>Ga0335085_10002752_pt1 | contig 32070 bp, 21 predicted proteins | sample Lox_Sample_45_FD_206712 | JGI IMG/M metagenome (GOLD analysis project Ga0335085, IMG submission 206712) | Soil microbial communities from Loxahatchee National Wildlife Refuge, Florida, United States - Lox_Sample_4.5 | ecosystem: Environmental > Terrestrial > Soil > Wetlands | place: USA... | reverse complement strand
GTAGTTGTGGACCCCAGTGGGAGGATTGTGCAGGGCGCCGAGGTCACCTGCGATAAGGTAACGACGCAGACCAACGACCAGGGGCAGTTCGAATTTCCAGGAGCCGCGTCGTGTGCGGCGACGGTCAAAAAGGAAGGCTTCTCTGTCCAGACCGCTAGTCTTGAGGCTAACAAGGATAACTCCGTCTCCCTTGTACTCGCCCCGAGGAGCGAGAGTGTTCTGGTGACCGCCGGCGGGGCGGCCCCGGTGTCGCTTGAGGAGGCTGGCGTCGCGGCCAACGTCGTAACCGCGAAAGAACTGGAAGAACGCCAGTTCGCTCCGGTTTCGGACATCCTCCGCGACCTGCCGGGAATTGACGTTGTTCAGACCGGAAGCGGCGGAGGGATCACGAATATATACACCCGCGGCGGGGACTCCAACGCCACGCTTGTGCTCCTTGACGGCGTTCCGCTGACTGATCCAGGCGGCAACGTCGACATTGTGAGCCTGACCAGTCAGGGACTCGAGCGGATGGAATTGGTTCGCGGGCCCGAAAGTGCCCTATATGGCGCGGAGGCGTCGAGCGGCGTCATCCAGTTGTTTTCTAAAGAGGGCGATCCTGAGGCCACCTGGCCGCATGGGTCCCTTACTTATGAAAGAGGATCGTTTTCAACCGACCACTTGGCCGCGGGTATTGACGGCGGGTTTCTGAAGCGTTTCGATTACGCGCTGACCACCGACCAGTACCGTACGACCGGTGAGTACCCGAATAACGGCTTCCGCAACACCACGGGAACGGCAAACGTCGGCTATCACATTTCGAGCGCGACAACGCTCCGGGCGATCTACCGGGAGTGGGATTCCTACACGGGGGTCACCGGGCAAGACTTTTATGGGCTTAACGACTACCAGGCTTACCAGCTTGTCCGGGACTCCGCTTTTACTCTTAAGCTCGACGATTCCCGCGGATCACGATATATCCAGCACGGTTACTTCGCCTATCACCGCAATCGGAACCTTGCTGTAGATAACTCGAATAGGTCAGAGACCGTAACGGCTCTGCTGAATAACGTAAATGGGCCTGGGGGAACTCCCTTCACCTATTTCGACGGGTTGGTCCCGAACTCGACAACGACAGCTCCTCCTGGATACACGCTCTCCACGCAAACCAATTACTTCTTCCCGTACTCGAGCCTTGCTCTCACCGACCGACTCAGCGGTAACTATCAAGGCACACTCGTTCACACCGGAGGCGGGCTGACATTTGGCTACGATTACGAGCGCCAGGCGGGCATCATCACTGGGACCAATGTGGACCGCACCGATAACGGTGTCACGCTTTACGATCAGTTCGCGTGGCGAAGGCGCATCTTCCTTTCGGGCGGATTGCGGATACAGCACAGCAGTGTATACGGAACTTACCTGGCACCCAGAGGGGCGGTCACATTCCGGCTGCCGACCAACACCTACTTCCGAGTGAGCGCTTCACATGGCGTTCTCGAGCCGTCGCTCCTCGAAAACTACGCGTATTCACCGACGGAGGGTTTCGTCGGCAATCCCGCTCTTAAACCTGAGAAAACGGATACCTTCGAGGTCGGCTTGCAGCGGGAATGGTTCGGGCAGCGTGTCAAGACCGAAGCGTCCTGGTTCCGCAACCGGTATTCAGATCTGATTGAATTCACCTTTGCGACCAATCCGGGCACATGGCAGAATGTGGATCAGGCCTGGGCGAGAGGCGTGGAACTCTCCGGCTCCGCCCGGTTGATCTCAGGCCTCACTGTCCATGCCAGCTATACATTCCTGGGCAGTCTCGACCTGACCACGGGACTTCAGTTGCAGCGCCGTCCGCACAATTCCGGAGCAACTTACCTGAATTACGCAAAGGGCCGCTGGACGCTGATGGCAGGGGCCCGATTTGTCGGCGAACGGGAAGACAATGATTACCTTTTCGGTGTCAACCGTGACCGCGCGTACGAGTACGCTTACCTGAACGGATCATTTCAGGCTACGAAACACGTTGCTCCGTTCCTGCGGATCAACAATCTCACGAATCAGATTTATCAGGAGGCGCTCGGCTATGCGTCGTGGGGGCGCAATGCATCGGGAGGAGTGAGAATCACATGGTAACGCCGTTCTTCCATGCGCTGTGCATTCTCAGTGTACTCGGAGGCGTTGTCTTCACGGCCGCGTGTGTGAGGCCGGGAACAGGTGCGCCCAAGCTCTGGCTGTCAGGTACGGCGCTAGGATTGGGGTTCGCCGCAGCAGTTGCCTGGAATCATCCAGAGCGCCCGCCCGAGCCGGCGGTCATAGCCAGCTTCGCTGCTCTCATCGCCGCATTCCAGCTCTTCAGGCCGAAATATTCACTGGTTACGGCGGCTTCCGGCGGGGCACTCTCGGGACTATCGGCGTCGCTGCTGGAGGTATATGGCGTCGCAGCGCCTTTAGCCGTGGTGATAGCGGCGATGCCACCGGCAGCGGCGGCGGTGCTGGGGTTCCGGGTTCGCGATTTCGCTCCGGAAGATGTGCGTGAGCAGGCGTTGCTCGGATTACTTCTGTTCAGCATCATTTGGGCCTTCGCTCCGGGCGTGGCGGCCGGATGGCAGTCGGCTTTCAATCTGAACATGGCAGCGAGAAACGCAACTGCTTATGCCATGCCGGGCTGGACTTTATCGCTGGGAGTCCTGTCCATCGCACTCGGCGGGGCGTGGGCAGTATGGAAGCGGCGTTGAGGAGAGAACGATGAGCTTGCTGCAGGTAATGGAAAACGGCCTGTTCGCCCTGGGGCAGGTGCTCCGGTTTCCGGTGATGGCGTTGCTGTGGGTGTGCGTCGCAGCGGCGTTGTTTATGGCAGGAAGCTGCGTGGTCGATTTCGTTGTGCGCCGGAGAGAACGGTGGAACTTCAATCTCGATCTCTGGCTAAAACGGGGGACGGTCCTCGACGCCTCCGACGAGCGCCGGCGCCAGCTTCCCTCCATGCTGCGTCAGCTTCTGCGCGATGTCGAAGCAGCGCGCCGCGAAGACACTCTGGCCAACGGTGGTCTGGAACATCTGGTTCTCGAATACGAAGAACGAGTACGCGCGACTCTCAGCGGTCCCCGCATGCTGGTGAAAGTAGGGCCAGCGATCGGGCTGGTCGGGACGCTGATTCCCATGGGCACGTCACTTGCGTCTCTCGCCGCCGGAAATCTGGAAGCGATGGCCGGGCAGATGGTCGTCGCGTTTACGACCACAATCATCGGACTGTCAACCGGCACTTTGTCGTACGTGGTGGCGAGTGTTCGCCTCGCATGGGTCAACGAAACGGTGCGCGAGCAACGATATCTGGCCGAAAGGATCGCGGCCGAGCTGACCGGGGACACAGAACTGGTGCAGATGGAAATGGGAGGGAGGCACCGCTGACATGGCGAGATTTCTCCATCTGCCGTCGCCCGAAGAGCCGCCGGAAGAAGATCCCCTCTCCGGCGTCGCGAATCTCTTCGACGTTTCGGTTGTATTCATTGTGGGCCTGATGATCACGCTGTTTTCGGTTTACCGCATGGGAGATCTGGTAAATCCGAACAACGAAGTGACCATGGTCAAAACCAACGCCCAGGGCGAGAAGGAAATCATCGTCAAGAAGGGCACAAAGATCACGGCGTACAAAGTCACGGGCAAAACCGCTGCCGGGAACGGAGAACGCTTGGGCACGGCTTACCGGCTGGCGAATGGCCAGGTCATTTACGTTCCCGAAGGTCCAGAAGGCGGGAAATGACCCGGCTGGCTGTGAACCGATGCCGATTACCGTGGCTTGCTCTCGTGCTCGCGACATCCACCTCCGCCGCGAAGCCCGTCCGCATTACCTATGTGTACTCCGACGGGAATATGCCGGGCACGATGCGCGTCTACAAGGCGCTGCTCGCTGAGCGGCCGGACCTGCGCGGCCAACTGGCCCTGCAGTTCCTCACTGAATCCGTTTTTGACGATGTGAAAGCGGCCGACCTCACTTCATCCGATGTCGTCGTGTTCGACGTGATGAACCAGCAGATGCTGGATCGGTACAACGAGAAAAACAAGATCGATCTGGTTGGTGCCGTCGTCCGTCGCGGGAAAGTTCTGGGCGTCGGTACCGGTCTGATGCCGAGGGAACGTTACGCTGCGGAGGGAGTCCTTTGGGACGAGCGGGCGCGGGCTTATTGGGAGGGCGGTGGTTTCAGTAATCAGATGGGATTGCTGAAATATGCGGCGAGCCTCGCCGGCATCAAGGGGCTTGATCTGCCTCCGCCTCAGGCGGCCCTCGATTTCGGCTACTACTACCCGGGTAGCGCAGGCGGCCATGTCTTTACAACCTGGGATCAGTTCGAGGCCTGGCGGAAAACGAACGGCAAGGCTAATCCGGGAGCGCCTCGCATCGCCATCGGATTCTACAAGGCCAATTACTATACCGGCGACACCGAACTTCTGGACGCTGTGATTGCCGAAGTCGAGCGGCAGGGCGCTGAGGCGATTCCGGTGTTCGGGTATCCGGGAGCGCTCACCTTTCAGAAACTCCTCGTCGACTCCGAGGGCCATGCCCGCGCGGATGCGGCTCTCGGTTTCTTTTTCAATTTCGCGGACTTCGATGAATCAAGGCGTCTGGACTCTGTCGACATCAGCATCATCAATATGGTCAGCCTCTACGGGCGCAGCGAAAAAGAATGGCGCGCTGCGCCGGAGGGCGTGTCGGCGATCTCAAATACCTTTGAGATCGCAGTGCCGGAAGTCGCAGGCACCACCGCGCCGACGGTCGTCGGAAGCAAAGAGAAAATTCAGGATAAGGACAGCGGGCTCACCATTGTGGTCAGCCGGCCGATCGCATCACGGGTCAAGATAGCGGTCGAACGTGGCCTCCGCTATGCCGAACTGAAGCGCAAAGCGAACCGGGATAAGCGCGTCGCGCTTCTCTTCTACGATTTCCCGCCGGGCAAAGCGAACATCGGCGCGAGTTATCTCAACGTGACCGAATCACTGTCGCAGATCCTGAATCGGCTGCGAGCCGAAGGATACGACACCGGCGCGGGAGACTTTTCAACAGAGGCGATATTGAAAGACCTGATGGCGAAGGCGCGCAACGTCGCGGGCTACGCCCCAGGCGAACTGGATGCGCTCGTCGCTCAGGGCAGTGCCGTGCGAGTCCCGATTGAACAATACCAACGCTGGCTGGATGCCCTAGCGCCATCTTTGCGTGCGAAAATCCTGAAGGACTGGGGCGCGCCGTCCAATGCCCGGATCATGGCATCAGGCGGGAGCTTCATCATCCCCGTCATCCGGTACGGCAACATTGCGCTGATGCCGCAGCCTGCACGCGGATGGGGGGAAGATCCCGACAAGCTTTACCACGCCAAAAATCTCGCGCCTCCTCATCAATATGTCGCAGGATACGCATGGCTGCGAAACGAGTTCAAGGCCGACGCAGTGGTGCATTTGGGAACGCACGGAACGCTCGAATGGCTTGATGGCAAGGACATCGGTCTGAGCGAAGAAGATGCGCCGGACGCTCTGATCGCCGACATGCCGGACATTTACATCTACAACGTCGATGTAGTCGGTGAGGGCCTGGTTGCAAAACGGCGCGGCATGGCAACGCTGGTGGATCACATGGTACCCCCGTTTCGCAAAGGCGGGCTGTATCCGGAACTCGCCGCATTGAACGAGACCGTCAACGACATCGATGTCAACGAAGAAAAAAATCCGGAACTTGCGAAAACCTATGCGGAAAACGCCCGTGAACAGATATTAAAACTGGGGATCGCGAAGGACCTTAATCTCGATCTCTCGACGCCCGGCAGCCTGAACGAGGAAGTGATCCATCGGATCGAGAACTACCTGATCGAGCTGAAGAGCCAGAACATTCCCTATGGCCTGCACACATTCGGCAAAGTGCCGGCGAAGGACCAGCGCGAAAGCACGATTGACGCAATCGTGTCGGCTGATCGAAGTCAGCTTCCGAATCAGGCAAAGGTATTGGCATCCAAGATGGAGGAGCGAATCACCGCTTCGGGACCAGCCGAAATGGATCGATTGATGCGGGCGCTCCGCGGCGGATTCGTTCCGACTGGCGGCGGTGGCGAGCCCATCCGGAATCCGGATTCCTATCCGACGGGCCGGAACCTCTACGGCGTCGACCCGGACAAAGTGCCGAAGCCTGCGGCCTGGGCGATGGGTGTCAAGCTTGCCGATCAGATGCTGGCGGAGCATCTGAAAAAGCACGGTCGCTATCCGGAAAAAGTCTCATTTGTCATCTGGGGCGATGAAACCATGCGCCACGAAGGCGTCATGGAATCGCAGATCTTTTACCTCATGGGGACAAAGCCGGTTTGGGATGAGCGCGGCAAGGTCGTGGATGTCGAAGTGATTCCCGCTTCAGAACTGAAGCGTCCGCGCGTGGACATCGTGATCGCGTCCGCCGCCGCAGGCATGTTCTCGAATGTCACCATGCTGATGGATAGGGCGGTCCAGAAGGTGAAGGCCATCGAGGAGGCCGACAACCTTGTTCGCCAGCACTACCTGAAAACCAAAACGGCGTTGCTGGCGAAGGGCTATTCAGAGAAGGATGCCGACCAGCGTGCCGGCGTGCGCATTTTCGACGAGCCGCCCGGCACATACAACCTCAACACGTCCACGATCGTTGCCGCGAGCGGTACGTGGGATTCCGACAAAGGCATGGCCGACGACTACATCCGAAAACTGGGTCACGGCTACGGAAACGGATTCTGGGGTGAGGCGATGGAAGATGTCTTTCGCATGGCGCTCTCGGGAACCGACAAGGTGGTGCATTCGAGTTCCACCATGCTCTATGGCGCGCTCGACAACGATGACATGTTTATGTACGTCGGCGGGTTGGCGAACGCAATCAAGAATGTCGATGGAAAGACCCCGGAGGTGATGATCACAAACAGCCGAGACCCAGGCAAGCCGGAGATGACTTCGATGGACAAATTCCTCGGTAACGAGTTCCGGTCTCGTTATGTGAATCCGACGTGGATCGAGGGCATGAAGAAAGAAGGGTATGCCGGCGCTGGCGAAATGCGTTCATTTGTGGAATACCTTTGGGGCTGGAATGCCACAGTGACCGGTCTCGTGGACGACAAGATGTGGAAGGAGACTTTTGAGGTCTACGTTCAGGACAAAGACAAGCTGGGCATGAAGGAGTTCTTCGAAAAGAACTCGCCGTTTGCCTATCAGGACATGACCGCACGGATGGTGGAGACGGTTCGGAAAGGGTACTGGAAAGCCGACGCGGAAACCGAAAAAAAACTCCTCGAAGAATACATCGAAAGCGTTAATCGGCACGGGGTCGGGTGCGCGGAACATACCTGCGGCAATCCGCGGCTCTCGAAGTATGTAATGGAGAGAGCTAAAGCCGTCGGCATTCCAGTTCCGGCGATCGAGGGATTCCGGCGGGCCATGGAGAAAGCGATCGGCACTCAGATCTCAACGGCCAGTGCTGCCGCCGAGAAATTTGTGTCGCGGAACGAGAGGCAAAAAGAGGGTGCCGCCCCGGTTACGAGTAAGGCTCCAGTTCCCGTCAGCCAAGCCCCCTCTCCCAAGCAACTTCAGGGCTATCTAATGGAGATGAAGGAGCAGGCCCAGCGCGCGACGGCCAGGACTAACAAAACCAGTCCGCGGAGCAACGATTTGAACTCCCTGTGGGTCTCCGCTCCGGTGCTCCTTTCGCTTCTGCTATGGCGGCAGTACAGGCACAGCGCCGAATCACCACATCGTTAAACGCAGGTCGCATTTGAGCCACCTCCCTGTCGCTTCGAGCCAGTCGACGTGCGTCTCTTCGTCGCGAAGAAGCGCTCAGATACATCAGATCAGCAAGATCGGTTACGAGAGATACCTGAGCCAGCAAATTGAAGAGCCGGAGTAAACATCCCCGGCTAATTTCCGAGGCGTAACATCATTCCCATCGTCAGCCGCAAGCTGTCCGGATAGGAGACATCTGTGAGGGCCCCGGCCCATCTGTGGGAGTATTCGAGACCGGCCATTCGAAACGCCACGGTGCTATTGAGGGCATAGTCCACTCCGCCACCGATAGAAAGCCGCAAGCCTGTTGCAGAGTAGTCTCTTGCATAGTTGAAACGTAGTTTATCGATATCGGCATTGGGCGGCGCCGACGCTAGCGTCTGGTCCTTCAGCTTCTGTGAGATCGACTCCTGCGTGAGTTTTTCGCCTCCGATCAGCACGTTGAACCATGGCGTCCAATGACTGGCGTTCCGAAACGCAATACGGGGCCCCGCCGCAAAGATCAGCGCATCCCCGCTGAGCCACGGCGGCTGTCCGAGCAGTTTGCATCCGGACACGTCGGTCTCTATTCCCATACTCGCGTTCAGGTTGAATAGTCCCGATCCTCCGCCCCCCGCGCAGGCCAGATCGTGTCCGTCGCCGGTCAGCAGAATACAGTCGAAGTTGGTTGCGAATTCGAATATGGGCACCGGCCTCCCAGACTCGGAAGTAACGTCGGCAGTTTCATAGGCAGCCGCGGCCGGCCGAGGGTTCGGGTCTGCAGTGCGCCAGCACCTCGCTTCCGAAGACACCGGGCCTCGTTTCGCGCGTCCACGGTTTTTCGAATTCCATGCAGTTGGCGAAGGTGCGGGACGGATTCAGCAGGGTTCTCGCCAATATCTTCAGCCAGGATGATGCTGTGTGTTCCTCGATCGGCCTGATAACGAAACGGTCGACCGCATCTTCAGCGATCATCCAGGCGCCGCCCATCGTGGGAGTAATGACGTGGTCGACGAACCCCTGTTGGGGATATCTGGCCTGTACGTGTCCGATGGACGCCTCGCTCACAGGACCGATTTCAAACTGTTCGCTGTAGGCCCAGGCAAACGCCGCAGCGCGCAGCCGGGCCGGCCCAGTAATGACGGTTCTTTCCGATTTCCGCTCTGCGATAACGGGGATCGTTATGTATCCAGATATTGCCGGAGATCGCGCCCTGCATGGGATGGCCGACATAGTTAATGAGGAAGGGATCGCCGTCACCCCAGCCGTCAAGATTGCCCACCGCCGCCGCATAGCCTCCGAAAAACGATCCGCCGAGGCTGGCGCGGGTGCCGCCGGGTCGGTAGCCAACCGGAATGCGTGCTGGACTCCCAGAAACGTCAATGATTCCCTGAACAAAGAGCGCCACTCTATGGAGTCTTCATTCTGGGCAGCGGCACAGCTGGAGAAAATGAGTATCAAAGCCCCGAGGGCGGGCGATCGGACCATAAGCCCATTGGACGAACGTAATCGTCTGAACGCAACATCGGCCTGCTGCCCAACTGTGGAGAAACTTCCGAAACGCGGGCTGGGGTTGACGGCGCAGGTCTACAGCCGATTCCGATTGCCTTTTTCCTGACGCGGGAGTTCCTGTTCTCCACTCGGGATAACCGGCTTCGGCAGATTCGCGGCGCTGTACCGGGCCAGGCTGAGAATGCCGCTAGTGTCGGGAAGTACAGGCGCATTCGCGGGCTTGTCCTTCAGGCGCAGCGCGGCTGTCAGATCGCCGAAGGCGTTTCGCCGCCACTGGCTGATATTCGGCTCACGTACGCCGGTGAAAACCTCAAGAAAACGAAGCACCGATGTGTGATCGAACGTTTCGCTGCAAACCCAACCACCCGCTGTCCACGGAGATACGACGATGCATGGCACACGGAACCCCGCACCGATCGGCAGACCGTCGACGAATTCCCGCGGTGTCCCGTCAGGGGCTACCGGCGGCGCTACGTGATCGAACAGCCCGTCATTCTCATCGTAGTTAAGGATGAAAACCGTTTTCGCCCAAACGTCCGGGTTCGCTGCAATCGCATCGATCTTGCTCGCCACAAACGCGGCTCCGTCCGCCGCCATATAATCCGGGTGCTCCGACTGAAAGCTGGTCGGGATGATCCAGGAAACGGCTGGTAGCCGATCATGTATCGCGTCGTACTCGAACTGCCCATCCGGCTCCACCCGCATTCCCCGGGAATGCAGAGATGAGCCCGGCGCAGCCTGCTGGAAGACGCGGAAATTCTCAAGCATGTTGCAGCCGTAGCTGTCCTGCTGTTTGTAGACCTTCCAACTGATGCCCGCGGCCGCAAGCCGCTCGGGATAGGTCGTCCAGGTGTAGCCGCCGGCGGGCGCTTTGTTAACCAGGATCGGACCTCCTCCGGTTGCCTCAGGATCGATCGTTCCGGTCATTAGATACATCCGGTTGGGCCAGGTCGGACCGAAAACAGAGCAATGGTATCCATCGCAAATCGTGAACGCTTCGGCGAGCGCAAACTGAAAAGGAATGTCGGCCCGTTTGTAATAGCCCATCACGTACGGCCCATTTTTTCCGTCCGCCTTGCGATGCGCCGGAAGCCAGCGATCCATTTTGCCCCCGTTCCACGCCTCATGCTGCACGAGCCAAGCGTGACTGGTGGAGGGAATTTTCTGCGCGCTGGATGCATGCGTGTCCAGGTGGAAAGGCAGCAGATGGCCGATCGGGTTCTCCGCATCTGGCTGGCGGAACACCGACTGGCCGTCGGGCAGTTTCATGGCCAGCGGATCCTCGAAACCGCGCACCCCGGCCAAGGTCCCGAAGTAGTGATCGAAGGAGCGATTCTCCTGCATGAGAATCACAACGTGCCGGATCTCGCCCAATGAAGGACGAACCGCGGGCTGCTGCGCCAGTAGCCGCCGCACGTTGGGCGGCATCAGCGCGGCGGCCGCCGCCATCCCGGCGGCCCCTTTGAGAATTCTGCGGCGAGTTAAGTGCATTCGTAAGGCGCGACCCAAAGGCTTCGGCGTTGCAAAGCTTCATGCTAGTTCAAAGACGTGAAGATTCGATAACAGCGCGGCGGGTTGTGCTCTATTTCTTCTCCTGATCCTGTCCGTGGAGTTCCTGACCGGCGGGCGGCGCAGGAGGAGCCGCTGGGGCTGGCGGGCCACCTCGGCCGCGTCCAAAGCCGCCGCGGGCTGGTGGAGGATCCGGCATCTTCTCCGTGCCACCCACCTTCAGGGCCATAAACCTCGTGCCCGTCGCAAAGCCGATGTACTGCGTATTGTCGACCATGTACGTGACAGGAGGAGCTCCGCCACCGAGATTGAACGGCAGCGCCAGTAGTTCATCACCCGTGTCCGCCTTGTAGGCATACAGGGATGTGCCCGCAACCTGAAACACGAGATTGGTGGCTGTGGTGAGCGTGCCGCCACCGGTCGCCGCGCCGCGTCCGGTCTTGACCCACTTGATCTGATTCGTGCGGGGATCGCGCGCCTGCAAGCCGCCGCGTCCCACGTTGTCTGGCCCCCAGATGGGCATCGGAGTCGTTCTGTTCTGGCCCGCACGACCGAGCCCGTGCGCGCCGCCGCCGGCCTTCGGATCGGGTTCCGCAGCGGCGGTGAAAGTGTAACTGCCCGCGCTGTAGGGAAGGTACACGAGTCCCGCGTTCGGGTTGTACGACATGGGCGCCCAGTTGTGCGCGCCGCCGCCGCCGGGATAGATCACGACGGTGTTCGTCTGGTCGTAGTAAGCGTCCTGATTGATGATTGGCTTGCCATTGTTCTTCTTGTCGAAGCCCGTGACCCAGTTCACCGGAACGAACGGTTCGGCGGAAATGAACTGCCCATTGGTGCGATCGAGGATGTAGAACACACCGCTCTTTGGCGCCTGCATCACAACCTTGCGCGTCTTGCCTTCGACCTGAATATCGGCCATGACAAGGCCGCCGACGGAATCGAAGTCCCAGCTATCGGTCGGAACCGTCTGGTAATACCACTTCAGCTTCCCTGTATTCGCGTCGACGGCGATGATCGAGCAGGTGTAGAGGTTGTCCCACTTGCCCCAGTCGGATTTCGGGATACCGCGCATCTCCTGCGGCCATGGTTCCGCGTTACCGGTGCCGGCGATCACGAGGTTAGTTTCGGGATCGTAGACCAGGCCGTCCCATACGGGACCGCCGCCACCATATTTCGCCCAGTCACCGGTCCAGGTCCTGGCCGCTTTCTCCTGCGCGGCGTCTTCAAACGGTTGCCCCGGCTTCGGAGGAACCGTGTAGAATTTCCAGGCGAGCGATCCGTCCTTGATGTTGTAGGCAGCGAAGAACCCGCGAATGAAGTACTCGCCGCCGCCCACGCCCACCACAACCTTGTCTCCCGCGATGCGCGGCGCAATGGTGAATGAGTAGTAGTCGTTGATCTCGGCCACCTTGCTCTGCCACAGCTCCTTGCCCGTAACGGCGTCGAGCGCGATCAGTCGCGCATCGTTGGAAGCGAGAATGATCTTGCCATCCTGGATGGCGAGCCCGCGATTGTGCGTACCGCAGCACATGCGGCGCGGCGTGATCGGATCGATTTTCGCGTCGTACATCCATTTTTGTTCGCCGTTACGCGCGTCGATCGCATAGACGATGCTGTTGTCCATCGGCTGGTAGATTGTGTTGTTCCACATGAGCGGCGTGCCCTCCGTACCGCCGCGACTACCTTCCGCAGCGAGAGGCGCCGACCAGGCGAGACCAAGCTTGCCGACATTCGATTCGTCAATCTGCTTCAGCTGGCTGTAACGCTGCTCGGTCTGCGACAGACCGTAGGTAAGCCACGTGCCTGGCATAACATCCTTCTCCGTGCCGGCAGTTCTGATAACTTTGGCGTCAACGGCTCGCGGCTGCTGCTGGGCAATTCCCACGGAGATGCCGGTGAACGCGGCGATAAAACCCGAGATCAACAGGATGTTCTTTCGTGAGTTGAGCATAGTGAGAGTCCATTCTTTCGATTGAGGATCAACAAAGGTGCGCAGGATTTCGCGACAGGGATTTCTCAACATCATATTCCGATCACTTTCACCAGCGCACTTACGGCAGCGCGAATACGTAAAGACTGCTGGTGCTGGTCGCCGGGCGAATCTCAGGCGTCAGCGTGTTCAGTGCGGAACTGACGAGCGAGTTGCCGGTACTGACTGCCACGTACTGTTTGCCGTTCACCGAGTACGTGATCGGATAGCCGGTAACCGGTGAGCCAAGATTGACATCCCAGAGAACCTTGCCGGTCTCCTGATCCAAAGCCATGAAGTGGCCGACGGCATCACCACCGAAGATCAGCCGGCCGCCCGTTGCGACCAGCGACATCATCCCCGCCCGCTGCTCGTGTTTCCACGTGATCCTGCCGGTTTCGGCATTGATCGCCTGCACCGTCCCGACCTTGTCGGTTCCCGGCGTGATCTCGTTCCTGCTTCCGATGACGTATGGTGACGTTGTCCAGGGTTTGTCCTCCAGCGCCGTGATTGTGCCGCAGGTGTTCTGCAGCGGGTAGTACATCGTGTTGGTCAGCGGGCTGTACGCGCCCGCTGGAAAGTCTTTTCCGCCGTTGGCCGTTGGACAGACAAACCGCTGATCGCCGACTTTGTCGAACACCGTCTCCGGATTCACCGTGACCTTTCCGGTTGCACCATCGATCTTGGAGACAACGTTCTGGCGCACGGTCTGTGTGGCCCAGAGGAATTCGCCGGTCTTGCGGTCGAGCGTGTAAACAATGCCGGTCTTGCCCGGAATTCCGGTGACTACTTTACGCTGCTCGCCCGCTTTGAGCTTCGGGTTGACCCAGGTCACGCTGGAATCGGGCGCGACGCGCGTATCGACAAGAAGCCGCTCAAAGGGATGATCGAAATCCCAATGATCGACCACATGCTGGTAATACCAGACGATCTTCCCGGTATTGGCATTCAGCGCGAGTGTCGAGTTGTGATAGAGGTACGTCTTGTCGTTGCCGGCCAGCATAAACTTGGGCGCAGGCGAAGTCACCGACGTGCCGATGTAAATCATGTTCAGCGCGGGGTCGAAGCTCGGCACCATCCAGGTGCCGACGTGGCGCCGCTGCGAATCCGGTAATCCACCCCATGTTTCGTCGCCGGGCTCACCGGGCTTTGGAATCGTGCGTGTCCGCCAGATTTCCATTCCGGTTTTCGCGTCGTGCGCGGTGATGACGCAGCCGTTGGGCGTCGCTTTGAACTCGCATCCTCGCCCCGAAATGATCTTTCCGTTCGCGATGATCGGCCCGGAAGTTTCCTGCGCGGAGTCCTCGCGATAGTCGACAATGCGCTTTTCCCAGGCAAGCTTGCCCGTCTTCGCGTCCAGCGCATAGACGAAATCATCGACGCTCGTATCGATGATCAGATTGCCGTAGATCGCGATGTTGCGATTGATGCTGGGGACCAGGAGGAAGCGGTTGACGTCCTTCGGAAGGTCGCGCTTGTACTCCCAGATCAGCTCGCCCGTGGCTGCGTTGAATGCCTGGACGAGGTCACTGGGATTGGGAAAGTAGAGGATGCCATCATGCACCAGGGGAGTACCTTCCTGAACGCCTGGTCCGATGCCGTGCATCCAGACCTGCTTCAGCTGGGCGACATTGGCACGATTGATCTGGTTGAGCGGACTGTAGCCCCAGCTATCGAGCGTGCGCCGCCACATCAGCCAGTCGGCGGGATCCGGCTTCTGCAGCATTTTGTCATCGACGGGAATGAAGTTTCCCGATTGGCCATGACAAAGAAACGGGTATAGAAAACTGAGCAGCACACCCCAGGCCGCAACTTTCATTGTTTTCCTCATCAGAGTGGAGCTTATCGCAAGCCGAATGTGAACAGCGAAGAGCCCGCCTGAATGCTGACGTACTGTTTGCCCTCGACAGCGAATGTCATCGGACCCGCCGATACGGACGGGCCAAGATTGGTCTCCCACAGCAACTTGCCGTCGCGGGCATCGAGCGCGTAGAAGGCGCCGTCGCGCCCGCCGCTGAACAGGACGTTAGTCGCGGTTGTCAGTATTCCCGCTTCCGTCGACGGCACGCGCAAACGATAATCCCACTTTTTTTCGCCGGTCCGCGGATCGATGGCGCGCACTGCGCTGTAGAAATCGTCTTCCCGGTTGCCGCCTCTCGGAAACGCGCCGCTGAACGTCTGGCCTGAATGAAATTCGGGTGGTTCCTCGTCCTTGACATATGTCGTCGAGCTGTTTTCCCACGTGGGAATGTAGAACAGACCCGTCTTCGGGCTGTACGAAGGGTTGTACCAGTTCGTCGCGCCCTGATTGCCCGGATAGACCAGTGTTCCTTCTTTGGTGGGAGCGATGCCGGGTGCGCGAATGGGTCTTCCTTTTTCATCGAATCCGGTGACCCAGTTCGTCTTCACGAATGGCTTGCCCAGGAGGAATTCGCCTGTAGTCCGGTCGAGGACGTAAAACACACCGCTTCGGTTTGCCCACAGCATCACCTTTCGTGGACGCCCCTTCCAATCGATGTCAGCGAGGACGGGTGCCTGGTTTGAGTCCCAGTCGAACTCGTTGTGGGGAGAGAACTGGTAATACCATTTCAGCTTTCCTGTGTCGGCGTCGAGGGCGACGACCGAGCAGCTATAGAGGTTGTCACCCAGACGGCCGTCGCCGTTCCAGTCGGGTCCGGGATTGCCCACTCCCCAGAACGTCAGGTTGGTATCCGGGTCGTACGATCCGGTCATCCAGACCGGAGCACCGCCGTGTTTCCATGAATCCCCCGCCCAGGTATCGTTACCCGGCTCGCCGGGTCCGGGAATGGTATTGAAGCGCCACACTTCTTTACCGGTGTTGGCATCGAAGGCTGCGAGATACCCTCGAATCCCGAATTCGCCGCCCGACGGCCCCTCGATGATCTTGTCTTTGATCGCCAGAGGCGCATGTGTGAACGAATACTTCTCTTTCGGGTCGGAGACCTGAACATTCCAGACCTCCTTACCGGTCTTTGCGTCAAGGGCGATCAGATGAGTATCAAGCGCGGCCAGAAAGACCTTGTCGCTGAGGATAGCCAAGCCGCGCGTCAATTGTCCGCAGCAGGCGCGCGCTTCCGGGCTGGGCTTGTAAGCGTGCGTCCAGATCGTCCTGCCGGTGACGGCATCCAGCGCCACTACATCGTTGAACTGCACCGTGTACATCACTCCGTCAACGACGATCGGCGTGACTTCATGCTTTTCGAGGGACCGTGCCTGGAAAACCCATTTCAGAACCAGATCCCCGGCATTGTCGGGCGTGATCTGAGACAGGTTGCTGTAGCGCTGACTGGCGTAGTTCCCGGAGTAGGTGAGCCAGTTCTGCGGCTCCGCAGTGCCGGCATGTAGAATTCGTTCAGACGGCACGGGGGCCACGCGCGCCTCCCTCGTGGCGGGACCGCCGGCATTCTGGGCCTGCAACAGCCCGCTGAGCGCGAGGATCGCAAGTGCTCGCATCTGCATAAATCAAGACCTCCGGGCGGCGAATCGCTTTCGCGAAAAATCGCGAAAATGTACTTAATATATTCATTCCTGGGAGGCTCCGGTTGTTCGGTGTTTTTTTCGGGGTGACGTCGGTCCGCGCCAAAAAAAATGGTCGAACAGAATCGGCCCTCCGGGAATATCAGTAATAAGGTGTGTTGTGGGCCAATGAGGATGAGTTCGCTTTCCGCGTTTGGAGGTGTGCTGTGGACGATCGTTCTGTTCCCTTCCGGAGCGATTGCCTGTAGCTGCATGTCCGGGCATTCCGCATGTGCGGAAGTAACGGCAGGAACCGCGGTTTTCAGTGCCAGGGTACTGTCGGTATCGCCACCTTTTCTGAACCGGCTCAATCCGGCTTTCCGCGCACAGCGGGATCGTGTGCTGCAGTTCGAGGAGCAGCTCTATTCGGGCCCTGCCGACCAGAGTCTCGACGCTCTCAGGGAAACCTTCAGGCAACTGGCTCCCGGGCTTTCGCCCGACGAGACCCTTCGGTTAAAAGAGGCCAGCTCCCGTCAGGCGTTCCTGCGATTTTTCGAATTCGTGCTCGACCATGGCAGTTATGTCACGCTCGAGGTGAAAACCGTTTTCAGCGCTGGGCATGACGATGATGACGATAAGCCCAAATCGAAGGCGGCGCCGAAAGCCGGCACCTCGAAGCTGAAGTCGAAAAAGGACGACGATGATGATCCTAAGGCCAGGGGAAAAGCTGCAATCCCGAAGCCGGCGGTTCAGGGCGCCAGGCCGAAGGGCGACGATGACGACGATCGCATCGCGCCTGGCAAAATAACGGCGGTGTGGACGCCTTCATTCGACTGCGGTGTCGAGTTTCAGGTCGGCGAGACCTATCTGGTCTACGCCTCGATGGATGAGGACACTCACATCGCTGAAACCGATACCTGCATGGGCACCCGCCGCCTCTCCGACGCAGGTGCAGATCTTCCTTATCTGTCTTTCGTGAAAGACAATCCGAAGGAAGCAGGCCGTATAGACGGCTTCGTCACCACCGACCTCGCCGCGAGCGCGAACCCGCCCGAAGGCGACCGGATTCCAAGTCCTGTGGCGGGAGCCCTGATCGAACTGAAATCAGACGACTCCGTACGATACGCCGCGTCGGACGATCAAGGACGATTTGTCTTTGACGGTCTGAGGAACGGGTCCTATCGAATAGCCGCCTACACCACGGAGTACCCGTCCCCGGATCATATGGTCGCCGCGCCGCGCGAACTGACTATCATGCCGAAGACGTGCGCGCGACCAGTTGTGCTGGCGCACCCCCCGGACCCTCCGAAATAGTCCGAACAAAAGCCGCTCTGTAGGAATGAATAGTATACGGTGTGATACCTGCACCCTGGCGCCGCCCCGGGGAGAGTTTAAATGTTCATATACACAACGACGCTTCTGCTGTTGGCAGTATCGACCTCATACGCGCAGACTCACTATAAGCCAGTCGACGAAAAATCTCTGAAGAGCGCCGCGTCCGACGGGAAGGAATGGGTCACTTACGGGCACGACTACTCCGAAACGCGCTACAGCCTGCTGAAACAGATCGACACGGCGAACGTCAGCAGACTCGGCCTTGCGGCGGTCTATCCGATGAGCGCTCTCGGCGCGCTCGAAGCCACGCCACTCGTTCGTGACGGCATGATGTTTGCGACCCACAGCTACGGCATCGTGTTCGCTTACGATCTGCATACCGGTGAAAAGATATGGGAGTACGATCCGAAGGTCTCATACGAAAATCAGCAGAAGGGCTGTTGCGGTGTCGTCAATCGCGGTGTGGCGCTGTATGGGGGCCGCGTCTATGTGGGCGCGATGGATGGGCGCCTGATCGCGCTCGATGCGAAAACCGGCAAAGTCGACTGGGAAGTAGAGACGACGCCGCCCGATGAGTGGTACACGATCACGGGCGCGCCTCGTATCTTCAAAGGCAAAGTCATCATCGGAAACGGTGGCGCAGAGTACGCGGTGCGTGGCTTCCTGAGCGCTTATGACGCAGTGACAGGCAAGCTGGCATGGCGATTCTACACCGTGCCGGGTGATCCGTCGAAGCCGTTCGAGAATCCGGCGCTCGCGGCGGCGGCGAAGACGTGGACTGGCGAGTGGTGGAAGATGGGCGGCGGCGGAACACCGTGGGACGCATTCGCGTACGATCCGGTGGCCGACCTGATGTATGTTGGCACCGGCAACGGTGGCCCCTGGGATCGCGACTACCGCAGCCCCGGCGGGGGCGATAATCTCTATCTCTCATGCATCCTCGCGATCAAGCCCGATAACGGAAAGCTGGTCTGGTATTACCAGACAACGCCCGGCGACTCATGGGATTACACGGCTGTCCAGCAGATCACACTTGCGGATATCAAAATCAATGGCACCACCCGGAAGGTACTCATGCAGGCGCCGAAGAACGGCTTCTTCTATGTCCTCGACCGCATCACGGGTAAACTGATCAACCAGCCCCAGCCGTTCGGACACATCACCTGGGCCAGTGGCATCGACATGAAAACGGGACGGCCGATCGAAAATCCGGGCGCGCGTTATCCGGCGCCGGCGGCGCAGCCGATCTCACCCGGTCCCGGAGGCGTGCACAACTGGCATCCAATGTCCTGGAATCCGGAAACAGGTCTGATGTACATCCCGGGATCGAACAGCACGTCGGTTTACAGCGCTACGCCGAATTTCGAGTACAAGAAGGGCGCGTGGAACAGCGGGTCGAGCATCACAGCTCCAGACCGGGATCCTCTTCCATCAGCGGGACCACCGGAAATCCGGGGGCAGAACGGATTCCTCGTCGCGTGGGACCCGGTGGCGCAGAAAGAACGCTGGAGGGTCACCTATCCGGCGCAGTTCAATGGCGGCACCGTCGCCACGGCCGGCAATCTTGTTTTCCAGGGAACGGCTGACGGCAAGATGGTCGCCTACAGCGCCGACAAAGGCGAAAAACTCTGGGAAATGCCCCTCGGTGTACGGAACATGGCGTCGCCGGTTACGTATGAGCTGGATGGCAAACAGTACATCGCTATCATGGGCGGACGTTCCGCGAATCCGGCGGCCGGTCTGCGCGGCGGAGCCGGGCGAGCGGGACAGGACCAATCTGGCCCAGGGCCGAAGCTTTTCATCTTTGCGCTCGACGGAAAGAAGAATGTTGAAGAAGCACTGCCGCAGAAGTAAATTCGGAGTTTAAGGGGAGCTTCTGATGAAAAAAGCCTTCGGCGTGCTTTTCATGATCGCTGCGACGGCGGGACTGGTTGCTCAGCAGAAGCCACGAATGATCGACGACAAAGCTCTGCGGGATGCCGTGAAGAGCGGCGATGAGTGGCTGACAACAGGCCGTGACTATGCCGAGACGCATTTCAGTCCTCTCAAGCAAATCGATTCCACGAACGTGAAGCGGCTCGGCCTTGCTTGGAGCTGGGAAACCCAGGCGCCGGCCGGTTCCAATGTCGAAGCTCCCGCGCTGGTCGCAAACGGGGTGATGTACGGCAGCCTGGGTTGGGACGTAATGTATGCCGTCGATGCGCGGACTGGCCAATTCAAATGGCGCTATGATCCCGAGATTCCACGGGAAGTGATGCGAGGCATTTGCTGTACCCCCTCCAATCGAGGAGTCGCGATGTACAACGGCCGGATCTATGAGGGAATGCTCGATGGCACGCTGGTGGCTGTCGACGCGGAGACCGGCAAACAAGCGTGGCGCACCAAAGTGACTGAAAAAGCCGACACCGTGCTCACCTCGCCCGTGCGCGTCGTAAAAGGCAAGGTCATCGTGGGCTCGAGCGGCGCCGATAACGCCGCGCGCGGATTCTTCGCAGCCTACGACGCGAATACCGGCAAACAGGTTTGGCGCTTCTATACCGTGCCTAGCGATCCTTCAAAGCCGTTCGAACATCCCGAACTGGCCATGGCCGCGAAAACCTGGACTGGCGAATGGTGGAAGATGGGCGGTGGCGGAACCGTCTGGGACGGTATGGCCTACGATGAAGCCGCCGATATTCTTTACGTCGGCACCGGGAACGGCGGTCCGTGGAACGCGGCTGTACGCAGCCCGCGGGGCGGTGACAACCTGTTCCTGAGTTCGATCATCGCGGTAAAGCCGGACACCGGCAGGATGGTCTGGTATTTCCAGGAAACACCCGGCGAGACCTGGGATTTTACGGCGACTCAGAACATCATCCTGGCGGATCTTCGCATTGGCGGCAAGGATCGCAAGGTCCTGCTGCATGCTCCCAAGAATGGTTTCTTTTACGTGCTGGATCGCATTACCGGAGAGTTCATCTCGGGGCAGAAATACGTGCAGCGCATGACGTGGGCCACCGGTCTCGATGCCAAAGGCCGTCCAATCGAGGCCAAAGGCGCGCGCTGGAAGGATGCAACCGTGATGACCTACCCGGGAGTCTACGGCGGCCACAACTGGCAACCGATGTCTTTCAGTCCGTTGACGAAGCTCGTCTACGTACCCGGGCAGGAACGTCACTCCGTTTATGAGCCGGACCCGGACTACCAATACAAGCCCAATGCGAACAACACGGCGAACAAGCGTGGTGGCGCGGCCTTCGGTACCGGCCCTGAACCGGAAGGGGCGGATAAGCAGCCCCAGATCACAACCGACGGGTTCCTGCTTGCGTGGGATCCGGTGACGCAGAAGGAACGCTGGCGCGTCACCAGCGCAACCGTGGGAGGATACACCGGAGGCGGCACCTTAGTCACGGGCGGAAATCTGATGTTTCACGGCAACGCGGCGTACGACGCCACTACCGGCGAAAAACTCTGGCAATCGGACATGGCGGACCGGTCCGTGACGCCGATTAGTTACATGCTGGATGGAAAGCAGTACGTATCGGTAATTGCGCGCACGGGACCCGGCGCGCGAGTGTTCACGTTTGTGCTTGACGGTAAAGAGCCGATGCCGCCACAGCCGCCCGCGCCACCCGCGCGTGGACCTGTACCGCCCGCAGCAGCCCCGCCGGCGGGTAATGTCCATCCGTAAGGCGTTTAGTGGACGACCGGACCCTGCGGCGCAGAATCCTTCGCCGCCGGTATCTCGGCCTTGCCATCGAGCACGAAAGTGAATAGACGGTTGTCGGGATAACCTCGCGCAAACATCGTGACGTATTGTTTGCCGTCGAGCATGTAGGTGATCGGCGTGACCTGGGGACCACCGATCTCGGATTCCCAAAGCTTCTCGCCGGTTTCAGCGTTGTACGCGACTGGGCCCTGGAACAACAGATTTCCAGCGGTTGCGAGAGTGCCTCCGGCCGTCATCCCGGGTGCGCCGGTTAGCCGCCAGCGTTCTTTCGCGGTCTTGGGATCCATCGCCACTAGAAAACCACCGGTCGCTTTGGGTTCATTCTCCGCGCCCTCCGGTTCGTGCGCGGGCGCCTGAGCAGGAGGCGGCGGCGGGGGGGCAGCCGTACCGCCATTGGGTAGGCGCGGGCCGAGACCGCCCGCCATTCCGAGATTGCGCCCACCGGCTTCATACTTGAAATTCGGATCGATGCGGTAGGTGTAGCTGCTCTCCTGACCGGGAATGTACACAAGACCAGTCAGAGGGCTGTAGGCCATTGGTTGCCAGTTATGCGCACCGCCCGGACCGGGAGACATCGTTACAGCCGCGTCGAGCGTGGCACGATTGCCCTTCGCTTCGATGGGTCGTCCCTTGCTGTCGAGGCCGTGTGCCCAGGTCACACGCTTCGCATACTTATCGCCGGTGATGAATTCGCCTGTGATGCGGTCGAGGACATAGAAGAACCCGTTCTTCGGCGCGTGCAGCAGCACTTTGCGCGGCTTGCCGTCGATTGTAATGTCCGCGAGGATCATCGGCTGTACGGACGTAAAGTCCCAATCGTCGCCAGGTGTCTCCTGGAAGTACCACACCATCCTGCCGGTCTCAGGCTTCACCGCGATCACTGAGGCCAGGTAGAGATTGTCACCGCCGCCGGGGCTTCTGTAGACATGGCTCCACGGCCCACCATTGCCAGTGCCTATATAAAGGATGTCGGCGTCGGGATCGTAGGCCATCGCGTCCCATACTGTTCCGCCGCCGCCCATTTTCCACCAATCGCCATTCCAGGTTTTCGCGGCCGTTGATAGCGCGGGATTTTCAAACGGCTTCGAGGGATCGCCGGGCACAGTGTAAAAACGCCAGGCGAGCTTTCCGGTCTCGGCATCCCAGGCGGAAAACTGCCCGCGTACAGCCTGCTCGGCGCCGCTGTTGCCGACGATCACTTTGCCCTTGACCACACGCACGGCCGATGTGAGAATATCGCCGGGATCGTCGATCACGCGCGACTCCCAGATCTTCTTACCCGTCTCCTGATCGAGGGCGATGAGTCGGCCGTCGAGCAGTCCAGCGTAAACCTTGCCGTGATAAAGCGCGACGCCGCGATTTACCGGTCCGCAACACAGTCCCGCGATCGGCTGCCGCGCAATGTCGGGATCGTAGCGCCACTTCATCCTGCCTGTACGCGCGTCGGCTGCGAACAGAACATCCCACGCGAGGCTGCCATAGAGAACGCCATTCGAATACAGCGGCGTGCCTTCCACGCGGCCTCCGGACGGAGAGTCGGTTTCAACCGACCACGCGAGACCCAGTCGTTTCACATTGCTCGCATCGATCTGTTTCAGCGGACTGAAGTGCGTCTCAGCGTAATCGCGGCCATACGTGACCCACTCGTCGCCGTTCTTCGCGGCATCGCGCAGCGTTTTGTCGTCGATGCGTTTGTTCGACGCGGTCTGAGCGATTGCGATAGAGGCACAGAGGCCGACAGCGGCGCCAACGTAGCGCATCCGGTTCTTCATGAGGTTCTCCTGTTATGGCCTCGGCGCAGTGTTCACTGCTGCCGGTATTGGCGGGATGGGCTGACTGCCCTCCAGCACGAACGAAAACATGCGGCTGTTCGGATAGCTGCGCGCGAAGTACGTGATGTATTGTTTGCCGTCGAGCATGTAAGTGATCGGCGCGACACTCTCGCCGTTCATCTCCACGCCCCAGAGCTTCTCGCCGGTTTCAGCGTTATAAGCTTTCGAATCGTGGAAAACGATGTTTCCCGCAGTGGCGAGAGTAGCGCCGCCGCGCAGATAGCCGCCCACTGCCGGAATGCGCCACCGTTCCTTCTGCGCCACCGGATCCCACGCGACGAGAAATCCGCCGCCGACGTCCTTCGGCTGATTTTCAGCACCTTCGGGTTCGACCACCGCAACTCCTGCGGGCGGATCGGGGGGAACCACATGACCATCGGGATCACGCGGGCGCTGCATCGTGCTCATACCCGCGTTCTGTGTGCCCGGTGTGTAGACAAATTTCGGATCGCGCGCATAGCGTGCACCGCCTTCTGTGCCGGGAATGTAGACGAGGCCTGTCAGCGGGCTGAATGCCATCGCCTCCCAGTTATGCGCGCCGCCATTGCCGGGCGCGATCAGCACCGGATTCACTCCATATCGCGCGCCATTGGCTTCGATCGGCCGGCCGTTCTTGTCGAGACCGGTCGCCCATGTCACCCGTCTTGCATACTTCGCGCCTGAAATGAACTCACCCGTGATGCGGTCGAGGACATAAAAGAAGCCGTTCTTCGGCGCGTGCATCAGCACTTTGCGTTGTTTGCCATCGATAGTCAGATCGGCGAGCACCATCGGCTGCGTCGATGTGAAGTCCCAGTCGTCGCCAGGCGTTTCCTGGAAATACCAGACGAGTTTCCCGGTGTCGGGCTTCACCGCAATCACCGACGCGAGGAACAAATTGTCACCGCCACCCGGACTGCGCAGATTTCGATCCCAGGGGCCACCATTACCGACGCCGATGTAGAGCAGATCGGCATCGGGATCGTAGGCCATGCTGTCCCACACTGTTCCGCCGCCGCCCATCTTCCACCACTCGCCGTGCCACGTCCTCGCAGCCATTTCGAGTTCAGGCTGCTCGAACGGTTTCGATGGATCGCCCGGCACAGTGTAGAAGCGCCACAGCCGCTTGCCCGTTTCCGGATCGTACGCCGAGAAATAGCCGCGGATGGCCTGTTCAGCGCCGCTGGATCCGACGATCAGCTTGCCTTTAACAACTCGAACCGCCGCGGTCAGAATCGTGTCGTTATTGAACGTGTCCTTGATGCGCCACTTGACTTTGCCGGTCTCCTGATCGAGCGCCACAACGGTTCCATCGAGCAGGCCCGCGAAGACCATCCCCTTGTACAGAGCAACCCCGCGATTGACTGGGCCGCAGCATATCTGCGAAATATGCTCGCGGGGAATTTCCGGGTCCCAGCGCCACTTCTGTTTTCCGGTGCGGGCATCCACCGCGACCGTCACGTTCCAGCCAAGCGTGGCATAGAGCATGCCATTCGAAAACAGCGGCGTCGATTCGATGCGCGCGCCCGCGGGAGATTCCGTCTCCCACGACCAATCAAGGCCCAGCCTCTTCACGTTACTGGTGTCGATCTGTTTCAGGGGACTGAAGTGCGTTTCAGCGTAGTCTCGTCCGTAAGTGACCCACTCCTCGCCGCTATTGGCCGCATTGAGCAGCGCCTTGTCGTCTACTACTCGCTTCGGCTGCTGCGCCAGCGCCGTACAGACGGCCAACGTGGCTGCCGCGCACAGTGTTTTCTTCATAGTGATGTTCTTTTTCCCGGGCACACCGCGTTCAAGGGCGATGCAAGGGTTCCAGAGGCTGTTCAGTGTGGAAGTATCTCTTATACGCGTCAATCCAGTTGACCGCCAGATCCCGTTGTGCCGTTGCAAGATCCAGCGTTCCGGAACAAACGCGATCGCGAAGGTAATCCTCCAGCTGATCCTTCACATGAGCGTTCCAGACGATGGCCTCATAAGATTCCGGCCAAAGGTTGTGAACGTCGTCGGCGCCTCCGAGAGCGGGCGTGATAAGGTAGTCCACCTCGTAGGTACGAGCCCCGACGGGGCTGATGCCGTACTCACTAAACACCTGGCGCTGCACAGCGGACGACACCGGTTTGTTCTTGATGCCGGTCGCCCGGCAGACCTGCTCTCTGGTCATCAGAACGGTCGCTCCAGGCGTCAGGCCACGGTCGGGTATCATCAGCCTCGCGGCGCGGACATGCTCGTTCGACATCCACTGTGGCGAGAGCAGATAGACGGCAAGAGCCAGCACTCCCGCAAGCCCTGCAATTGCCCCCGAGAATTTTAAAGAAACGTTCCGCAGCCCGTGCAGCCACGAGTTCGGCTGCTCACGCAACAACTCCGCCATCTGTGCCAGCAACAGAGCACGAGGGCCTGTCGGCGAAGGGATCTCCGGATCGAGAGTTCGCCGGTAGACGCGGACAAACTCGCTGACGGCGTCCTCGATCTCATGTCGTCTCGCCCGGCACGTCCAACAGGCGGCAAGATGATCGGTAACCTGAGCCGCCTCGCGGGGCGAGAGTTCGCCGTCCGCGGCTAACAGAAGGATCTGATCGGAAAGATGAGTCTCGTCACGTTGCATAGCATCACCGTTCAGCGACGCGGCTGATCCGCGCCAAAGATCGTCCAAGAGAATCGGAAACCGAACTGAGGGCCATATTCAGAACCTCCGCGATCTCGCGATATCGAAGTCCTTCCGCCCTCAGAATAAGACACTGCCTGTCCTGTTCGGGCAGGGCCTGCACAACGGCCACAAGCCTCGCGCGCATCTGACGGGCGGCGAATTGATCTTCAGGATTCATCCCCGGGTCCGGAACAAGGTCTTCGGCGGGCCGGGACACACCCAGGTTCTGATAATCCCTGCGGTCGCGATTGCGCTTCTTCAAAGCGAGGTTGTGCGCCACGCGGAAGAGCCAGCCCTTGAGATTGTCACGCGAACCGCCACGCTGCAGGTGCTGAAACAGCGCGAGGAACGTTTCCTGAATGATTTCCTCGGCGTCCGGTACCGGCAGCAGAATACTCGTGAGATAACGAAACAGCCGGTCCTGCAGGGCGTCGAACAACGAGAGAACGTCCTGCTCGGCTGCGGAGGTTTGCCTGGCGGCCGATGCCGCCACCGGCGCCAGTGCCGTTGTTATCCCGGACTTAGCTGAAGAGCCTGCCATAACGATGCCGGGCGGACGGAATACGCCCTCACAGCTAATATTCCCTGCGGGCTCATTCTGTTCACTGTTTTTTTCAGTCCGCGAGCGAAAAAATATCCCGAACAAAAGGTCTCCTCCGGGAATGTATGGAATATGAGCCCCCGTCGAAGTCTTCTTTCCCGTATGAGCGGCCTTCTGTTAGCCGCGGTTCCGGTTCTTTTTCTCCACTCCCTGCCCGCACAGAGTTCCGGACAGGTTCATATCGAGGTCAAAGACCCGTCAGGGGCCGGCGTCGAAGCCTCGGGCGATCTGAGCGGCCCCGGCGGCGATCGTGCCTTCAGGACGGATGCGCAGGGGGTCTACAATTTCTCTGGTCTGCCGGATGGACACTACCGTCTGGATGTGACCAAGACCGGGTTCGCTACGCAGTCAATGACGCTCGATGTGGCTGGAACCTCGCCCGTATCACGCACGGTCACGCTCTCGCTGGCGTCGCAGGCGACGAAGGTCGATGTCGTCGAATCCTCGCCGCTTCCGGGGACCGACCTGCCCGTCGATCAGATTCCGGCGCCGGTGCAGACCGCGACTGCGCGTGACATAGACGACACCGGTTCGCTGGACCTTACCGAATTTATGAACCGCCGGCTTGACGCCGTGCATATCAACAACAATCAGGAGAATCCGTTTCAGCCCGACGTCAACTATCGCGGCTACACAGCCTCGCCGCTGCTCGGCAATCCCGAAGGAATTTCCGTGTACGTGGACGGTGTGCGCCAGAACCAGCCGTTCGGCGACATCGTGGACTGGGACCTCATTCCGAAAATCGCCGTCTCCGAAATGGCGCTCATTCCCGGATCAAATCCGCTGTTCGGCCTGAATACGCTGGGCGGCGCAATTTCGATTGCCACGAAGGACGGTCACAGCGCGCCGGGAACGATGCTGCAGATCAGCGGTGGCAGCTTCGGCCGCCGCGAAGGCCAGTTCGAGCAGGGCTGGTCGAACAAGAAGGGCTTCGATATTTACGCGGCGGGCGACCTGTTCAAGGAAGATGGATGGCGCAAGTTCTCACCGTCGGAAGTGCGTCAGGCATTCACCAAGGCCGGATGGCAGAACGGCAAGACGTCTATCCACCTGGGTTTCGGCTATGCGGACAACTTTCTTACCGGCAATGGCCTGCAGGACACGCGCTTTCTGGCCGAAAATTATTCGAGCGTATACAGCATTCCGGACATTACCTGGAACCACTCGCCGTCGCTGAACCTCTCCGTGCAGCACAGCATCACAGACAAGCTCACGATCTCCGGCAACGCCTATTTTCGCTACATCCGCGCCGACACAACCAACGGCGACATCAACGATTCATCGTTCGATGAGTCGCTCTACAACCTCAGCGCGGCCGATATCGCCGCACTCACTGCGGCCGGTTACACGAACTTTCCGACGACGGGAAATGCAACGACAGAGCCCTTCCCTTACCTTCGCTGTATCGCGCAGGGCCTCGAAAAAAACGAACCCATTGAGAAGTGCACTGGCATCATCACAAACACTTACGACAAGCAGAACAACTGGGGTCTGGCCGGTCAGCTCGGCTGGCTCGTGGCGCACAACCGCTTCACATTCGGCTCCGCCTGGGACCGCAGTAGTCTCATCTTCCAGCAGGGTTCACAGTTCGGATACCTGAATCCCGACCGCATCACCATCACGCCCATCAACGCCTTCGCTGACGGCAGTACCAACCAGGACGGGACGCCGGTCGATACGCGCGTCAACCTGCACGGTCTGACCAATACATTCAGCATTTACGGGGGCGACACGATTTCACTCGGCAGATCTCTCGCCATCACGATTTCCGGCCGCTATAACCGAATTGCGATCAATAATATGGATCGCCTGCCACCCGTGACCGACGGCTCGCGCGGCTCGCTCAATGGCAGCTATGTGTTCGAACGGTTCAACCCATCGGTGGGCTTCGTTTACAGCCCTTTCAAACTGGCCAGCGTGTACTTCAGCTACAGTGAAGCCAGCCGCGCCCCCACCGCGATCGAGCTGGGTTGCGCCGACCCGAATTTCCCTTGCAACCTTCCGAACGCGCTGGTCAGCGATCCGCCACTGAAGCAGGTCGTAACAAGGACGCTGGAAGCAGGCATTCGCGGCACCGCCAATGAAGGCAATCTGCGCTGGAGCGCAGGATGGTTCCGGGCCGAAAATCACAACGATCTCCTCTTCGTCGCTTCGGAGCAGCTTGGGTTCGGATACTTCAGCAATTTCGGTCGTACCCAGCGCCAGGGTACAGAGATCAGCATCAGCGAGAAGATCCGCCACCTGACTATTGGCGGAAACTACACGTTCCTCGATGCTACTTACCAGACGCCGCAGCTGATCGATGGCGGCAGCAACAGCCTGAGTGACGGCGGACCCGGCATGGACGGCAACATCACGATCGCGCCTGGCGACCAGATTCCGCAGATTCCGCGCAATATTCTGAAAGCGTATGCCGATTATCAGATCACGCCGAAGATCTCGGTTGATCTTGATTTTCAGGCGGTAGGACGCTCCTTCGCCCGCGGCAACGAAAACAATCTCGACAAGCCCGACGGAATCTACTATCTCGGCGAAGGGTTCTCCCCCGGCTATGGCGTACTGAATCTCGGTGGGCATTACCAGATTCATAAATACGCTCAGCTGTTCGTGCAGATCGATAATCTTCTCAACCATCGCTACTACACAGGGGCACAGCTCGGATCGACGCCGTTCGACGCTTTCGGGAACTTCATCGCGAGGCCGTTTCCTGCTGTGAGCGGAGACTTTCCGGTCCGGAACACAACGTTTTTCGCTCCGGGAGCACCCATCGGTGCGTGGGGCGGCCTGCGGTTTCGCTTCTGATACATCGGACGCCGGGTGAGCCGGCGCAGCGGAGATGCCGACGAGTGGGGCACGCTGAACCCACAGACGTCAATCGAATGCACAAGGGTGAATACGGGTACGATGCGCCCTACGCTCCGGTGATCTTCGGAGTCGTGGCCGCTGTAACCGGTTTCGCGGCGGCAATGGAATCGCTGCATTTGTCGGCCCGAGCCGCTGCACCTATGACGTTCTGCTGCGTCTGGTTCCTTGCCAGCGCGTGCAGCTTTTGCTACACCACCCGACGCGGCAAGTTCCTCGAATGAGAGCGCATTCTGGATCGTCTGAACCTGCTCGGCAACGAGACAGTACTCGATATGGGGTGCGGCCGGGGCGCGGTGTTGACGGCAGTCGCGCGCAGACTGACAGCGGGCCGCGTGACCGGAGATATCTGGAGCAGGACCGATCAATCGGGCAATGCCCGGGATGTTGCGTTGCGCAATGCAGGGATCGAAGGGGTCGGCGAACGCGTGCGCATTGAGACCGCCGATATGCGGTCGCTCCCGTTCCAGGATGACACTTTCGATCTGGTGGTTTCCAGTCTGGCGATACACAACATCAAATCGAATGCCGATCGCCGACAGGCGATAAGCGAAGGATTCCGGGTTCTCAGGCGCGGAGGGCGGATCGTGATCGCGGACATTCGGGCCACGGCGATCTATGCCGACACCCTGCGGACGCTCGGCGCGTCAAACATCGAGCGCCGCAGGCTGGGCTGGAGGTTCTGGTGGGGCAACCCGTTTGCCGCCACGACTCTGCTCACCGCCTCGAAATGAAATCCCTGCCTGAGCCGAGGCGGAACTGCGCCCTGTCGCAGGCTGCATCGTTCTGTATTCGCCGCGACACGAAGTATGCGGTAGCTGAAGCCGAACGAACGCTTTCTCTTGCTGGCCCCCTTTTCGGGTGGTCATTCAAACCGTTTTGCAAGTTAGTTGCAGGTGTACCGACGCTCGTCGTGATGCCGGAATTCCCAGACATCGGATGCCGAGGCATCTAAGTTTGCTAATCGTGAGGTTGTGATCGAGGTTTTGTCCGGCAGGAAAAGCTCGCGTATTTCCCAATGAATCAGTGGTCGGTGTGTTCTTCGCCGGACCTCCGTTCATCACTCGCAGAGGTAGGCGGCATCGCGTCTGTGGTCCAAGAGATGCCGCCCGTGACCGGGTGGCGATACTGATTTTGCAAATGATTTGCAAAATCGGCTTGACATGCACGACGGGTTCCGGTTAGGCTCAATACTTTGATATAGGACTTGTTCAGTCCGTTATTGCGACTCGTCGCAACTGAATGGGACGGCAAGTCAGTTCACTTGCGACCACGTCGCAACTGCAAATGGCAACCGACAGACCGAAGCGCCGTGCGCTGATCGAGGAATTTTCTGCGAAAGGGCTGCGCCTGACGAGCCAGCGACGCGTGCTGGAGATTATCCAGTCATCCGAGGAGCACCTGGATGCCGCCTCGCTGCTGCGTCTGGCTTGTACACGAGATGCCAGCGTTGACCGCGCCACCGTTTACCGGACCCTCGAACTGTTGAAGAAGCATCGCCTGATCGATGAGCTTGACCTGATGCATCTGAACGGCGAGAAGCATTACTACGAAGCGAAGGGCGAGCAGGACCATATCCATCTGGCCTGTTTCCGGTGCGGAAGGGTTGAGGAGTTCGTAAACCCGCTATTCGACCGTCTCAAGCAGGAGATAACACGCCTGCGGAAGTTTCATATCAACGTGGTTCGTATGGAGGTCGGAGGGCAATGCAGCAAGTGCACTCAACATACGGACCGAACTCAGCCAGGAGAAGGATGAGGGCACAAGGGAAGCTATGAGCGCACGCACAAAAAAAGCGAAGAAGAACAGCGTGAATAATTGGCCGGTAACGCAACGATGGATGACGGCGGGAACGCTCGTTGCATATTCCGCGGTCGGCGGGAAGACGATTGATCTGGCTCGTGCCCAAAGCGTGCCGCAGGCCGGCGGTGCGATATCTCAGAAGCAGGCCCAGCGCATTGAGATCGCGCCGGGCCCGCTCTCTGACGTGCTTGCGCAACTCACACGTGCCGCGGGCATCAGCTTTACACTGTCTCCCGAATCGATCGGCACTCTCACCTCGCCTGGCGTTTCGGGCACGTTCACGGTTCAAGATGCGCTCCAGCATCTGCTCGGGGGAACCGGTGTGACGTTCCGCTTCACGACGCCCAGCACCGTGATTCTGGAACTTGGTTCCCGGGCCGAGTCCGTCAACGTGACGGCGCGTGCTCCCGGCGTCGATCCCTATGCGGACCCGGACGCACCATACAAGGCCGATCGCCTGTCATCGAGCAAGTTCACCGAGCCGGTGCTGAACACGGCGAAGACCGCGACGGTTCTGACGCAGGAGGCGCTCGAGGATAAGAACGCGACCACGCTCCGTGAAGTGTTGCGGTCAACTGCTGGCATCACGCTTGGATCGGGCGAAGGCGGCAATGCCTTCGGTGATCGCTTCTTCATCCGTGGCTTCGATGCGCGCAATGATGTATTCATCGACGGCGTGCGCGACGCCGGCGTCAGTATCCGCGAAACCTTCGACGATGAGCAGGTGGAGATCCTGCGCGGACCAGCCTCCTCCTTCGCCGGCCGGGGCACCACCGGCGGCGCGATGAACATCGTCACCAAGGAAGCCCGTGACATGGACTTCTATCACTTCGGCGTGGAGGGCGGCTTCGGAGACTCCACCAGGCGCGTCACCGCGGACGTCAATCAGGTAATCAGCCCGGTGCTCGACGTGCGCTTCAACGGCATGGTCCAGTACGCCGATGTCGCCGGTCGCGACTTCACGACCGACAACCGCTGGGGCGCCGCCGGCGCGGTGGCCTATCATCCGACCGAGAAGTTCAGGATCACCGCCAACTATTCGCACACTTACCTGTGGGGCCTGCCGGACTTCGGCGTGCCGACCAACCAGGTCACGCGCGAGCCGGTCACCGA
>Ga0335085_10002751_pt1 | contig 32078 bp, 29 predicted proteins | sample Lox_Sample_45_FD_206712 | JGI IMG/M metagenome (GOLD analysis project Ga0335085, IMG submission 206712) | Soil microbial communities from Loxahatchee National Wildlife Refuge, Florida, United States - Lox_Sample_4.5 | ecosystem: Environmental > Terrestrial > Soil > Wetlands | place: USA... | reverse complement strand
TGGGCGTCGATGCCGAGTATCGCGCGCGGACCGCCTCGGGCACGCTGCCGAGGATCGCGCCTCGGCGCTTCAATCCAACGGGCGAGGCCTGGCTCCCCGTGCTGCACACGCGGCGCAGCGGCTGGAATTTCACCGCGCTCTATTCCAACACCGCGCGCGCACACGAGCTCGGCCGCACTCGAGACTGGGTCGTGATCTACTTCCAGACCGACAGCAGGTCCGAGGCGCAGCGCACGGTGGTGACGGAGCTGCAGGGGCCGCTCCGGGGCCGGCGGGTCGTCCGCGGCCGCGAGCGCGACTGCGTCGATTTCTACCGCGCCGGCGGCGGCTAGCTCAGCGGCGGCGCCCGACGAGGAAACAGCCGATCGCGAGGAGCTGCACTCCCGCGGCCGCCGCGAACACCAGCGGCACGTCGCTGCCCGCCCCCGGCGAGAACGCGCGGATCGCGCCGAAAATCGCGGGGGCGAAGGCGTAGCTTCCCTGCGCGATGGCGACGATCAGCGAGATCGCGCGCTGCACGTCCTCCCGGACGAACTCGACTTGCGCAATGAGCGGCGGGAGCGAGGTGGCATTGCCGATGCCGAGGCCGAAGCAGGCGACGCCGAGGAGGAGCAGCGGCACGTCGGCGCCCGCCGCCGCGATGAGAAGCGCCGAGCCCGCGACCTGCACGAGATAGCTCGCGGAAGCGACGAGGCGCCGGTCCGCTCCCGCGGGCATGAGCCAGCCCACGAGGGTCCGCCCGCCGATCGCCGCGGCCGTCGCCCCGCCCATCGCAAGCCCCGCGCCTTGCTCTCCGAGCGCCGGCACCAGCAGCGAGAAGAGATGCGCGATGAGCCCGATCTGCGCGAAGAGGCCGAGCGCCATCCCGACCGCCAGCGTAAGGAAGCGCGGGCTCTTCCAGAGCGCGCGGCCCGGCAGCGGACGTGCGCCGTGCGCGGCGACGCTCCGCGCCGCGAGCCCGGCAGCGCCGTCTTGCCTCTGCCCGAGCCGCTCGGGCGTCAGCGCGAAGACGCCGCGCGCGAGCGTCCCCACCACAGCCACCATCGCGATCCCTACCGCCGCCGCCGCCGTGGCAAAGCCGAGCCGCTCGATCAGCAGCACCCAGAGTGGAGAGAAGACGACGCCGCCGATGCTGGCACCGTTATAGGCCATGGCGAGGGCGGCCGGCCGCTTGACCGCGAACCAGGGCGCGATGATGGCGTTGACCGCCGCCGCCCCCATCGCGACCCAGCCGGCCCCGCTCGGAAGGGTCGCGAGGACGAGCTGCCACGGCTCGCGCGCGAGCGCCCAGCCGAGGACGCCGAGCGCCAGCGACACGGCTCCTGCCGCGGTCACCTTGGGCACGCCGAAGCGGCGATAGAGCGCCGGGAGGTTCGCCACCACGACGGCGCCGATCAGGAAATGCACGGTGACCGCGGCGGAAACAAAGGCGAGCGACCAATGCCTGCGCTCGACGACGGCGTGGAGATATACCGGCGGCCCGTAGAAACCCGCGCCCCAGCCGAAGATCGCGAGGACGAAGGCGGCCCATACCACGCGCCAGCCGAAGAAGCGCGGCTCCGCGGATGGCTCGGAGATCGGGATGGTCGTCATGGACCCGGAGGATCGACCGCGGCGCTCTCGGAATGCTACGATCGCGGTCGAAGCATGGGAGGGTTGCTTCGGCTAGGCTCGCTTGCCCAGGAGAGCGTTATGACCAGCGTCAACGAGATCGCCGAGATCGCATCGCTCGTGGGCGAGCCCGCTCGCGCGGCGATGCTGGGCGTGCTTTTGGACGGCCGCGCGCTGACGGCCGCCGAGCTCGCCGATGTCGCGGGGGTGACGCCGCAGACCGCGAGCAGCCACTTGGCCCGCCTCGCCTCGGCGGGATTGCTCGCGGTCGAGGCGCAGGGGCGGCACCGCTATCACCGCCTCGCGCACCCGGAGGTGGCGCGCCTCCTCGAGGGCATCATGCAGGTGGCGGCGGCGATCCGTCCCCCGCCCGTCGTGGGTCCGCGCGACCGGGCGCTCCGCACCGCGCGCACCTGCTACGACCATCTCGCGGGCCGCCTGGGCGTCGCGCTCGCGGATGCGCTTGCGGAAGCGGGCCACGTCGAGCTCTCGCGCGACGGCGGCATCGTCACGGAGAGCGGGCTTGCCGAGCTCGCGCGCCTCGGCATCGCCCTCGAGGCGGAGGGCCGCAGGAGCAAGCGCGTCCTCTGCCGTCCCTGCCTCGATTGGAGCGAGCGCCGCGCGCACATCGCAGGCGCCGTCGGCGCCGCGCTCTGCGCGCGCGCCTTCGAATCCGGCTGGATCCGTCGCCTCCCCGGCACCCGCGCCGTCTCGATCACGCCCAAGGGCGCGCGCGCCTTCCGCGAGAAGTTCGGGATTACCGTCGCATGAGCGCCCGCCTTTCCCCGCGGGGAGAGGTCGGCAACGCGTAGCGTTGCCGGGCGAGGGGCGCGCTGCGGCAGCGGCGGCAAATAAAATTGTGCGCCGGCACCCCCCACCCTACCCTCCCCCTCGAGGGAGGAGGGGCTATTCGCTGAGCTGGATCACACCCGCGGCAGCGAGCTCCTCGATCTCGGCATCGCGGAGCCCGAGCGCTCTCAGCACGGCGCGCGTATCGGCGCCGGCGGCGGGCGGGTCGTCGCGGACGGTGAAGCTCTTTCCGTCGATCTCGATCGGGAGGCGCGGCACCGGGATCACCTTGCCGTCGGGCATGCGGCTCGCGCGGAGGTGACCGTCGGCGGTCAAGTGCGGGTCGTCGAAGAGGTCGGTCGGCGTGTTGACGGGGGCGAAGGCGAGCTCGGCCTCCTCGCATTTGGCGAGGAGCTCCGCGGTGCCGAAGCGCTTGAAGAAATCCGCGAGCAGAGGCAGGAGCCGCGGCCGCGCGGCGACGCGGCTCGTGTTGGAGCGGAACTCCGGCTCCTCCAGCAGGTCGCGCCGCTCGAAGACCGCGCAGAAGCGCCGCCATTGCGTGTCCGTGACGATGCCGATGAAGATCGGCTTGCCTTCGCGGCTCTCGAATATGTCGTAGACGCCCCAGGCGCTGTTGCGGATCGACATCGGCTGCAGCGGCCCCGGCAGATAGGCCGCGTTCACCATGTGCTGGCCCATGAGGAAGGCCGCCGCCTCGTAGAGGCCGGAGGCGACGTTGCCGCCCTTTCCGGTGCGGTCGCGCTCGCGGAGCGCCGCGAGGATCCCGATCACGGCGCCGAAGCCTCCCATCACGTCGATCACCGAGGCGCCCGCGCGGAGCGGTCTTCCCGGCGGCCCCGTCATGTAGGCGAGCCCGCTCATCATCTGCACGACCTCGTCGAGCGCGCGCCGGCGCTCATAGGGTCCGGAGAGGAACCCCTTGAGCGAGGCATAGACGAGACGCGGGTTGAGCGCGGAGACCGCGGCGTAGCCGAGCCCCAGGCGCTCCATCGTGCCAGCGGCGAAATTCTCGACGAGCACGTCGCTCCGCCGGACGAGCGCCTCGATCACGGGCCGCGCGCGCGGCTCCTTCAGGTCGATCGCGAGGCTCTTCTTGTTGCGATTGTAGAAGCCGAAGAAGCCCACACCCGAGCCCGTGAGGCGCCGCGTCGGATCGCCCTCGGGCGCGGGCTCGACCTTGATCACCTCGGCACCGAGATCCGCGAGCACCATGCCCGCGGACGGGCCCATGATCGCGTGCGAGAACTCCGCGACGCGGATGCCCGCGAGCGGCAAGCCCGGCCGCGGTCCAGCCTCCTCAGCCATGATGCCGTCTCGCTCCTCCCGGATCCGGCGGTACTGTCGTCATCGTGCCCTGCGGCGGCAACAGGAATCTCGCGGGCGCGGTCACTCCGCGCGCGTCACTTCCTGCGCGAGGGTGAATTGATCGAGGCGGGGCGTGTAGGCGAGATCCTTGCGAAAGGCCCAGGCGCTCCCCTCGAAATAGAGAGGAATCACCGCCGCGTCCTCCATGGCCATCTCCATGGCCTCGGCGAGCAGCGCCGCCCGCGCCCGATCGTCCGCGGTCGCGACGGCCTTCTGGAGAAGGGCGTCGAAGACGGGATTTGAGTAGCGGCCGCGATTGGCGGAGCCCCAGCCGCGCGCGGCGTCGCGGGTCGCGACGATGCCGCGCAGCGAGTTCGATGCCTCCGGCGCTTCCGAGTACCAGCCCAGCATGAACAGGCTGAACTCGAATTTCGAGGCGCGCGACTTGTAGATGCTCTCGGGCATGGCGTCGACGCGGGTCTCGATGCCGACCCGCGACAGCATCTGCCCGATGGCGATCCCGACCTTCTCGGCGCTGACGTAGCGGTCGTTCGGAACCTGGAACGTGATCCCGAAGCCGTTGGGGTAGCCCGCCGCCGCCAGCAGTGCGCGCGCGCCCTCGGGGTCGTAGGGCTCGGGCCGCAGCTTGGTGCTCGCGCCGAAATAGTCTCCCGGCACGAGCTGCCCCGCGGGCTCCGCTACTCCCTGCATGATCCTCTCGACGATCGCCTGCCGGTCGATCGCCTTCGAGATCGCAAGGCGCACGCGCTTATCGCGCAGCGGGTTCGCCGGCAGCGGATTGCCCTGGGCGTCGACCGCGAAGGGCGTGCGCTCGCGAGAGCTGTCGAGGTTGAGGTACATCGCGCGCGCGGAGATGCCGGTGACCAGGCGAAGCGCCGGGTTGGCCTTGATCTGCTCGATCGCGCTCGGCGGCACCAGCTCGATGAGATCGACGTCGCCGGCGAGCAGCGCCGCGATCCGCGCGCTGTCGTTCGGGATGAACCGCATGACCACGCGCTTCCAGATGGGCTTTCGGCCCCAGTAGTCGTCGTTGCGCTCCAGCACGAGGCGCTCGCCCCGCACCCACTGCACCAGCCGGAACGGACCGGTGCCGATCACGGCCTTGCCGGCGTTGAACGCCTCCGTCGGCTCCTCCGCGACTTTATGCGAGACGATCCAGACCGGGCTCAGGTCGAGCGGCATGGTCGGATAGGGCGCGGCCGTATGCAGGCGGATCGTGTAGTCGTCGACGATCTCCGCCTTCGTGACCTGGCGTGTGTAGATGCCGTAGCCGCCGATCGAGTTCTGCAGGCTCACCGCGCGATGGAGGCTCGCCGCCACGTCCTTCGCGGTGAAGAGCGAGCCGTCGGAGAAGCGCACGCCCGGGCGCAGGCGGAATTCCCAGGTGGTGTCGTCGACCGTCCGCCAGCTCAGCGCGAGACCCGGCATTGGGCGCTGGCGCTCGTCCTGGAGCACGAGCGAGTCGAAGAAATGCCGCGCGATCTGCTCGTCCGGTCCGACCAGCCGGAACAGCGGATCGAGCGAGCTCGGCTCGGTCGCAATGGCGATGCGGAGCTCCTGGGCGGACGCCGGTGGGGCGTGCAACGAGACGAGGCAGAGTGCCGCCGCGATGACCAGCCGGACCCTATGCAGGAATCTCCGACACGAAATCGAAATACTTGCCGCTGGGTGCGCGCGGAATCTCATCGTGGTAGGTGAGCACGACGGCGAGATGGTCGCCAAGCGATTTCTTGACCTCCGCGCGGAGCTTCGCCTCGTCGTCGGCGTCGAGCGTCCGGCGTGTCACCAGCCTCATCTCGATCTCGTGGAGCGTTTTCTGCACGACCTGGAACTGCACGATGCCCGGCACTTCCTGCAGCGCCTTCATGTCGATCCGCGCGTAGCGCCGCGAGCCCGAGGGCAGGGCCAGCGTGTCGCGCGCGCGGCCGAGGATCCGCTTCAGCACGGGGAGGCCGCGGCCGCAGGGGCACGGCGCTCCCACCTCCGCGAGATCGCCGAGCGCGTAGCGCAGCATCGGCATCGCGAAATTGTGCAAGGGCGTCACCACGACGGCTCCGATCTCGCCGGGCACGCAGGGCCGGCCGCTCCCGTCCAGCACCTCCACCAGCGCCGATTCCGACTGCACGTGAAAATGCTCGGCCTCCGGGCATTGCAACGCCGCATATCCGACCTCGTTGGCGCTGTACATGTCCGCGACCTCCGCGCCGAAGGCCCGGCGGCATAGCTCGCGCAGCTCGGGATCGACGGGCTCGCCGCGCGTGTTCACGCCCTTGAGGCTCGGAAGCGAGAGGCCGCGCTCGAGGAAATAGCGGGCGACGTCGCGCACCAGCGTGGGAAAGGCGATGAAATAGGCGGGTTTCTCGCGGAGCAGCCATGCCGCCTGCTCCGCGGTGGTGCTGCGGCTGTCGAGGAGGGTCGCGGGGCCGGTCGGAAACACCGTGGCGAAGGGCGCCGACCAGTCAGCGTGGGCACGGCCCGCAGGCGCGAAAGAGAGACCCTCGGGGTCGCGCTTGAGCGCGCCGAGCTTGAGCCGCATGTCCCGATGGTGCCACAGCGCTTCCCGCAGCGTGATGGCGGCCCAGATCGTCTGCACGTGGTCGCTCTTGGCGATGCGCAAGGGGACGCCGGTCGAGCCCGAGGTGGAATCCGTGAGCAGGGCGCCGTGCTCCTTCGGGAGCTGCGGCGAGACCAGCGCGTCGCCCAGGGACTGCATCTCCTTCCGCGCGATCACGGGAAGGCGCGACCAGAGCTCCGGCGTCACCTCCATGCCGGGCCGGTAGCCCGCGGCGGCGAGGCGCTCGCGGTGGAAGGGCACCCAGGCGAAGGCGTGCGCGAGCAGCCGGCCGAGCTGACGGAACTGGAGCCGTGCGTGGCGCTCGGCGGGCCACCACTGCGACTGCTCGAGCTGATGGAGGAGCGCCAGCAATTGCGCGGCGAAGCCCGTCGGAAGCGCCGGCCAAGCCACCTTGGCGAAGGCGGTATGGGGGATAGGCGGACGGGCCAAATCGGAAGCGCCTTTCACGGTAAGCCCGTGATAGGCGATGGCGCGGAGCGCCGTCAACCCGGCGCCGGCGTCTCGAGCTCCGAGCGGAAGACGAAGTATTTGCCGCCGGCCGCGCGGGGGATTTCGTCGCGGTAGACGAAGCGGAAGCGGAATTCGTAGCCGAGATTGGCGATGACTGCCGCGCGGAAGGCGTCCTCCTCCGCCGGCGTCAGCGGCCGCGCCGCCACCAGCCGCACCTCGAGCTCGTCGAGCGCTGTCTGCGCGACCTGGTAGCGCAGGATCGGCTCGATCTCCGCGAGCTTCGCGGTGCTCTGCCAGACGAATCGCTTCTCGCCCGTGGGGAGGCGCACCATGTCCCGCGCGCGCCCGACCATGCGCGTCAGCACCTGGAGCCCGCGCCCGCAGGCGCAGGGCTCGCCGACCTCCGCGATGTCGCCGAGGTCGTAGCGCAGAAAGGGCATGGCGAAGTTGTGAAGCGTCGTCACGACGACGCGCCCGCTCTCGCCGGGCGCGGCGTCGTTCCCGCGTTCGTCCAGCACTTCCAGCAGCACACCCTCCATCTGCACGTGATAGTGCGTGCGCCCGGGGCACTGGAAGGCGAGATAGCCCGCCTCCTCGCAGGAATAGGTGTCGATGATGCCGGCACCCCAGACCTCGCGGCAGAGGCGGCGCGTCTCGGGCTCGATCACCTCGCCGATCGTGCGCACCTCGCGCAGGCGCGGCAGCGACCAGCCGCGCGCGCGGAATTCCTGGCACAGGAAGACGACGTTGGTGCCGAAGGTCAGGAGATAGTCGGGGTTCTCGCTCCTGAGCCACTCCGCCTGCCGGGCGAGGTCGCTGCGGATCTCGAAGGCGGAGACCGGGCCCGTCGCGAAGATTCCCGCGAGCGGGGGGCCCCAGCTCGGAAACCGCTGTCCGGTGGTGGCATTGCCGGCGCCGCGGATCACCGCGACCTTGGCGCTCCAATCGCGGCGGTGCCAGAGCTCCTCGCGCAGCGCGAAGCTCGACCAGAGCGTCTGCTCGGCGGCGCTCTTCGTGACCTTGATCGGAGTGCCGCTCGATCCCGACGTGCTGGTCTCGGAGGTCGCGCCGTGCTGCTGCGGCAGCGCGGTGCTGCGGATCGCGGCTCCCGCAGAGCGCACCTCCACGCGCGAGAGCAGCGGCAGGCGGCGCCAGAATTCCTCCGTGATCTCCTGCCCCGGCCGGTAGCCCGCCGCGGCGAGGCGCTCGCCATAGAAAGGCACGGTCCGGAAGGCGTGCTCCACGAGCGGTGCGATCTGGCGGAACTGCCAGCGGCGGAGCTCCGCCTGCGGCCACCATTGGGAGTGCGCGAGCTGCTGCTGCAGCGACAGCATGCGCGAGGCGAGCGGCGTCGGGATCGCGGGCCAGGCCATGCCCTCGAGATCCGAGAGCGGCACAGCTCCGAGGCCCGTGCGCAGAAGCCTCACCGCTCAGCGCGCCTCGGGCGGCGGCGGAAACGCCTCGGCGGCGCCGACGACGCGTCCGAGATCGAAGCGGCGCCAAGTCGCGCCGCTCCAGAGCTGTCGAGTGAAGGCCGCGAGGAATTCGTCCTTTCCCGGGCGGTCCGGCGGCCAGGCCGCATCGAGGAGATTGCGGGCGGAGGCCGCGTTCCCCGCGTAGATCATGTCGAGCATCGCCGACCAAAGCACGGGGTCGAGATCGCCGGGATGCAGCCCGTCGTAAACCTTGCGGATCTCCTCCGCCCGCAGCCGCAGCATCGCCTCGTCCGGAGGCGTCTGCCGCATCGCCTGGGCATCGGCGACGTATTCTCCCTTGCGGGGATCGTAGCTCAGGATCACCTGCGGCGCCGGACTGTCGTCGAAGGAGGCGTTCCACCCCGCGAAGGCGAAATCGTAGAAGCGGAGCTGCGGCACGTTGGAGATCGAGACCACGCGGAGCTGGGAATCCCCGAGCTCGACCTCCTGGTGATGCAGGCGGCCCTCGATCCAGATGATGTGCGCGGTGTAGCAGCAATGCACGCCGCCGCTGAAACCCACGAAGATCGCATTGGGTCCGGCGCCGCCGCCCCCAATCCGCACGTTCTGCATCGTGAATCTTCCATCCGCGAGCGTGAACAGCGTGTCGCCGCCCCGCTTGATCAGCAGGAATTCATATTGGTCGCTGGTCCCGGGGCGGGGCTTGTAATCCTGGATGTCGATATCGTTGAGGCGAATGAGGGATGCGCGCCCGCTCGTCGCGAGCCGCGCCGCCAGCTCCTGTTGCTGTGCCGGGGTCAGCCCCACCGTCGATCCTCCCACCGCCCCGGCAACAGCCGTGGCGGCGATTGCCGCCAAAATCCCGATCATCGGCACCTCCGAGACGCGGCCGAGCCCTCGCCGGGAGCATAGCCGAGGAGCGCCGATTGCACACGGGCCTCGACGAGTGCTTAAATCCCGGCCGCCCAATTTCGGAGACCTCTCATGACCCAAGCCAAGCGTCTGCGCGAGCTCCTGCGCAGGGACGGCATGATCCTCGCGCCCGGCGCCTATGACGGCATCACCGCCAAGCTCATCGAGCAGGCGGGATTCTCGGCCGTATACATGACGGGCGCCGGAACGGCCGCGACGCACGGCTATCCCGATTACGGCCTCGTCACCATGACGGAGATGGTTGAGAACGCCGGCCGGATCGCAACCGCGGTGGAGCTCCCGGTCATCGCCGACGCCGATACCGGCTACGGCAACGAGCTCAACGTGGTCCGCACGGTCCGCGAATACGAGCGGCGCGGCGTCGCCGGCATCCACATCGAGGACCAGGGCTTCCCCAAGAAATGCGGCCATCTCGACGACAAGGTGATCGTGCCGCTCGATGACTACCTCGCGAAGATCCGCGCCGCGACCTCGGCGAAGAGCGACCCCGATTTCCTGCTGATCGCGCGGACCGACAGCCGCGCGGGCATGGGATTCGAGGAGGCGGTCAAGCGCATGAACGCCGCGCTTGCGGCGGGCGCCGACATGGCCTTCCTCGAGGCCCCGCAGACGCTCGAGGAGATCGCTGCGGTGCCGCGGCTCGTCAAGGGCCCCTGCCTCCTCAACGTCGTCTGGGGCGGCAAGACGCCGATGCTCGACTTCGCGGACGCCGAGCGCATGGGCTTCAAGCTCGCGATCGTGCCGGGCCTTCTATTCAAGACCGTGATCGGCGCCTGCGATGCCGCGCTCAGGGAACTGCGCGAGAAGGGCCGCCATCCCCAGCCCATCGGCAACATGACCGTGCGCGACGCCTTCCGCCGCGTCGGCGCCGAGGAATGGGACCGCATCCGTGAGGCCTATCGCGAGCCCAAGCCGAAAGCGGCCGAGTAGAGCGAGGCTCACGATGACTGCCCCCCGCACTCTCTTCGACAAGATCTGGGACCGTCACGTCGTCCACCAGCGCGAGGACGGCCACACCCTTCTTTACGTGGACCGCCATCTCATTCACGACGGCTCGCGCCGTGCCTTCGAGGTGCTGGGCGAGCGCGGGCTCCGCGTGCGACGGCCCGACCGCACCTTCGGCACGCCCGACCACTACGTGCCCACCACGAGCCGGACGATGGAGGGCGTCGACGATCCCGACCGGCGCCTCATGGTCGAATCCATCACCAAGAACGCGCGTGAGCACGGCGTGACCGTCTTCGGCCTCGACGACGCGCGTCAAGGCATCATCCACGTGGTGGGGCCGGAGCAGGGATTGACGCAGCCGGGGATGACGCTCGTCTGCGGCGACAGCCACACCTCGACGCACGGTGCGCTTGGCGCGCTCGCCTTCGGCATCGGAGCGACCGAGGTGGCGCATGTGCTGGCGACGCAGACGCTCTGGCAGCGCCGGCCCAAGACCATGCGCATCTCCGTCGAGGGCCGTCTCGGCCCGGGCGTCGGCGGCAAGGACGTGATCCTCGCGATCATCGCGAAGATCGGCGCCGCCGGCGCGGTGGGCCACGCGATCGAATACGCGGGAAGCGCGATCCGCGGCCTCTCCATGGAGGGCCGCCTCACGGTCTGCAACATGTCGATCGAGGCGGGCGGGCGCGCGGGCATGATCGCGCCGGACGAGACGACCTTCGCCTATGTCGAGGGCCGTCCCTATGCGCCGAAGGGGGCGGCCTGGGAGAAGGCGCTTGCTTTCTGGCGCACGCTCCCGAGCGATCCAGAGGCGCGCTTCGACCGCGAGGTCACGCTCGACGGCGGAGAGATCGCGCCGATGGTGACCTGGGGCACGAGCCCCGAGAATGCAGCGCCGATCACGGGACGCGTGCCGGATCCCGCCGGGATCGACGACGCCGAGCGGCGCGCGGCGATGGCGAAGGCGCTCGACTACATGGGCCTCGCGCCGGGCACCGCGATCTCCGGCATCCCCGTGCAGCGCGTCTTCATCGGTTCCTGCACCAACAGCCGCATCGAGGACCTCCGCCTTGCCGCTCGCGTCGCCAAGGGGCGCAAGGTCGCGGCGACGGTGCACGCGATGGTCGTGCCGGGCTCCGGCCTCATCAAGCGCCAAGCCGAGGCCGAGGGGCTCGACCGTATATTCAAGGATGCGGGCTTCGAGTGGCGCGAGGCCGGCTGCTCCATGTGCGTGGGCATGAACGGCGATCTCGTGGCCGCGGGCGACCGCTGCGCCTCGACCTCGAACCGGAACTTCCAGGGCCGCCAGGGCAAGGGCGCGCGCACGCATCTCGTGAGCCCCGCGATGGCGGCGGCGGCGGCAGTGACGGGCCACTTCACCGACGTGCGCCCGTTGCTGCAGGGCTGAGGAGAGAGAGAGATGGAAGCCTTCAAGCGCCTCGACGCCGTCGCCGCTCCGATGCCGGTGCCGAACGTCGACACGGACCAGATCATCCCCGCGCGTTTTCTGCGCAAGCCGCGGAAGGACGGGTTCGGCCAGTACCTCTTCAACGACCTCCGCTTCGACGACGCCGGCAAGGAGAAGCCGGAGTTCGTGCTGAACCAGGCGGCCTATCGCGGCGCGCGTGTCATCGTCGCGGACAAGAATTTCGCCTGCGGCTCCTCGCGCGAGCACGCGGTCTACGCGCTCTGGGACTGGGGCTTCCGCGCGGCGATCGCGCCGAGCTTCGGCGATATATTCTACGGCAACAGCCTCAAGAACGGGTTCCTGCCGATCGTGCTCTCCGCGGATGAGGTGGCGACCCTCATGACGCAGATCCGCGCGCGGCCCGGCGCCCACGTCGTCGTCGACCTCGAGCGCCAGGAGGTCGTCGGCCCCGACGGCAAGCCGCACCGCTTCGAGATCGACCCTTTCCGCCGGGATTGCCTCCTGAAGGGCGTCGACGAGCTCGACTTCACGCTGGGCTTCCGCGGGGAGATCGAGGCGTTCGAGAAGCGGCAGGAAATGTCTTGGCTGTAGCGAGCGCCCTCGCCCTCCCATCGCTGCGCGATGGGCCCCACCCCTCTCCCGCTGCGCGGGAGAGGGTTGGGGCCCGCGCGAAGCGCGGGAGGGTGAGGGTCTTCGATTATCTCTTCTCCAATCTATCCCACTCGTCCTTCCCCACGATCCGCTGCCGCTCCTCGAAGCTCGCGAGCCGGTTCGCGACCCGCGCCAGCGATCCGTCCTCGCGTAGCGCCCCCAGCACCTCCTGCATCGCGAGCACCGACGCCTGCAGCGCCGCGTTCGCGTAGAGCACGAGCGCGAAGCCCATCGCCGCGAGCTCCTTCTGGCTCACGAGCGGTGTCTTCCCGCCGACGACCATGTTCGCGACCTGCGGCACCTTGAGGCGCCGGGTCACCGCCGTAAGCTCGGCGACACTCTGCGGCGCCTCCACGAAGGTCACGTCCGCGCCCGCCTCGGCGTAGCGCCCTGCGCGCTCGATTGCGGGATCGAGGCCCTCGATCGCGCGCGCGTCGGTCCGGGCGATCAGCAGGAAATCGGCGGAGCGCCGCGACTCCGCGGCGGCCCTGATCTTCGCGACCATCTCGTCCGCAGGGATCACCGCCTTCCCCGCGAAGTGGCCGCATTTCTTCGGGAAGACCTGGTCCTCGAGCTGGATCGCCGCGGCCCCCGCGCGCTCGAGCGCTCGCACCGCGCGGACGACGTTGAGCTCGTTCCCGAAGCCGGTATCGGCGTCGACGATGAGCGGCAGCCTCGTCGCCGCCGAGATCGCAGCCGTCGCCTCCACCAGCTCCGTCATCGTCACGAGCCCGATGTCGGGGACGCCGAGGCTCGTATTGGCGAGGCCGGCGCCCGTCAAATAGACGGCCTCGAATCCGAGATCCTCGATGATGCGCGCGGTGAGCGCATTGGCGGCCCCGGGGACCAGCAGCCCCCGGCGCTCCGCGAGTGCCTGCTTGAGGCTCATGCCCTCGGCCTATTTCCCCTTCGGCATCGTATCGAGCCTGACCGCCACGCCCTCGAGCCCGGGCTTCGCCACGGGATATGCGGCGAGCACGGCGGGGTCGTGGCCGGGGATGATGTGGTCGGGACTCTCCGCGAGCGCGTCGAGCGTCTGCCAGCCCGCCATGTAGTCCGCGACGTCCACCAGGATCGCGAAGGGGATGCCCTGCTGCTTGTTGGCGAAGAAGTGGAGCGCGTCGGAGGCGACCACGACCTGTCCCCGGCGCGTCGCGACGGTCGCGATCTGCAGGCCCGGCGTGTGTCCCCCGACGAGGCGGAGCCCGAGGCCCGGCGCCAGCTCCTCGTCGCCGTCGTGGAAGGCGACGCGGCCGCCGAAGGACGCCCGCAGCATCGCGCAGACGTACTCGACGTCGTAGGGCCGGCGCATATAGGCGTTCCCCATGCAGGGGCCGGTCGCGTGCGCGACCTCGCGCCGCTGCACGTGGAAGCGCGCCTTCGGGAATTTCTCGAAATTGCCGGCGTGGTCCCAGTGCAGATGCGTGGTGACGACGTCGGAGATGTCGTTGGGATCGATGCCCAGGAGCTTCAGCCCCTCGCTCGGACAGCGCAGGAACTTGTTGTTGCGGGCGGCGCAGGCATTGGCGTCGGCGCCGCTGTCGATGAGGATCGTGCGCTTGTCGCTCTTGGCGACCCAGACGTAGAAGTCGATCGGCATGGGACGATCATGCGGATCGTCCGTCGGGAATGGCATGAAATTCTCGCCGCGCCGGCGATTTGCGTTGGTGGCGTAGCGGATCGCATAGAGGTCGTAGACTTCGGTCATTCCTCATCTCCCCTGTGGAGGGTACGACTCTAGCGCGGCCGAGCCCGCTTGTCCTATAAGGAACCGCCCAAGTCGGAGAATCCCCGCCCATGACCGTCGATGCACCGCGGAAAACGCCGGTAGTGCCGGTTCCATCCGCCACCTTGCTGCTGCTGCGCGACGGCGAAGGCGGGCTCGAGGTGCTCATGACCGTGCGCCACGACGCCGCGGGATTCGCGGCTGGCGCCATGGTGTTCCCGGGCGGCAAGACCGCGCCCGAGGATTTGCTCCTGCTCGACGCCGCTGCCAATCCCGCGGGCCTCGACACCGGCGCCCTCGTCTCCCGCATCGCTGCGATCCGCGAGACCTTCGAGGAGGGAAGCGTGCTGCTCGCGCGCGCCCACGGCAGGCAATCCACGCTCTCGCAGGCGGAGCTCGCGGCGCTTCTCGCGCGCATTCCCGACCGCGCGGATTTCGGCGCCTTCGTCGCGCGCGCGAGGGTGACGCTCGCGACCGACCTGCTGGTCCCCTACGCGCATTGGATCACGCCCTCCGACCAGCCCAAGCGCTTCGACACGCATTTCTACCTGGCGCCGGCGCCCGCCGATCAAGTGGCGCAGCACGACGGGCGCGAGGCGGTCGAGGTGCGCTGGCTCGCGCCCGCTGCCGCGATCGTCGCGGCCGACCGCGGCGTGATCAAGCTCGTCTTCGCGACGCGCGCGAACCTGCTGCGTCTCGGGCATTCGCGGACGGTGGCGGAGGCGATCGCGGCAGCCCGCGCGGCGCGCATCGTCACCGTCGAGCCCAAGCTCGTGGACACGCCCGCCGGCCAAGTCTTCCGCATCCCCGCCGATGCCGGCTACGAGATGACGGAGACGCCGGTGCGCCGGGTCACGCGGGCCTGAGGGTCTGCTCGTGGCAATCCCATTCAGGCGCGAGCTCGAATTCGAGTACGGCGTGCTCGAGAGGGTGACGCCGCTCGTCCGCCGCATCGTCGCGCGCAATCCGAGCCCCTTTACTGCCGACGGCACCGGCACCTATGTCGTGGGGCACGGCCGCGTCGCCGTCATCGATCCCGGCCCAAGGCTTCCGGAGCACATCGAGGCGCTGCTGCGCGCGCTCCGGGGCGAGACCGTCACGCACATCCTGGTGACGCACACCCACGTCGATCACTCCCCGGCTTCGGCCGCGGTGAAGCGCGCGACGGGCGCTCCCACCTACGGCTTCGGCCCCCACGCCGCCGCGCTCGGACCGGCGGTCGAGGAAGGCGGCGACCGCGACTTCGTCCCGGACCGGGTCATGCGCGAGGGCGATGCGGTCGAAGGTCCGGGCTGGCGGCTCGAGGCCCTGCACACGCCGGGACATACCTCGAACCATCTCTGCTTCGCGCTGCCGCAGGAGCGCGTGCTGTTCTCGGGCGACCACGTCATGGGCTGGTCGACGAGCGTGATCGCGCCGCCCGACGGCAACATGGGCGACTACATGCGCTCGCTCAGGAAACTGCTGCATCGGAAGGACGCCGCCTACTATCCGACCCACGGCCCCGCGATACCCGACCCCCAGGCCTTCGTGCAGGCCTTCATCGATCACCGCCGCGACCGCGAGGCGGCGATCCTGCACCGGCTCTCGCAGGGCGACAGCGAGATTCCCGCGATCGTTCGTGTCGTCTATGCGGGCCTTCCCAAGGCGCTGGAGCGCGCGGCGGGACGCTCGGTCCTCGCGCATCTGATCGAGCTGGTGGCGGAGGGGCGCGTCCTCTGCGAGGGCGAGCCCACTGTGGAAGCGCGCTATCGACTCCCTGGGCCTTGACCCTCACCCTCCCGCGCTTCGCGCGGGCCCCAACCCTCTCCCGCGCAGCGGGAGAGGGGCTATTTGGCCCATGGCGTAGCCATGGGAGGGTGAGGGTAACGCCGCGAAAAATGCTCTAAGATCGCGCCTCGATTTTTCCGGGAGCCCTGACATGGCCACCAAGCCCCCCAAAGCACCGAAAGCAAAGGCGAACGTCATGTGGGGCGGACGCTTTGCCGAGTCCGTGGACGCGCTCATGGAGGCGATCAATGAGTCCGTCAGCGTCGACCGGCGCATGGCAGCCGAGGACATCGCAGGCTCGCGCGCGCACAGCGACATGCTGGCGGCACAGGGGATCATCAAGCCCGCCGACCGCGACGCGATCCACCGCGGGCTCGAGGAGGTGCGGAAGGAGATCGAGAGCGGCAGCTTCCCCTTCTCGACCGCGCTAGAGGACATCCACATGAACGTGGAGTCGCGCCTTGCCGAGGCGATCGGCGCGCCCGCGGGAAGGCTGCACACCGCGAGGAGCCGCAACGACCAGGTGGCGCTCGACGTGCGGCTCTGGGTGCGCGCGGCGCACGACCGGATGGAGAGGCAGCTCACGCGGCTCATGACCGCCCTCCTCGACCAGGCCGAGCGCCACACGGCGACGATCATGCCGGGCTTCACGCATCTCCAGAGCGCGCAGCCTGTGACCTTCGGCCATCACCTCATGGCCTACGTCGAGATGCTCGCGCGCGACCGCAGCCGCGTGCGCGACAGCCGGAAGCGGCTCAACGAGTCGCCGCTCGGCGCCGGCGCGCTCGCGGGCACCTCCTTCCCGATCGACCGCGCGATGACCGCGAAGGCGCTGGGCTTCGACGGTCCCATGCGGAACTCGCTCGACGCCGTCTCCGACCGCGACTTCGCGCTGGAGTTCCTCGCGCTCGCGGCGATCTCGGCGACGCACCTCTCGCGGCTCGCGGAGGAGATCGTGCTCTGGATGACGCCGCAGTTCGGCTTCGTGCGGCTCTCCGACCGCTGGACCACCGGCTCCTCGATCATGCCGCAGAAGCGCAACCCCGATGCCGCCGAGCTCGTGCGCGGCAAGACCGGCCGCGTCTTCGGCGCGCTCTTCGCGCTGCTCACGGTGATGAAGGGCCTGCCCCTCACCTACGGCAAGGACATGCAGGAGGACAAGGAGCAGATCTTCGACGCCGCCGACACGATGGAGCTAACCCTCGCCGCCATGGCCGGCATGATCGCCGACCTCAACCCGGTCCCCGCGCGGATGGCGGCGGCGGCGGGCGCGGGCTACGCGACCGCGACCGACCTCGCGGACTGGCTCGTTCGCACGCTCGGCATTCCCTTCCGCGAAGCGCACCACCTCACGGGCCGGATCGTCGCGGAGGCGGAACGGCGCTGCTCCTCGCTGGAGCAGGTGCCGCTCGAGGCCATGCAGGCGATCGAGCCGCGCATCACCAAGGCAGTCTTTGGCGTGCTCGGAGTCGAGAACTCCGTGCGCTCGCGCAGGAGTTTCGGCGGCACCGCCCCCGAGCGCGTCGCTGGGCAGATCGCGTGGTGGCGAAAGCATCTTTGAAACCCTCGCGAGCCTGTCATCCAGGAGTCATTCGCATGTAATACCGAGCGCTTATGCTTCGAGCGTTCGATCAACTCAGCACTGAGTTGTCAGCAGTTCCGAGTTGAATAGTCCCCGCGACTTGAAGGCCGCTGCCTCCCTCGAAGCGCAGCGGCCTTTTTTTCCTTCAAGCACCGAGCGGGAAGCGGCGGAGGACTCGGAAGCGCTCGAGCGGCCGAGGCTCGATGCAGAGCACGAGATCGGCGATCGCCAACGGCTCGCTCAAGATCGCTTCCAGTGGCGCCAACAGCGACTCACCGACCCGCGCACGCAGCGGGCCATCGAGGGGGCCGGTGAGGGTCATGTGGTAGCGGAACTCGTTCATCGCATAGGGGTAGCCCCAGCGTGCGAGCATCTCCTCCTGGGCAGGACTGAGCCCATTGCGCCGGCGCCGCGCCAGCTCGGCAGCTTCCAGAGGCGCACGGAAGCGGTCGAAGGCCGCGACGCACTCCGCCGCAAGCCGGTCCAGCGCCGCGCTCGGCTCGCGCGGCGTCAACGCGAGGAAGGAGCCTATGGCGCGCAGGCTCAGCGAGATCGCCGGCAGCGGCCGCCGCTCCCGCGCGAATCGCTCGGCGGCCTCGGCGAGCTCCGCCTCGCCGGTGTCCTCATTGAGGGCGAAAGGCGCCTTGAGCGTGCCGTGAAACCCGTACCGCCGCGGCTCCGCCGTAACGGTCGCGTGGAGCGCCGGCGGCAGGCCCATGCCTTTTGCGGACTCGATCGGACGCGCGGTCTCGACGTCCCAGCCGAGCCAGCTCGCGCCGAACCGGGCCAGCACCGTGTCCGGCCGGGGAATCGCGTAGAGCGCGTAGCGCGGCGGCATCATCGCGGGACTCAGCGCTCGAGGCAGGCCTCGACGTAGCGCCGGAAATGCGCGAGGTCCGGGGTCGCAAGGCCCTCGACCTTCGCGGCCTCGTCCCAGCGCCTGAGCCGCGCGGCTTCCTCGGCATGCGGCCGGGCGATGAAGTCCGCGGCCCCGGCGGCATCGAAGCGCCCGCCCTGGAGCTCGAGGCTGCGGACGGAGGCGGGCGAGAGCGTCTCGAAATAGCCGGGCTCGACCGCGCAGAGGTAGCGCTTCGCCGCCACGTGCAGCCGGACGGGCTCGCTCACCGCCGGCCCGAACCAGCGCCGGAGCCACTCCGCCCCGCCCTCCTCGTGCCTGTCGTCGATGCCGCGCGCGGCGGGGCGCGGACCCAGATCGTGCGCGAGATGACCGAGGTCGTGCAGCAGCGCCGCCACGATGAGCGGCGCCGGCGCGCCCTCGCGCTCCGCCGCCGCCGCGCATTGCAGCGCGTGCGCGAGCTGCGTCACCTGCTCGCCGCCATATAGCCGCCCGCGCGCGCCCTCGAAGAACTCGGAGATCTCGTCGAACGCGGTCATCCCTTTGCCTCCCTGCTCAAGCGATCCTGCTGCCGCCGCGCCAGACCTGGCGCACGACCGGCATGCCCTCGACCGCCCGCGCGCGCACGAGATCGGCGCGCCGTCCCGCCGCGATCTCGCCGCGATCGGCGAGGCCCAAGGCGCGCGCCGGCGTCGCGGACACCATGGCGACCGCCTCGGGGAGCGCAACCCCCTGCAGCACGTGCAGAAGGAAGGCGCCGTGGAGGAGGCTCGAGGGCACGTAATCCGAGGAGAGGATGTCGAGAGTGCCGGCCTCGACGAGCCTGCGCGCGGAGACGTTCCCGGAATGAGAGCCGCCGCGGACGACGTTGGGTCCGCCCATGATGACGGCCATGCCGCGCTCGTGGGCGAGGCGCGCCGCCTCCGGCGTGGTCGGGAACTCCGCCATGGTCATGCCGAGCGCGTGCGATTCCTCGACGTGCTCCGAGGTCGCATCGTCGTGGCTCGCGAGCGGCAGGCCGCGCTCGCGGCAGAGCGCCGCGAGGCGCCGCCGGTTCGCGTCGGAATAAAGCCGCTGATCGGCCTGGCGCTTGGCGATGAGCTCGGTCATCTGGGCGTCGTTGTACCCGAACTTGCCCTGGTAGTAGACGTAATACTGGTCGAGGGTCACGAACTGCCGCTGCCCCGGCGTGTGGTCCATCAGGGACACGAGACGCACGAGCGGGCTCTCGATCAATTCCTCGGAATCGCGGACGACGCCGCCGTAGCTGACCTCGCAGCGCAAATGGATGAGGTGATCGGCGCGGAGGAGACGGGCGTCGCGCGCCTGCGCGATCGCCGAGGTCGCGTCGGCGAGCATGCTGCCGCGGACGGGGCTGTCGCCGCGGTCGACGACGGCGAGCGCGTCGAGCACGGTCGTGATTCCCGCCGCCGCGATCTGCGCATCGTGCGCGAGGAGCGCCGCGCCCATGGGCCAGCGCACCCCGGGTCGGGGCGCCACATGGTGCTCGAGATTGTCGGTGTGGAGCTCGACGAGGCCCGGCAGCAGCAGGTCGCCCTCGAGATCGACGCCTGGAGCCGCGGTCGTGCCCTCGCCGATCTCCGCAATCGCTCCGTCGCGGCAGACGACGTGCCCCTCGAGAACGCGGTCGCGCAGCACCATGGTGGCGTTGCGGAAGACGAGCTCGGCGCTCATGCCGCTTTCTCCGCCTCGAGATCGAGGCTGCGGGTTGCGACGGCGTCGCGTACCTCCCGGTCGTGAAAGACCCCGACCACCGTCGCCCCCCGGCCGCGCGCCTCGCGCAAGAGCTCGATCACCGCCGCGCGGTTATCGGCGTCGAGCGAGGCCGTGAGCTCGTCGAGCAGCAGGATCGGCTGCTCCGCGACGAGACCGCGAGCGATGTTGATGCGCTGCTGCTCGCCGCCCGAGAAAGTGGCGGGCGGGAGGTCCCAGAGCTTCGCTGGGATGTTGAGGCGAAAGAGCATGGCCGCGGCGCGCTCCCGCGCCTCCGCTTGCGTGGCGCCACGCTCGAGCGCCGGCTCCATCACGAGGGAGATCGCGGACACCCGCGGCACCACGCGCAGGAATTGGCTCACGTAGCCGAGCGCCATGCGCCGCAGCGTCAGTATCTCCCGCGGAGCCGCCGCGGCGACGTCGACGGTGCCGGCGCCGTTGCGCACGAGGATGCGACCGGCATCCGGACGGTAGTTCCCATAGATGCAGCGGAGGATCGTGCTCTTGCCTGCGCCGGAGGCGCCTCGCAGGACCAGGCACTCCCCGGCCTCGACCCTGAGGTCGAGGCCGCGGAGGACGCTGAGCCGTATGCCGCCGCGGAGGTGAAGGGTGAAGCTCTTCTCGAGGCCGTCGATCTCGATCGCCGCGGTCATGCGATCACCGAGGCCGCGAGAAGCTGGGTGTAGGGATCGTTCGGGTCGTCCAGCACCTGGTCCGTCAGCCCCTCCTCCACCACCTCGCCGCGGCGCATCACCATCAGGCGGTCCGTGAGGAGGCGCGCGACGCCGAGATCGTGCGTGACGATCACGGCCGCGAGATCGAGGTCGCGCGCGAGGCGGCGGAGCATGTCGAGAATGCGCGCCTGTACGGAAACGTCGAGGCCGCCAGTGGGCTCGTCGAGGAAGACGAGGCGCGGCCGGCTCACGAGAATGCGCGCGATCTGGAGGCGCTGCTGCATGCCGCCGGAGAAGAGCAGCGGCAGGTCGTCGATGCGCGCGGGGTCGAGCTCGACCCGGTCGAGCCAGGCGACCGCCTCTGCGCGGATGCGGCCGTAGTGCCGCTCGCCCGCGGCCATCAGCCGCTCCCCGACATTGCCGCCGGCGCTCACGCGCATCCGCAGCCCGTCGCGCGGGTTCTGATGCACGATCCCCCATTGCGTCCGCTGCAGGAAGCGTCGCCGCGCCTCGCTCATGCGGTGGATGTCCTCGATCTCGCCTTCGGGATCGCGGAACTCAACCGTGCCCTGCTCGGGCACGAGCTCGCCCGAGAGACAGCGAAGCAGCGTCGTCTTGCCCGAGCCGGACTCCCCGACGACGCCGAGCACCTCGCCGGGATAGAGGTCGAGGCTCACGCCCTGACAGGCGCGAATCCTGCCGAAGCTCTTGCCCAGCCCCGCGACGCGCAGCAGCGGCAGCTCAGTCATCCGCGGCCTCCGGCGTCTCGCCGCCGCGCCGGGTCTCGCAGTAGTCGCTGTCGGAGCAGACGAACATGCGGTTCCCCTCATCGTCGGTCACGACCTCGTCGAGGAAGCTGTCGCGAGCGCCGCAGAGCTCGCAGGCACGGTCCCAGCGCTGCACCGAGAAGGGATGGTCCTCGAAATCGAGGCTTTTGACGCGGGTGTGCGGGGGGATCGCGTAGATGCGCTTCTCGCGTCCCGCGCCGAAGAGCATGAGAGCGGGGCTGCGGTCGAGCTTGGGATTGTCGAATTTCGGGATCGGCGAGGGGCTCGCGACGTAGCGCTCGTGGACGAGCGCGGGATAGTCGTAGGAGCGCGCGATCCGCCCGTGCGTCGCGATGTCCTCGTAGAGGTGGACGTGCATGAGTCCGTAATCCGCGAGCGCGTGCAGCTTCGAGGTCTCGCTCTCGCGCGGCTCGAGCCAGCGCAGCGGCTCCGGGATCGGCACCTGAAAAACGAGGATCTGGCTCTCCGCGAGGGGACGCTCGGGGATGCGGTGCCGCGTCTGGATCACCGTAGCCTCTTCCGTATGCGTAGTCGTCTTGACGCCCGCGGTCTTCGCGAAGAGGCGGCGGATGTTGACGGCGTTGGTGGTGTCGTCGGCGCCCTGGTCGATCACCTTGAGCACGTCGTCGCGACCGAGGATCGCGGCCGTGACTTGGATGCCGCCGGTGCCCCAGCCATAGGGAAGCGGCATCTCGCGGCCTGCGAAAGGCACCTGATGGCCGGGGATCGCGACCGCCTTCAGGATCGCGCGGCGGATCATCTTCTTCGTCTGCTCGTCGAGATAGGCGAAGTTGTAGGAGCGCGCGGGAAGGCGCGGCTTCGGCGCGGCGCTCATTCCGCGGCCTTCGTCGCGAGCGTGCGCGCGGCGATCTGGTCCCGCGTCCGCTCCCAATCCGCGCGCATCTCGCGGACCATGTGCAACTCCGACTGGAAGTCGACGTAATGCGGCAGCTTCAGGTGCTGCACGAAGCCCGAGGATTCGAGATTGTCGCTGTGCGAGAGCACGAATTCCTCGTCCTGCGCGGGAGCACCCGTGGCCTCGTCGAGCTCGCGCGCGCGGAGCGCTCGGTCGACCAGGGCCATCGACATCGCCTTGCGCTCGGCATGGCCGAAGACGAGGCCGTAGCCCCGCGTGAATTGCGGGGGCTGCTCCGCGGAACCCTTGAACTGGTTGATGAGGTCGCATTCCGTCACGACGATCTCCGCGATCTCGATCGGGAAGCCCAGCTCAGGCGGCTCGAATTCGACCGCGATGCTCCCCATGCGGATCTCCCCCGCGAAGGGATGCGTGCTGCCCCAGCCGCGCTGCGTCGAATAGCCGAGCGCCAGGAGAAAGCCCTCGTCCCCGCGCGCGAGGTTCTGGAGCCTTAGCTCGCGCGGCGCCGGGAAGGCGAGCGGCGCCTGCGTCAAATCGGGGACGGGCCCCTCGTTCGCGGCGGGCGCGGGCTCGATCAGGCCTTCGCGTCCCAGGAGGTCGGCGACGCGCGGCACCGAGACGCCGGGCACCACCGGCGCAGTCTCGGCGGTCGCGCGGGGCCTCCCCTCCTCCGCGAGATCGAAGTCGAGGAGGCGGTGCGTGTAGTCGAAGGTGGGGCCCAGCACCTGCCCGCCCGGCAGGTCCTTGAAGGCGGCGGAGATGCGGCGCATGAGCAGCATCCTCGCGGTGTCGACGGGCAAGGCCTCGCCGAGCCGCGGCAGCGTCGTGCGGTAGGCGCGCAGCAGGAAGATCGCCTCGATCATGTCGCCGCGCGCCTGCTTGATCGCGAGCGCCGCGAGCGCGCGGTCGTAGAGCGCGCCCTCGGTCATCACGCGGTCGACGGCGAGCGAGAGCTGCTCGTCGATCTGGGCAAGGCTCAGCTCGGGCACCGCGGGATCGCCGCGCCGGGTCTCCGCGAGGAGCCGCTCGGCGTTCGCGATCGCGCGCTCGCCGCCCTTCACTGCGACGTACATGTCAGATCTCCACCCGGACGGACCGCGGCAGCGCCACCGCAGCGGCGGGAGCGGCAAGCACGAGATCGACGCCGCAGGGATAGAGCGCGCCGTTCTCGCGCCATTGCCGCCACAGCGCGGCGTCAATGCCCTCGACCCTGAGCGCGGTCGAGTTCTTGATGCCGGGGCCGGTGAGACGAACGGGATCGGAGCCGTCGAAGCCCGCGACCTGCAGGATCACGGTCGCGGAGCGCTCGGGACGCTCGGCATCGCCCGGCGAGAAGGCCGCGAGGTCGAGACCGCGGGGATCGCCGACGAGCGCGAAGCCCGCGGCGGCCGGGCTCGCCGCGATGGGGGCGCCGCTGTGGAAGCGGAGATAGGAGACGATCTCCTCGCGCGCGAGCGTCCTGTCGAGGAAGAGCGGCGTCGAGTGGTCGAGGAGTGCGAGGGCGAGCGCGGCGCTGCTCGGAAAGAGACCCGGCGGCGGCGACGGGGAAGCCGGCAGAGGCACGACCCGGCCGGGATGCGCGAAGGCGTCGAGCAGGCGGCGGAACACCTGCTGGGCGTCGCCGACGGGATCGGCAAAGCCCGGCGCTGCGGCAATCTCGGAGACGCTCACTCGCCGCCTTCCCGCGCGACCGTGAAGAACTCGACGCGCGTTGCCGCGGCGCGCGCGGCCTTGCGCTGGCGCGCCTCGGCATGCGCTGCCGCGAGCGGGCGGACTACTCTCTCCTCTATCTCGTTGCGATGCGCCGGGCTCTGGAGGAGTGCATCGCAGAGCGCCATCACCTCGGCGTGCCGCGCATCGCAGCCGCCGACATAGCCGTGCCCGACGGTGCCCTCCTCCAGGACCAGGGAGCAGTGCGTCACGGTCATCTCGCCCACGTTGAACGGTCCGCCGGAGCCGCCGATGCGGCCGCGCAGCATGACGAGGCCGGTCTCGGGCGGTCGCAGATGGCGGTAGGCGGGCGCAAGGCCGAGCGCCTGCCAGCGCCGCTCCAGCTCCTCCGCCTCCGCCTTGGCGAGCACGCTCAGCGCGCGTCGCCGGTCCTCGACCGAAATCGTCATGGGTCCCGACACTTGCCGGACGCGGGCCTTACGCCCAATCACCGCCGGAAGGTCAAGTTATCCCCAGCATCGCGACGCGATTGTTTCGGATCGATGACGGATTTGTGTAGGAGCAAAGGGCGCGGTTGCGCTGAGCACGGAGCCGGTCCTATCGCTCACTCCAGGTACTTCGAGGGCGGATAGTCGCGGGAGAAGACCGGCGCCTCCATGAAGGTCTTGGGGTCGTAGGTCCAGAACTGACTCACTTGCGGATAGGTCTTGAGGATGGCGTTGACGAGCCGCCCGTCGCGCTTTTCGACGCGGCGGATGTGGATGTCCATGATGGGCGTGCCGAACTCGTCGAGTCGGATCGGTCCCACGGGGCCGCCGGAGAGCCGCACCTCGTGGAGGGCCTTGAGGAAGGGCGCCTTATCCTCGGCCTTGCCGCCGACGGCGGCGAGCGCCGCCTCGAGGATGAGTAGCGCGGTATAGGGCCCGGCGGTGTAGAAACCGGGGTCCCGGCCGAATTGCGCGCGAATCCCCGCGACGAATTTCTGGTTGTCCGGCGTGTCGAGCCCGGCGGCGTACCAGCCGGCCGTGACGACTCCGAGCGCCTCCTCGCCCATGCTGCGCAGGATGCCCTCGTCGGTGCTGGTGGTGTTGCCGAGGACGGGAATCGTCGCCTTGAGGCCGTAGTCGCTGTAAGTCTTGAGGAAGCGCAGCGGATTGCTGCCGGCGAAGCCCATGTAGACCGCGTCCACGTCCGGCTTGATCTGCGCGACGATGGGGCCGTATTCCGGCTGGTTGAGGGGCGGCCAGATCTTCTGCACGACCTTGCCGCCGGCCGCCTCGAAGGTGAGCTGGAAGCCGCCCGCGCCCTCGTAGCCGTAGGTGAAGTCCTCCGCCACGATCGCGACGCGCTTCAGGCCGAGCGTCTTCGCGGCGTAGTCGCCGAGCGCGTAGGTCACCTGCGGCGCGGTGCCGAAAGCGTGCAGCACCCAGGGATTGAGCTTGCGCGTCTTGGCATCGACGGTGGCGGAGGAGGTGGTGGTGATCATCGGCACCTCCGACTGCCGCACGTAGTCGTCGATCGCGAGGGCCTCGTTGGTGGCGAGGGGCCCGATCATCGCGTGCACCTTGTTGCGCTCGACGAGCTCCTGGGCGCGGGTGCGGGCGATCGAGGGGTTCCCCGCGGTGTCCGCGGTGATGAGCTCGACCTTGCGGCCCGCGAGCATGCCACCGCGCTCCTTCACGAAGAGCGCCGCTCCTTCCTCCTGCTGCGCGCCTCCCGCCGCGAGCGGGCCGGTCTTGACGGTGAGGAAGCCCACGCGCAGCGGCTCCTCGGCCGCCAGCGCGCGCAGCGGAAACAGCCCCGCGGCAGCGCCGGCGCCGATGAGCGCACGGCGCGAGATGCCGCCGGGGCGGCGGTATGACGTCATCGAAGTTCCCCCTGCTTGAACGCTACTTTCTGCACAAGCCTCCACCGGCGGGAGGCGCGCGCATCCTAGCGAAGCCGGAGGGCAGGTGCCACTCGGGAGGAGCGTGCAGCAAGGTGCCGCTCCTCCCGGCTTGTGTCGGCCTATAGCGCCTTAAGCGCGGCCTGGGTCGGGTGATCGAGCTTCCCCGTGGCCTTGAGGCCGTGGGCGGTCTGGAAGCTCTTGAGGGCGTCGCGGGTCTTCGGGCCCATGCGGCCGTCGACCGCGAGATTGGCACCCTGCTTGTTGAGCGCGGTCTGCGCCGCCTTGACATGGGCGGAGGCGGACGTGGCCTTCTTGTGATGCAGCGACTTCGCCGCAGGGGCGGTCGCCGGACCGGTCGTGGCGGCGGTGGCCGTCAGCGGCAGGGCGACCGCCGAGCCCAGCAGCAGGGCCGCGGCGGTACGGGCAAGCACGGAACGCGTCATGGTTTCTCCTAAACTCCGGAAAGGGATCGAGGGATCGGACGCCATAGAGTAGGGCAACTATCGTGGCGCGCGAGTGGCGCCGGGATTAATTTATTTTCAGAATCGGCCGGGACTCAAAATTGACTCCCGCGGCGGCGTCATCGGCCGAGGCCGAGGAAGCCGCCGACCGCCGCGAGGAACGCATCCGGCTGCTCCAGCGGCGGACAGTGGCCGCAGTTGGGGAGCACGACGAAGCCGGCTCCGGCAATCCCCTCGGCGAGCGCGCGGGCGAGCGGCACCGGCGTCGCCGAGTCGAGCTCGCCCACCAGCACCAGCGTGGGATTGGCGATGCGCGGCAACGCCGCGGCGAGGTCGAGCTTCTCGAGTGCCCGGCAGGCCGCGACGAAAGCCGCGGGATCGAAACGCTGCAGCACCGCGCGCCGCTCCGCCACCGCTTCCGGGTGGGCGCTCAGATAGGCCTCGTGGAAGACGCGGCGCGCGGCGATCTCCGCCACCGCCGCCATGCCGCCCGCGCTCACCTTCTCCGCCATCGCGCGGAAGGCCGCCTTTCCCGCCTCCGGAAATCCCGCGGCGGCGTCGATCACGAGGAGCCGCTCGAAAAGCGCTCCGTGCCGCGCCGCGAGCGCCACCGCGATGAAGCCGCCGAAGCCGTTCCCCGCAAGCGCCGCGCCGGGCCCGAGCGGCAGCGCGCGGAGCGCCGCGGCAATCCGGTCGGCATAGGCCTCGACCGGCGCTCCGGCGGGCATGGCGCTCGAGCGGTCGAAGCCCGGCAGCGCCACGCGATGGACGCGCCGCTTTCGCGCCAGCGGTGGCAGCACGCGATCGAAGGCGGAGCGGTCGATGAGGAGCGAGTGCAGCAGCACCAGATCGGGCCCCGCTCCCGCGCTCGCGACGTCCATCGCGCCGCCGTCGGTCTCGATGAGCGGCACTCCTACCCTCCCACCCCCTCGAGCCGGGCACGGACGGTGGCGAGGTCGCGCTGCCATTGGCTGTTCTGCGGATCGCGTGCGAGCTCTCCCTCGATGACGGCGAGGGCGGCGCGGTAGGGCTCGCGTGCGCCCTCCTTGTCGCCGCTGTCGCGGAGCGTGTCGCCCACGAGCTCGTAGCTGAACACGAGGTCGTGCAGCCAGACGGTGTTGCTCGGGTCCTTGGCTCTGAGGCGCTGCGCGAGCTCGAGGCCCGCGCGGAACTCGCTCAGAGCCCCCTGGAAATCGCCGAGATCGACAAGCGCCGCGCCGAGCCGGTTGTGCGCGATCGAGAGATTGCGCACCCAAACCATGTTTCCGCTGTCGCTCGCGAGCAGCGCTTCCATCACCTCGACGCTCTTGCGATATTCCGCCTGCGCGCCCTGCTTTTCGCCTTGCGCGCGGAGCACGTCCCCGATCCGGTTTCGCATGACGGACACGTCGACACTAAAGGAAAGGTCCACCCGGCCGCTTGCGATAAGGCGCTCGACGATCGCGAGATCGGCGCGGTACTCGATCAGCGCCGCGGGATAGTCCCGCTGATCGCTGAGCACGTCGCCGACGCGGCCATGGCTCACCGCGAGGTCGTGCTGCCAGGAGATGCTCTCGGGCGAGGCGGAGGCGAGGCGGTCGCTGATCGCAAGCGCGGCCCGAAACTCCGCGAGCGCGCCCGAGAGATCGGCTTGTGCGCGCAGCGCGTCGCCGACCTTGTTGTGGCTCACCGCAAGATCGCGCTGCCAAAGGGCGTTGCCGGGATCCTTCGCGGCGAGGCGCCGGATGATGTCGAGGCCGGCGCGATATTCCGCGAGCGCGCCCGGCACGTCGCCCTGCGTCCAAAGCGCGTTGCCGACGCGGTTGTGCACGATCGAGAGATCGCGCTGCCAGACGGTATTGCCGACATCGCGCGCGGCCACGCGCTCGGTGATGGCGAGGGCCTCGCGATACTCCGCCAGCGCGCCCTTGAGATCACCCTGCACGCTCGTGGCGTCTCCGAGCCGGCCGTGCGCCACCGCGAGGTCCCGCTGCCAGGTCGCGTTCTCGGGATCCTTCTGCACCAGCCGCTTCCGGATCTCGAGCGCGGCCTGAAATTGCACGAGCGCGCCCGCCGCGTCGCCCCGGTCGAGGAGGGCGCCGCCGACGATGATCTCGCTGATCGAGAGATCGCGCTGCGCCTCGCCGTCCTCGGGCTTCGCCTCGGCGAGCCGCTTCGCGATGTCGAGGCCCGCGCGGTATTCCGCCAAGGCCGCCTCGCGCTCGCCCGTCGCCAGCAGCATGTCGCCGACCTTATTGCGCATCACCGAGACGTCGCGCTGCCAGACCCTGTTGTCCGGGCTTTTCTTCGCGAGCCGCTCGTCGAGCTCGAGGGCGGAGCGGTATTCTGCAATCGCGCCCTTGAGGTCGCCCTGGTCTTGCAAGACGTCGCCGATGCGCTCGTGCGTGATCGAGAGCTGGTTCAGGACTCCTTCATTCTCGAGCTTGGCCGCGGCGAGCTGCTCCATGATCTGCTGCGCCTGCCGCGCGCGCGAGAGCGCCTCTCCGCTCTCGCCGAGGTCCTGATAGGTGTCAGAGAGCGCCACCAGCATCTGCGCGCGCTGGAATTCGAGCTGCGGATTGCCCGGCGCGGTCTTCACGAGCTCCGCATAGATAGCCTCGGCGCGGGCGAGGATCGCGCGGGTCTGCGGCACCGAGCCGCGGCCCAGCGTGCGCAAGCCCTGCGCCACGTCGAGCACGAGGGAATTCGCGGCATCGAGCGCGGCATCGAAGTTGCGCTCGGCATCGGCCCGCCGCGCCTCGGCCTCGAGCCGGCGCTGCTCCGCGACGAGGCTGTTCCGGTAGCCCCACCAGCCGAAGCCCGCCGCGGCCACCGCGAGGAGAGCCGTCACGCCCGCGACCGCCCAGGCGCGCCGGAGCCTCCGCTCGCGCTGGGCGCGGTCGGCGCGCACGGATTGCTCCACGAAGGCCTTGACCTCCGGCGCGAGGGCCTCGGGCCTCCGCCCCAAGAGCTCCGCTCCCTCCGCGAGCGGAAGCCCGTGCTGCAGCAGCAGGCTCTCCTTGTCCTTGGGCCCGGCTGCCTCCCAGAGCGCGACGCTCTGCTCGAGCCGCGCGCGAAGCTGCAGGTCGCGGCGGTCCTCGGCGATCTGGTCGCGCGCGCGCTCCCAATGCGTGAGGAGCGCCTCGTGCGCGACGCGGATCTGCGCCCCGGAATCGGCGCCCTCGACGACGAGCAGCCGCGCGTCCGGCGCCAGCAGCGCGTCCACCACCGCGCGTGCGGGCGTGCCGAACGCGAAGCGCTCGAGCGGAGCCGTCCGCGCGGTGACCGCGCCCTTGGCTCCCTGCCCCACCGTCACCAGCGCGTGCAGCACCGCCGTGAGCGCCTTCTCGAGCGCCGGTCGCGCCTCCGGCCGCGCGGCATCGAGAAGCTTCCGGAAGATCTCCTCCGCGCGCCGCCCCAGCGCGCCCTCGAGCCCGCCGAGCTCCCGCTCGTAGGCCTCGAAGGTGAGCACGCCCTCGGCCGTGCGGCGCTGCCAGAGCTGGTCGAGCAGGAAGGAGAGGAGCGGCAGCGCCGAGGGGTTCTTGGCGGCGGCCTCGCGGATTTTCTCGTCGAGGCTCAAGCCGTTGGGATCGACCTCGAAGCGCAGGCCCGCCTCGCGCGCGGGCTGGCGGATGATCTGCCCGATCTCGGCCTCGCTCGGCGGCGTCAGCAGATAGCGCGCCTCTCCCGCGGAGAGCGCCGCCAAGGCCGGCGTCGTCTCGAGACGGTCGAAGAAGTCGCTGCGCATGGTCGCGATCACCCAGGCGAGCCCGGAGCTCGCGAGGCCGGCGAGCGCGCGCAGGAAGGCGTCGCGCTCGGCCGCGGCGAGCCTCTCCTGGGTGAAGAGCTCCTCGAGCTGGTCGACGATCAGCACGAGCCGCGCCTCCGCGCCCGGCAGCAGCTTCGCCTCGCTCGCGGCCTTGGCGAGGCCTTGGCGGAGCGGCAGGAACGCCTGGCCCGCGGCGCCGCGCAGGAGCTCCGCCAGCACGCGGGCGTCGTATTGCAGCCCCTCGAGCTCCGGGAGCGCCGTCGGCGAGAGGAGCGAGCGGGAGAGCCCGGCCAGGAGATCCTCGCCGGCATCGCTGGGACGCAGGATCGCGTAGCGGCAGAGCGCCACCTTTCCCACCATGCCCGGCAGCATCAGGTCAGGCAGCAGGCCCGCTTTGACGAGGCTCGACTTGCCGGAGCCGCTCGCCCCCATCACCAGCACGAAGGCGGAGCCGCGTCCGGCCTGGCGCGCCAGGAGCTCGCGCAGCTCGTTTCGCGCGCGGGTGCGGCCGAAGAAGACGGGCGCGTGCTCGTAGTCGAAGGAGAGCAGGCCGCGGAAGGGCTCCTTGGTCCAACGGATCCCCGTGACCATCGGCTCTTCCTTGAGATGCCGGCGCAGCAGCTCCCGGAGATGGGTCTCCAGCAACTCCTCGAACTCCGCGGTGCTCCCGAACTCGCGCGAGGCCGCGGTGAAGGATTTGGCGTCCTGGTCCAGGAACCAGCGGCGCATGAACTCGTCGACGAGGCGCTTCTGCGTGCGTTGCAGCTCGAGCGCCGCCTCGTCGTCGAGCGAGGCGGTGATGGGCGCGCGCTTCCTATAGAGGAGGAGGTCCGGAAGCTGATGCTCGCGGTAGGACGCGACCGCGTCCTCGAATTCCCACTCGGTGCCGGTGACGGGCTTCTTGCTGATGGGGCCCGGGAACTTGTCGGGGGGAAGTGTCACGCCGAGCCGCGACCACAGGATCACCACGACGATGTCCGTGTCGTGCGGCGGGATGATCTTTTCCTGGAAGTGATGGGTCGCGACCAGCGGCTCCCGCTCCCAGAGCACGGGCTCGATCCGGAAGTGATAGGCGAACTCGCGCCCGAGCCGCTCCACCACGCGCTCGGCGATCAGACGCTCCGGTCTGACGTCCTCCGGCGATGAGATGAAGACCTTGAGCGCCCGCTCCACCCGCCGCTCCCGCGCCTCGCCAACCCGCGCGCACGATAGCATAGGGCTCTCCGCGCTCAAGGAATGCCGGGCGCGAGAGCGTGCAAAGTCATGTGCGGCGGAATCGCGTAATAGAACGGAATTCAATGACAGTAATGTTGCCGAGAGCCCGGAGATCTTGGGAAAAATGCGTTGTTCCTCGTTAGGGCTATATCCATGATGCGCCCGCGGCGGGTCGCATTGCTCGGGGGGGCGTGCCGATCCGAGGTCCGTGTGTGGAGGGGAAGCTGCTGCTCACATTCGCTCGCTCGCCGGCGCGCGGCGCCGCCGCGCTCGCCTTGGCATTGCTTACGGGCTGTCAGTCGCTGACGCAGGGGAGGCTCGTGCCGGATGATCGGCCGCAGCCGCAGGTGCAGCCGGAGAACGCCGCGGCACCGCCGCCGCGACGGCGAGCGCGCCCAGCTCCATGCCGGGATAGAGAAAGCCGACAGTCATACGGAAATAGCGGCAGCGGCCGCGGAGAACCGCCCAGCTCAAGAGCGGCACGAGATCGCGCGCGCCGAGCCCATGTCCGCAAGCGCGGCATGCTGAGCGTCCCCACACGATTGTCCTATCCTGCGGGAGGCGCGTCACGAGCACGCTCAGGAAGCTGCCGACGAAAGGCGCCGCCGCGAGCGGCCGGAGCCAATCCGGAGCGTTCATGGAAGCGCCGCGTAATTACGAGGCACCGTCTCTGCTCTCGACCTGCTGCGGTTCAAGTACCAGGGGCTCATCATGGCCGGGCCTGTCCCAGGAGTGTCCGGTTCAGCTTTCGATACAGCGAAAGTAGGGGCACCGCTGCGCGCTCCACCCTCTTTTGCCGTCATGGCCGGGCCTGTCCCACGGCTGTCCGGTTCAGCGTCTTCGGTTGCGCAGCATCCGCATCATCACACCAATGAACCGTCATGGCCGGGCTTGTCCCGGCCACCCACGCGCTTATGAA
>Ga0335085_10002750_pt1 | contig 32097 bp, 28 predicted proteins | sample Lox_Sample_45_FD_206712 | JGI IMG/M metagenome (GOLD analysis project Ga0335085, IMG submission 206712) | Soil microbial communities from Loxahatchee National Wildlife Refuge, Florida, United States - Lox_Sample_4.5 | ecosystem: Environmental > Terrestrial > Soil > Wetlands | place: USA... | reverse complement strand
CCTGTTGCGGCTTGAAGGGCTGGCCGTTGCCGTCATCACGGCCGTGCTTTATGCGCGCACCGGTGCAAGCTGGTGGCTCTTCGCGGTGCTATGGCTTGCGCCCGATCTGTCGATGCTCGGCTACCTGAGCGGCCGTCCCTGCCGGGGCGCAAGGATCTACAACACCTTTCACACTTATACGCTGCCCGTTGTTCTGGCGCTGGCAGGCCTGCTTCTGCGCTCTCATGGGCTCGTGCCGGTCGCGCTCATCTGGATCAATCACATCGGCGTCGACCGGATGCTGGGCTACGGGCTGAAATATGGCGACGGATTCGGCTACACCCATCTGGGCCGAGTAGGCCGCAAAGCCGCCTGATCAGGCGGCTTTCGGCGTTGTATCGCCGCGCGGCATAAAAGCGCGCACCACCAGAGAGACTCCAAAGAAGATAACAATCGCTTTGATCATGAGCAGGTTGTTGTAGGTCCACGAGAGAAACGCGATGGTGAGGAAGATGCCGATCGCGTTCAGCTCGGTGACGATTGCGATCAGCCAGCGCGGTTGCACCGTGGCGCGCGGCAGCTTCGATCCCAGGCGCGGCGTCAGTCGTGGCACGGCGTGAAGATATTCGTGATAAGGCTCGCCGAGCCCGGCGGCCAGGAATGCCTCTTCTCCGAGGATCAATCGGAGGTAGAACACCGTAATCAGGATCATCGTGAAGAGCGCGCCCGTTGGCGGCATCAGCAGACAAACGCCGATCATCATGCACCAGCCGCCCAGGTAAAGCGGATTGCGTACGTAGCGATAAGGCCCGGCGGCCATCAATCCGCCTGCCTGCATCTGCGCGTGGTGCACAACGCCGTATCCCAGGTACGCGGCGCCCCAAACGCGAAAGACGGCGCCCGCCAGGGCAAACAGCGTGCCGGCGATACTCACAATCGGCGCGGAATACGTGAAGCCGGTGATGCCCGCCCGGCTGATCTCCAGCGCCAGCCACTCCAATGTGGAAACACGCCGGCTCAGGTCGAGCGCGCCAATCCAGGGCGACCAGAATCCCACAAAGACAATCACGATCTGGATCACCATTCGCAGGCGGAACTCGATCTTGCTGGCACGCATCTGTTCTGTCTCCGCTTTGTGGTTTTTTGAGCGGCGCACCCTGCCGCTGGGCGAGGCCGCGCTACTTCAGCTTCTTGATGGTGGCGTCTGCGGGAATCTTCACATCGAACTGCGTGGGTGGCAAGTCGACGTTTTCTTCAACACGTTCCACCGCGAGTGTGAGCTGGATCCCTTCGCGCGGACGCTTGATCACCACCTTGGCGGGATACTTGCCGGCGCTGAAGGTTGTGTAATTGCTGTAGAAGATCTGCGTCTCGAGCACGCCGTTGCTGTCATACACATATTGGTCGTAGGGCAGCATGTCGTCGCGGTGGAAGGTCACTGTACGGACCGGAAGATTCTCGTGATCGTTCTTGCGGCGCATCACGCTCAAAACGTACTCCGGCTCAAGGTAGAGATGCTTGTTCGCCGCATCTTCCACCGTCTCGGTGTCTGAAGCCACCATATATTCGTTGTCGTAGTCGAGGCCGCGCACCGCCAGCGCATCCAGGAAGAAGTTCGGACGCAAATTCTCCCATTCATTGGCAGTCGCCTCGCTCACTGAATTGGAGCCTTCCACCGCCAGATTCTTCGTGGGCATCCACAACGTGAATTGAGAGCCATCGCTCGCCATGTCGAAGATGCGCGCCCCAAAATACGTGCCAACCACCCGCAGCATTTTGGGCTTCCGCATCAGGATGAATCCGCGGCAAGAGGGATAATCCTTCGCGGTTCCCTCCGCAGTCTGAAACTGCGTGGCATAAATCTCCACCGTCGCAGTGAGAGTGTTCACCTGGTTCCAGCGCTGATTGATCAGTTTAACCAGCTCCTCCGGTGTGGCCGTCTGCACCAGTGCGGGCGCCTTGGGAACGGGGAGATGGCGTTTGGTGGGGATAAAGTACGAGCATCCCGAAAGCAGAAGGGCGATGGCGAAACCGGCAATGTTCCTGAGTTGGCGGCGGACCGTCATCGTTCACCCGCCTTCTTCTGCTCGCGCCGGTAATTCGCCACATTGCGATTGTGCTCGTCAAGCGTGGCAGCAAACAGCGAGTGGCCCTGGGCGTCAGTACCGGCCGCCACAAAATAAAGATAGTCGGTTTTGGCAGGATCCATGGCCGCGCGCAGTGACGCGAGGCCGGGATTGGCCACAGGGCCGGGCGGCAGGCCGGCGTGGAGGTACGTGTTATACGCAGTATCGCGCGTCAGATCGCTCTCGTAGATTGTGCCCCGCCACTGGCCCGTCAGCTCAAGGCCATAAATGACCGACGGATCGGTGCGCAGCGGCATGTCTTTGGCGAGCCGATTCTCAAAGACGCTGGCTATCAGGGGTCGCTCGCTGTCGACTGCCGTCTCGCGCTCGACCAGCGAGGCGATCGTGACCACGTCATGGACATTTCCTCGAAGCCCTAGTTGCGCTGCTTCTTTCCTGAAGCGATGCACCATCGTGGCCACCATCTGCTGCGTCGTGATGGTCGGCGAAAACTTGTAGGTGTCGGGAAACAGGTATCCTTCAAGGCTTTTTGCGTCGGGGTCAAGGTCGGCAACAAGTGCGGTCTGGCTGGCTGCCGCTGCCAGAAACTGCTCGCGGGTGCCCAGGCCCTCCTGCTCGACGCGCGCGGCAATATCGAAGATATTTGCGCCTTCCGGCACGGTCAGAGTCTCGGTAAATACATCGCCTCGGGCAATGCGCACATACACCTCAGTGGCGGGCGCCGGGTGGTCGAAGCGGTACTCGCCGGCTTCGAGCTTTCCGCGCTGGATCCAGCGCAGAACGTCAAAGGCATAGCGATTTCGCACCACTCCTGCCGATTGCAGCTTGCGGCCGATGGCCGCCACGGAAGACCCGGAGGGGATATTCACGAAAGTTTCGCTCTCGGGTCCGTAGGGAGAGAGAACAAGCCACGCCACCGCGCCGCCGGCACAAACCGCGAAGAACAGGATCCCCAGCAGGAAGCCAGCCAGGCCGGAACTCTTCTTTCTTTCGCTTTTCCGTGTGCGCTGTGCCATCCTGCCAGTGCGGACCCTTCAAAAAATGATGAGGACAAGATTGAATCGAGCCAAGGACCCTATCCTTTTGATTGTATCGGCACCGCAGAGGATGCGCGGGTTGCGGCAGCCGTAAGCTAAAGATGGGGAGTGACATAGTGGATTCTGGCAAGAAGCCGCGCTACCTGGGTCTTGACGTGGGCAGCCGCCGCATCGGCGTAGCCGTGTCGGACGAGCTGGGGCTGACCGCGCAGCCGGTGATGACGCTGGCGCGGCGCAGCAACCAGCGTGAGGATGTGCGCTCGCTGGCACGGCTGTGCCGCAAATTTGGCGTGGCTGGGATTGTAGTGGGAAACCCGCTGCACCTTTCAGGCGAAGCGGGCGCGCGGGCTGCTAAAACGCAGGCCTTTGCCGCCGAGCTCGGCGAACTGACGGGACTGCCGATTCACCTTTGGGACGAGCGCCTGACCACGCACGAGGCGCACCAGATTTTGTACGAGAGCGGCCGCAAGCGGCAAAGCCATCGCAAGGTGGTCGACCAGGTGGCGGCGGTACTCATTCTGCAAAGCTTTCTCGAAAGAGATCAGAGAACACAGATCAGAGATTACATTCCTGGCGATAAGTGTTGTTAGTGGCTGAGCCCCTCATAGCCAATTCAGGCGCGTTCGAAATTGACCTGAAAGGCGTCCCGGCAACGGCATAAATCCCTGTTCTATGATCTCTTTTCGGCCCCTGTCTTATAATGAAAAGAGTCAGGAACGGCGAATTTTCGCGGCTGGAGCAGCCCCGCTCCCCGCCATTGGATCAGATGCCCGAACACATCAAAAAAAAGCTGACCGAGGAGATCAAACAGCTCGAATATGAGCTTACGACTGAGCTCCCCGCCGAAATCAAGAAGGCGCGAGCGCTGGGCGATCTGTCGGAAAACGCCGAGTACCACATGGCCAAGCAGCGGCAGGAGTTTGTGAATGCCAGGCTGGGCCAGCTCAAAAAACGCATGGCCGAGCTTTCGCTGGTGAACCTGGCGAACATTCCGCGCGACAAAGCAGGATTCGGGTCGACGGTGGTGGTTTACGACGCCACCAAAGATGAAGAAATTGAGTACCGGCTGGTGACAAGCGAAGAAGCCGACGTAGCCAAGGGGCTGATTTCGACGACTTCGCCGATCGGACGGGGGATCGTGGGCAAGAAGGTGGGCGACACCGCCACGATTGTCACGCCCAACGGCAAGCGCCAGCTTGAGATTTTGAAACTGACGACGATTCATGAGGACACCGGCGACGGAGCAGGAGAATCGGCTGCCGGTGCATCCAAATAGCCAGGAGGAACTAGCTGCTAGCTTCTAGCCTCTAGCTGCAAGCTCTTCCGCCTCAAAACAATGCACCGTTCTAGCGAAAAGGGCTAGAAGCTAGGAGCTGGACGCTCACATGACCTGGACAAGCGCCTTCGGCCGAGCCTGCGGATGGCTTCTTGACCGCATCGTGCATGGACTGGCGTTGACGCGGATCTCGCCCAACGTTCTCACCTTTCTCGGGCTGGTCATCAACATTGCCGCTGCGTTCCTTTTTGGCCACGCCAACTCCACCAACGGCGACCGCATGTTCTTCTATGCCGGCCTGGTGATCTTCGGCGCCGGCATCTTCGACATGGTCGACGGCCGCGTGGCGCGGCGCATCAACAAGGTGACCGTCTTCGGTTCGTTCTTTGATTCGGTCATCGACCGCTACTCCGACGTGGTGCTGTTTTTCGGCCTGCTGGTTTACTACGGCCGCATCAACCGGTTCCGCTACGTGGTGCTGGTGGCCTTTGTCATGATCACGTCCTTGATGGTGAGCTACACGCGGGCGCGCGCCGAGGCGCTGATCGGCCAATGCAAAGTCGGCTTCATGGAACGGCCGGAACGTATCGTGCTGATTCTTCTGGGAGCGCTCTTCAATCACTGGGGCGTGATGGCTCCCGTGCTGTGGGTGCTGGCCGTGCTGTCGACCATCACCGTCATTCACCGCGTGGTGTACACCTACCAGAACACCAAGCAACTGGCGCCTCTCACGTAGTGGCAGCGATCGGCTTTCCGCAACCTGTTCCGTAAACCGCACTTTGCCTCAGACTTCGGCACTTCCGTCCGCAATCCCAAACTTTCTCACGCCTGGAACGTCAACAAATTGTGTCTGGGCAAACTGTTGAGTCATCTGAGGTGATATGAGCACAGAAAAAGCGACGTTTGGGGCAGGGTGCTTTTGGGGTGTGGAGGCTGCGTTTGCGGCCATTCCGGGCGTGACGGCGACCGCCGTGGGCTATGAAGGAGGCGCCCTCGACAAGCCTACCTATAAAGACGTTTGCACCGACAAGACCGGCCACGCCGAAGTGGTCGAGCTTGATTTTGACCCCGAAAAAGTGAGTTACGAGAAGCTTCTCGACACCTTCTTCGAGCTGCACGATCCCACCACACTCAACCGGCAGGGACCCGACTGGGGCACGCAGTACCGCTCCGCGATCTTCTTCCACTCACCGGAGCAGGAGGCGCAGGCGCGTACCAAAATCGAGCAGCTGACCTCCGAGGGGCGCTATACCCCCAAACGCATTGTCACCAAGGTCGAGCCGGCGCAGACCTTCTGGCGCGCCGAAGAATACCACCAGCGCTATCTTGAAAAGCGTGGCCTGGCGAGTTGCCACATCTAAAAACAGGGAACTGGCATGAGGCAGCAGGGAACAGAAAGCTGTTCGCGGCTCCCGCTGCGTAATTTATTCCCGATTCTTAGTCCCTTGTGTCCGAAGTTCGCAACATAATACTGCTGTCATCCTGAGCGAAATTTGGCGCATTTTTGCGCCAAATGAAGTCGAAGGATCTGTGGTTGCTTCTCGCTCTTTATGCGGGAAATCAATGACTCAGGAGACTAGCTTTCTACCTCAGCCGCGCTACCTTCGTCTTCCGGCCCTTCGCTGCTGTCTACTGTTTGCAGTTCGCCATCCGCCAAAGCCTTCGTGCCCGGCTCTTCGAACCACAGGCAGGCGATCCACCAGATCAGCACGGCCAGATAGACCGCATTGTTAGCGTGCACCAGTTTGTCGCGCAGATTCATCACGCGATCGTACTCAGCCTGCGTATGAATCTGGATGTGCATTCCCATTGCCTGCAGCGTGCCGCGCAAGGCGAGTTGCCCCAGCGATACCGTGGACAGTCCGATCAGAATTCGCTGTGTGTGGCTATGCCATCCCGCCCCGAATCGCCGGCCGAAGAGCGTCGCCAGCAATCCCAACTCGATGGTCACCACTCCCGTGAACATGGTTCCTTTATCTATGCCGAGTTGCAAGAGACGAAGCTTCGCATACTCACCCGCCGCGGTCAGGGTCTTCCACGCCGGCCAAGGTCCCCAGAATTTAAGCACGATTGCGCCTACAGCCAGCAACACCAGGGTTCCAACCAGCCATGCCACACGCCCCGCCCCTTTGAAAGTGCGCCTCGCCATCTCCACCAGCACCAGCGCCATCACCAGCACGTCCGCGGCCGATAAAGCCAAATACACGTTGATCCCGGTGATCTGCGACATTTTTGACAGCATGAGCTTCGTGGTCAGCAGCAGAAGCCCCATCATGGCGATGCTTGCGCTGAACCACGGAAAGCGCCGGATCCGGTCGCGGCCGAGCAAAACCACCATCAGCACCAGCAGCGCTGCGAAGGTCAGCGTCCAGAGAATCTCGTTGGCCGAAAAATCGAAATGATAGTGCATCGCCCGCCTGTCTCCGGCGTTTATGGTCAAGTCTTGCGTGTGCGCCGGCTTTTTTCAGTCTAAACGGACGAGCGGCGCCAAACCGGCGCCTGCCATAATTCCATCATGCTGATTCTTGCTTCAGCTTCGCCGCGCCGCCGCGAGCTGCTTGCGCAGGTCGGATACAAGTTCGAGGTGCGGGCCGCGCACATTCCTGAAGATCCGCGGCGGGGCGAGGATCCTATCGCCTACGTCACGCGACTGGCTCGGGAAAAGGCCGAATATGTTTTTCGTGAGATAACCCAAACTGGAGAGCGCTCCGAAAAACTCCGGCCGGACAGCCCTTCCCTTGTGGTATTGGGCGCCGATACCACGGTGGCAGTCGACGATCTCATCCTGGCCAAACCTGAGGATGCAGAAGATGCTGCTCGCATGTTGCGTCTGCTGTCGGGGCGCAGTCATCGCGTGATCACCGGCGTGGCGGTCGCGACCGCCGCGGGCACTCAAGTCGCCGCAGAGGCCACCGCAGTTCGCTTCCTCACTCTCTCTGAAGAAGATATTGCAGCTTATGTGGCCACGGGCGAGCCCATGGACAAGGCCGGCGCCTATGCCATCCAGGGCCGCGCTGCCCGCTGGATTCCGCGCATTGAGGGCTGTTATTTCAATGTAATGGGCCTGCCCCTGGCCCTGGCGTGTTCCATGCTGGAGCCGCGCCTCGCACTGAAATAGCTGCGGTTGACCTCATCCCGTTGCTTGCTCACTATCAGACGTATGACCATCGACTTGCGACAACTCGCGGTAAAATGAACGCGCATTCGAATCAGGCCCAGTCCAATGTCAAAATCTCTATTGACCGCGGCAGTGTTTCTCGTCGCTGCTTCACCGGCACTCGTGCGGGCGCAATTTCAGAGACCCACTAATGAAGAGCTCAAAATGACCTCTGAGCCGAAGGCTCCGGGGGTAGCGGCTGTGTATCTCGACATCGAAGAAAACGACGGTCTTGAGGCCGGAGTGGAGAGTTTCCATACTCGCATCAAGGTGCTGATGGAAAAGGGCAAAGAGTTGGCCACGGTCCAGATTCCCTACTGGAAAGACTGCGAACAAGTGGCGCTGGTCAAGGGCCGGACCATCCATCCTGACGGAACTATCGTGCAGCTTGCCGTCAAACCCAAAGATTTGCTCGTGGTGAAATCGACTGACGAGCAGTTTGGGCGAAAGGTTTTCACGTTGCCCGGCGTCGATGTGGGTAGCATCCTGGAATACGAATACCAGCTGCAATCGCTGCCCTGCCGGTTCTACCAACCGCCGTCGTGGGACGTGCAGAAGCCCTATTTCATCCGCAGAGAGCACAATGCCTACGCTGCCCCTGAAGGCCCGACCGACATCGTCGACGAACATGGGGAGCCTGTGGTGAACGTACTGAGTTGGAGCATCCTGCCAAAGGGCACGAGTTTGAAGATGAATGCGGCAGGACATTTTGTGCTGGATATGAGCGACGTTCCACCGATTCCAAACGAGGAGTGGATGCCCCCGGCACAAAGCCTTGCCTACCGGGTGAAATTCCTTCCGCAAAGAGCCAATAGTGGACAGGATTTCTGGGTTCGCCAAGCGCGGCTCTGGTCACAGGATCTCGACGACTTCATTGCTCCGACCCGGACTATTCGCAGTGCCGTCGCGAACCTCGTCGCACCGGGCGACGGCGACATGGAGAAGGCGAGGAAGATTTATGCCGCCGTGCAGGCTCTTGACAATACCGACTTCTCGAGACAGAAGACCTCGTCGGAGCGCAGAAAACTGAAGCTGAAGGATGAACAGAGCGCAGAAGACGTGTGGACGCAAAAGAGCGGATCGAGCGACGAGATTGCAATGCTCTACCTGTCGATGTTGCGCGCTGCGGGACTCACCACTTATGCCATGCGCGTTGTGAATCGTGAGCAAAACGTGTTCGATCCGACTGACTTCGATATGGATCAATTCAACGATCTTCTCGTGATCCTCAGCGTAGCCGGTAAAGAAACCTATCTAGATCCCGGCCAGAAGATGTGCCCATTCGGGATGCTGAGTTGGAAGCACGCGGGAGCAGGCGGCATTCGTGAAAGTGCTGACGGCCACGAGCTCGGCCCAACACCTTCCACTGTCTACACTGAAAACTCAACATTGCGCGTCGGCGACCTGAATGTTGGCGTTCAGGGAGCTGTGACTGGCGATCTCCGTTTCGTGATGAAAGGGCAGGAAGCACTGCGCTGGCGGCAGGCCGCCCTGCAGATAGGCGACTCAGAGCTGAAGAAGCAGTTCGACGAAGAGCTGCAATCAATCATGCCCTCCGGCGTCGATGCGCACGTGAATCACTTTGTCGGTCTCAACGATCCAAACTCGTTTCTCATAGCAATGATTGACGTAAAGGGGAAACTGGGCAGCACGACCGCCAAACGCCTCGTGCTGCCTGCTTTCTTTCTTGCAACGCGCGACACACTTCCATTTGTCCATGAAGCGAAGCGGCAAACCGCTGTAGATATGCGCTTTAGCGAAGTCGTCAATGACCAGCTAACATATCATTTGCCGCCCGAGCTCACTCTCGACGGTAAGCCGGCAGATTCCAGAAGACTCTGGAAGGACCACTCTCTCTACACTGCCAAAATCCAAAGCGAACCGGATCAAATCACAGCTGTTCGGTCCATCGCGCGCGCGTTCACGATAGCTAAACCCGAGGAATACGAGGATTTGCGCAGCTTTTACGAGGGAGCAGCCCAGGCAGACCAGGAACAACTGGTTTTCGGCATCGCCACGGGCCCCAAGAGCAAATAATCTGCAAGTTCGAGAAAAAGCTGCGAATAGTGGGTTCATCGCGATCATTCCGCGCTAGAATGTTGCCACTTTTAGAAACAGGGCTATTTCCGTGTCCAAATCGGTTTTGCTGCGCGGCGCAGCGTTGCTCTTCGCCGCTTTGTCGCCTGCGGCTCTCTTCGCGCAATTTCAGCAGCCCACCAACGACGAGCTCAAGATGACCTCCGATCCTAAAGCGCCGGGAGCGGCAGCCGTCTACCTCGATATTGAAGAAATCGCCAATGACCCGCTGCACTATCGCAGCACCTACTGCAGGATCAAAGTGCTTACCGAAAAAGGCAAGGAATTGGCCACTGTTAACTTGCCTTATCTCAAAAGCGCCTACAAGATCACCGATATTAAAGGACGCACCATCCATCCCGACGGAACAGTGATTCCCCTCACTGTGAAACCGGAGGATCTGCTGACGGCGAAGAGCGGTGAGCTGCAATTCGGACGAAAGGTATTTACTCTGCCCGGCGTAGAGGTGGGCAGCATCCTGGAATACCGTTACGAGATTCACTACGACGACAACGAATTCTCATCGCCGACATGGGAGATTCAGCGGCCCTATTTTGTGCGTAAGGCCCATTACCAGTTCACGCCGTTCAAAGCATTTATGCCCACCGGCACTCCGAATTCCGACACAAGCATGTACCTGGAGGACGAGCATGGCCGGGTGGTCAACACACTCATGTGGTGGAACCGGCTACCCGGTGGCGTAACCGTGAAAACCAGTATGAACGGCTCGTACAGCGTGGATGTGGCCGAGGTTCCGCCTGCGCCGGACGAAGAGTGGATGCCGCCGATCGATAGCTTTCTCTACCGGGTTTTCTTTTATTACATGGCGGCGAACTCTGCCACAGAATTCTGGATGAACGACGGCAAACTGTGGTCTAAGGATGTAGACAAATTTGCCGACCCTTCCAAAGGCATTAAAGCAGCCGTCGATGGGCTCGTTTCTCTCAGCGACAGCGAGATCGACAAAGCCAAAAAGCTGTATGCGGCAGTCCAGGCGCTCGACAATACAGATTACTCGCGCGCCAGAGGCGCGACCGAGATGAAACTGCTCAAGCTGAAGGTGGCCAGGCACGCCGAGGACACTTGGAAGATGAAAAGCGGATCGAGCGAGGATATTGCGATGCTGTACCTGGCCATGCTGCGCGCGGCCGGACTGACAGCCTACGCCGCAAAGGTCGTCGATCGCGATCGAGCTCTCTTCGACCCGAGCTACATGAGCCTCGACCAGCTCGACACCACGCTCGTGGTGCTCAGCACGGGCGGCAAGCAGATGTTGCTCGATCCCGGTGAGAAGATGTGTGCGTTTGGCACCGTCAACTGGCGTCACTCCTTCGCGTCGGGCGTCGGTCAAAGCGCGCAGGGGCTTTCGATTACAACCACTCCGGAACAGGATTACCGCGAAAACATGATCCGCCGCACAGGCGAATTCACCCTCGACGCGCATGGCGGAATCGCAGGCAATTTGACCATCGAGATGACCGGGCAGTCCGCTTTGCGTTGGCGCCAAATCGGGCTAAGGAATGACGATGCTGAGGTGAAAAAGCAGTTCGATCACGACATGGAGAGGATCATGCCCGATGGCGTCGAGGCCCACGTCGATCATTTCCTCGCCATGGACCAGCCCGATCAGGTTCTGCTGGCCATCGTGAAGGTGAAGGGAACCGTGGGCACAGCCACGGCCAAGCGGCTGTTGTTGCCCGGCTTCTTCTTCAACACCCGCGGCCACCAGCCCTTTGTGAGTGAAGAAAAGCGGATGGAGCCGGTCGACATGCACTATGGCGATCGGGTGACGGATGTCATTACCTATCATTTTCCGTCCGGCGTAACGGTGGAAGGCGCGCCGCCGGATCAAAACATCTCGTGGCCGGGCCACGCGGTGTTTATCACCAAGAGCAAGGCCGACCCTACACAAGTAGCTATCGCCGATTCGCTGGCGCAGGCGTTCACCATGATCAAGCCTGAGGAGTATCAGGATCTGCGCGGCTTTTATCAAAAAATAGAGGCTGCCGATAAGGGCGAGGTGGTGCTTACCAACCTGCCCGCGGCGGGGCCTGCTGAGAAGGGCAACTGATGTTGCAGCCCGGACTGAAGGCACGGCGGCAGAACCGATCGGCACACAAGAGGCAAATCTATGCGTACGACTTCATTCATCTTCAATCTTTTCTTTTTGCCGGTTCTCGCGAATCCCATTCTCGCAATTGCGCAATTCCAGGAGCCTGCTGCAAATGAGTTAAAAATGACGGCCGAGCCCAAGGCGCCCGGCGCGTCGGCTGTCTATCTCTATCGCGAAGAGACGACCAATTCGAATCTGAATCTGCGTACCTACTACGCGCGTATCAAGGTGCTCACCGAAAAAGGGAAGGATCTGGCAACAGTCAAAATTCCGTTTATTCCCGGTGCCACCAAGGTGGATAAAGTCGAGGGGCGCACCATCCATTCCGACGGCGCGGTGATTCCTCTCAACGTGAAGCCCGAGGATCTGGTCACCGTCAAAACCAAAGGCTTCAGGGAAGACACGCTGGTATTTACGCTGCCCAGCGTTGAAGTGGGCAGCATTCTGGAATACCGGATGCAGATCAAGTACAGCTATGCTCTGCGGCCGCCGATCTGGGATCTGCAGTATCCGTATTTCATCGCCAAGGAGCACTTCGCGTTCTACCCCGACACATCCTCCGGAGGTTATTGGATGGATCATGGCCGGATGCTCGACAGATTGGCGGGCATTGTGACTCCCTCATACGCACCCGCGTCGATTCAGGGCGCCAAAGGCGTGTTGACGGTGGACCTCACCGACGTTCCGCCGATCCCTGACGACGATTGGATGCCTCCGGTCAACACCGTTGAGTGGCGGGCTGAAATCTTCTACACGTTTGCCCACACTTCAGACGAATTCTGGAGTTCCGCGGCCAAATTCTGGGCAGCCGACACGGACTCATTCACCAAAGTGACGGGCACCATCAAAAAAGCTGCGGCTTCGCTCACTGCGCCTGGCGATAGCGACGAGCAGAAAGCTCGAAAAATCTACACCGCCGTCATGAAGCTCGACAACTCCGACTTCAGCCGCGAAAAATCGGAGGCCGAACGCAAGAAGGAGAAACTCAAAGAGATTCACACCGTCGAGGACGTGTGGAAGAACCAAGGCGGTCCCGGAAACTCAATTGCTCTTCTCTACGTCGCGCTGGCACAGGCCGCAGGACTGAAAGCCTGGCCTATGCAGGTGGTTGACCGCAGCTCTGCTCTGTTCGACAGGAGCTACTTCAACTCAGGCCAGTTGCAGGACTATATCGCTATCGTCAAACTTGGCGGCAAAGAAGTCTATCTCGATCCTGCGCAGAAGGGCTGCCCCTTCGGATCTTTGCACTGGGCGCATTCCCTGGCCGGCGGATTCCGCGAGTCTGACGATGGCCCGGTGCTTTCAACGACGCCCGCCGTCGGCGACACAGACAATCAACTGAAGCGCGTCGCCGACCTTACCGTGGATGCCGACGGCAGCGCCAAAGGCACTGCACAGATCGAGATGAATGGCGCGGAAGCCCTCTATTGGCGTCAACAGTCGTTCGAGATCGATCCTGATGGCTTGAAAAAGAAGTTTCAGGAATCCCTCTCGCAAAGCCTTCCCGAGGGAGTCGAAGCTGCTTTCGATCATTTCCAGGGGCTCGATGATTACGAATCGAACCTGGTCGCCTTCGTCAATCTGAGCGGCAAAGCCGGCACGATGACCGGTAAGCACTTCTTTTTGCCCGGTCTTCTGTTCGAAACGCGCGCCAAGCACCCCTTCGTTGCCCAGGACAAGCGCAACACGTCGATCGACATGCACTTTCCCATCGTTGAAACCGACGACGTGACCTACCATTTGCCGCAGGGATACACGCTTGAAAACGCGCCCCATGCGGGAAATGTCCAGATTACGGGACTTGCGCTGCTGAAGATTGACTCTTCCCCGAAAAGTGGCGCGCTCCAGGTGGTGCGGAACTTCTCGCGCAGTTTCACCGTCCTCGGACCGGAGATGTACGAGCGCCTCCACGAGTTCTATCTCGATGCGGCCACCGCCGATCAGCAGCAAGTGGTGCTTGTTCGCGAAACCGCTGCAAAAGGGAATTGACCATGGTTCAGAATCTTGCCTTGCGTTCTTCTCGTTTTCTCATTGGCGCGGCCCTTCTGCTGGTTTGCTCTGCCGCGCCCGCACGCGCCGGTCTATTCGGCAAAGACAGCCCTGTACCGCAGTGGGGTCTGGATGCCGCAAAGACACCGACGCCCTCCTATACAGGTGACGCTGCCACCGTGGTCCTCTTTGACGAGTACCTCGAGACAGTCGACCCTCAGGGCCGCGCGGTGGAGCGGGAGCGCGAAGCATTCCGCATCCTCAAGCCGCAAGGCCGGGAAAGCGGCTGCAGGGTCACCTATGACGTCGACGAGAAGATCAATTCCTTCCGCGTGTGGACCCTTACCGCTGACGGCAAAACCTTTCAGGCCAAGGACACTGATTTTGCCGACTTCGGCGATACTGCGGTGCCCATCATGCTCTCCGCGCGGCGCACCCGCGCTGTGCGCCCGCCCGCAGCCGATGTGGGTGCAACCGTCGTCTGTGAGACCGAGGAGCTGCTGAAGCCCTACATCCAGGAAGAAGACTGGCAGATTCAGTACCCCGTTCCTGTGGTCTACGAGGCGTTGGAAGTGGACCTTCCCGAGGGCCGCAAGTACAGCGAGTCCTGGCACAATCACGAAGCGGTGAAACCCGTCGAGGTAGCGCCCAACCATTGGCGCTGGGAGATCAAAGACGAACACGCCCTTGATCTGCGCGATGTTCATGCGCGACCTGATTGGGATACCCTCGAAGCGCGCATGACGGTCCAATGGGGCGATGCGGCGGTCGCGGGTACTGATGCGGAGTGGAAGGCGCTCGGCGACTGGTTCACCAAGCTGGAAACCAACCGCCCAGATCCCTCGCCGGAGATCACTGCGCAAACGCAGCAGTTGATTGCGGGTGCGCCCGATTTCTATGCCAGGCTTGTCGCCATCACCTCTTACATTCAAAAAAATGTGCGCTATTTCATAGTTTCGCGCGGCATCGGCGGCCTTCAGGCCAATCCTGCCGCCGATGTCTTCCGCAACCGCTACGGCGATTGCAAAGACAAAACGACGCTGCTCATCTCCATGCTGCAGGTGGCGGGCATCAAGGCGTTCTATATGCCCGTCGACGATCACCGGGGGCTCGTCGACCCCAAAGTGCCGTCGCTGATGGGTGACCATATGATCACCGCCATCCTGCTGCCTCCTGACGTCAAAGACCCGCGGCTGATGGCGGTGGTGACGGCGGCCGACAGCAATCGCTATCTCATCTTTGATCCCACTGACGAGCGCACACCGGTGGGCAACCTGCCATCAGAACTGCAGGGAGGCTACGGGATACTCGCCGCAGGACCATTGAGTCAGATCATCGCGCTGCCGGTGCTCGATCCCTCCGCCAACGGCACCGACGCAACAGGAAAATTCACGCTTGCTCCCAACGGCACGCTCAGCGGAGCGGTCGATACTTCGCACATCGGCCCGAAGGGCGCTGACCTGCGCATCTTCCTCAAATACACCGACAACAAAGAGCGCCACGACGCCTGGGAAACCATGGTGGCGCACGATCTCCCCGGCGTTGTCCTTGATTCCTTCCAGTTTGTTGAGCCGGCCGGGCTCGATAAGCCGCTGGAATTTCACTATGCAGTGACGGAATATCAATACGCGCACATCGCAGGCCCGCTTCTGCTGGTGCGCCCCCGCGTGATCGGCTCCATGGCCCTCCGCTACGACGACAAGCCGCGCACGGTTCCTTTCGACCTCGACGCCACCGGCCGTTGGCACTCGAGCTTCGACATCACCTTGCCGGACGGCTACTTAGTCGATGAGTTGCCTGATCCGGTCAATCTTGACCTCGACTTTGCCAGCTACCATGCGTCCAGCACTGCCAAAGGCAACGTGCTGCATTACGAGCGCGATTACATCGTGCGAATGGTGCAGATTCCCGCCGCTCGCGCAGCCGACTTCCGCAAACTCGAAAGCGCTATCCAGCAGGATGAACAGGCGGCTGCCGTGCTGAAGAAGCAGTAGGTGAGCCCAATCGTGTGTTCGTGAATTCGGGAGTGCTTCGGCAGTTCTGCCGGTCGATGAATCGCCGGCGCGCTTCGAACATCCAAATTCTTATGAAAAGTGCTTTGTTTTCTTCCTTCAAGCTCCGTTCGGTCGAGTTCGCCAACCGTGTCGGTGTCTCGCCCATGTGCCAGTACTCGAGCCACGATGGATTTGCAGGCGACTGGCATCTTGTTCATCTGGGCAGCCGGGCGCAAGGCGGGGCGGGGCTGGTGATGCTTGAGGCCGCGGCGGTTCTGCCAGAAGGACGCATCTCGCCCGACGATCTTGGAATCTGGAAAGATGAGCACATCCCCGCGCTGCAGCGGATCGCAAGCTTCCTGCACACGCAAGGCGCCCGCTGCGGGATGCAGCTGGCTCATGCAGGCCGAAAAGCGAGCACCAAAAGTCCCTTTGTGGGCAGCGGTCTGGTGCCGCTCGAAGATGGCGGCTGGCAGCCGGTCGCGCCCAGTGCGATCGCTTTTGCGCCGGACTACGCGATGCCTGCGGCGCTCGATGAGGACGGGATTCGCTCCGTCGTTAGCGCCTTTGGCTTGGCAGCGCGAAGATCTCTCGATGCCGGATTCGATCTTGTTGAAATTCACGCCGCCCATGGTTATCTGCTGCACGAGTTCCTTTCACCCCTTGCCAACCATCGCAACGACAGCTATGGCGGGAGCTTCCTGAATCGCGCGCGGCTCCTGGTTGAGGTGGTCGATGCAGTGCGGAACGAATGGCCGGAGCATTTGCCGTTGTTCGTGCGCATCTCGGCCACCGACTGGGCCGAAGGAGGCTGGAACATCGACGAATCCGTTGAGCTGGCCAGAGTTTTGCGTGAGCACGGAGTTGATTTGGTCGATGCTTCTTCAGGTGGGCTCGTTTCGTATGCGAAAATTCCCGCTGCTCCCGGATATCAGGTTCCGTTTGCCGCGCGCATCAGGCGCGAAGCCGGCATTGCGACGGCTGCCGTGGGGCTCATCACCGAGCCGGCGCAGGCCCACGACATCGTGACCAAAGGCGAAGCCGACCTTGTGTTTCTGGCCCGGGAGATGCTGCGCGATCCTTATTGGGCCGTTCATGCCGCCGCCGCACTCGGTGAAACGGCGAGCTGGCCGCAGCAGTATCTGCGCGCCGCCCCGGCGGGCTCGCTCCCGCGCAAGCTGGAGGTAGGGATCGAAGTCCAGGTAGCCTAGTGCGGCTGGCATGTTGAGAATTCGCCCTTTTTTCCTCTGCCAAATGAGGTACATGACCGGTTTTTGCTATCCACAGTTTGAAAGCTGTGTCCTATACTGCGTCTAGCGCGAGGCTCTCTTCCCTGCAAATGCAGTTGTCTCGCTAAAGCTATGGCAACACAACTTAACCGCAAGCGCGCTTACGAACCTCCTCCGATTCCGGATCGTCTCTATTTCAAAATCAGCGATGTCGCTCGTCTCTGTGGCGTCGAGACCTATGTTTTGCGTTTCTGGGAGTCGCAGTTCCCGCAATTGAAGCCCAACAAAAGCGGGACCGGACAGCGGCTTTACCGTCGTCGCGACGTGGAAATGGCTCTGGAGATCAAGCGCCTCGTTCACGCGCAGGGATATACGTTGTCGGGCGCCCGCACCGTGATTGAGCAGGAACAGCGCCGCCCAAACCGGCGCAATGTCGCACAGGCCAGCCTGCCTATGGAAGATCCCAATAAACGTCTCGACACGGTAGCTGCGGCCATCGGGAACGCCCGCGCTGAGTTGCGCGAGATCGCCAATCTGCTGGGCGCGCCGGCAGTGCAACCGGCACGCCGCCGTAGCCGGCTGGCTCCCATCCGTGCCGCTTCGGGCTCGCTGTTTCCGTCTTAAGATTCTCGGAAAAAGCAACTGTTTTGGCCGCGTCCGCACGACGCGGCCAATTCTTTTTGAGTGACTGCCTGCAGCGCCTACTCGGCGGTCTTCGCTTCTTCCGCCGCGGGCTCCGAAGGCTGGGCCGCGGCAGCCGCGGCTTCCTTCTCTTCTTCGGTCGCTTCGGCCTGCACCTTCACCGTGACGCGTGCCGTCACCTCGCGATGCAGCCGGATGGGCACCTTGAAGTCGCCCGTGCTCTTGATCGGGTCGCCCAGTTGAATCTTGCGGCGATCCACCTCGTGGCCTTGCGCCGCCAGTTCCGCGGCGATATCGGCCGAGGTGACCGAGCCAAAAAGATGGCCTGCCTCGCCTGCCTTGCGCGTAAAGCTCAGCACCAGGGGCTCAAGCTGGGTGACCAGCTGCTCCGCCTGCGACTTTTCACTGGCGGAGCGGCGCGCCGCGGCGGCCTTCATCTGCTCGATGACGGCCTTGTTCTCTTCAGTGGCCTGCATGGCCAGCTTGCGCGGCAGCAGATAATTGCGCGCATAACCATCGGCCACCTTCACCAGCTCTCCGCGAAACCCCAGGTCGGCTACATCTTCCTTCAGAATTACTTCCATAACAAACTCTCCGATGATTTGTGTCAGGGCACGACTTCAGTCGTGCCGTCAATACCGCAACAAGCATTCGGGCTTTAGCCCCTGCGGGAATGTCCCTTTGTCGAAGGCTCCATGAACGCCTTCTTGCTCCGTGCACATTCCTTCGGAACCTTATGCTTGCGCGAGTTCCGGCTAGTGACGCGTGGCAAACGGCAGCAGGGCGATATTGCGGGCCTGCTTGATGGCGCGTGTGAGACGGCGCTGGTGCGTGGTACACACACCGGTCAGCCGCCGCGGCACAATCTTGCCGCGCTCAGCCACGAACTGCTGCAGCAGCCGCACGTCACGGTACGGGATGGCGTCGATCTTTTCGGTGCAGAACTTGCACACCTTCTTGCGGCGGAAAAACTTGCCGCGGCCGCCGGGTCCACCGCCGGGCCGTCCGCCGCCGCGCGGGCCTGCGCCCGGACCGGAGCTTTGTGATCCTGCGTCCGCAGCCGCGGGCGCTTTTGCTTGAACTTCATCAGGCATCGTGTTTCCTCATTCCATTTCTTCGTTCCGGCATCGCCGGTGAATCTCTGTAGAGACCAGGGTTCAGGGTCAGAAAACGAAACTCTCGCTACTCTCAGTCGTGTTTTCTTGTTCCCTTGTTCCCTTGGGTCCCTGTCTTTACGCGTTGGCCTGGACCGCTTCGCTCGGCTCCGCCGGGGCCGCGCTCTCAGCCGCCGGTGCAGGTTCGGCGCTCGCCTTGCGGCGCGTACCGCGCAGCGCCTTGATCTTGGCCAGTCGCTTCTCTTCTTCGTCCATGCGCACCGTAATGAATTTGATCACCGGCTCGGTGACCCTCAAGCGGCGCTCCAGTTCCAGAACCACCGGGCCACTGGCCGCGATGGTAAGCAGAATGTAATTGCCGTCGGCAAACTTGCGCACGACATACGCGAGCTTGCGGCGGCCCAGCTTCTCCACCGACTTCACCTCGCCTCCGCCGGTTGTAACCGTGGAGCTGAAGTTGGTGATCAGCTGTTCCACTTCCTCGTCCTCCATATCGGGACGAACGATAAACATCACTTCATACAAACGCGACATCAGGTTTCCTTTTCTGCCGGAGCGGTTTCACCTGCTCGCGGCTCTTAGCCTTCAACTCTCATCTTTCCGCTTTCAGCGAACAGTTCCAGTCCCTAGTCCCTAGTCCCTGCTCCCTGTTCTCTGTCTTCTCCATCTTTCCGGTTAAACTCGTTCATCGCGGCCGCCGGACCATCTGTGATGATGCGGTGCACCGCGGTTGCCACTCGGTCCAGCACTTCATCGAACACCGCCAGATCCGCCTTGCGCATGGGCGACAGCAGATAATCTCTGCCCGGCCGTTTCCCGGCGGCAATTGCCTCCGGCGGCAGGTTCGGGCTCACGCCAATGCGCAGGCGCAACCACTCTTGCGTCGCCAGGGCGCCGGTCACGCTGCGGGCTCCATTGTGCCCGGCAGGCGATCCGCGCTCCCTGATCTTGAACGTTCCCAGCACCAGGTCAAGCTCGTCGTAAATTACGAGCAGATCCCGCGCGGGGTCCACTTCAAACTCCTGAACCAGAGCGCCGACTGCAATGCCGCTCAGGTTCATGAATGTTTCCGGTTTCGCCAGGACTACCTGGCGCCCTGCGATACGGCAGGTCGCCGTCATAGCCCGGCATCGCCGGTTCTGGACCACAACGCCCTCCTGCTGGGCGATGCGGTCAATGGCCATGAAACCCGCGTTATGCGGAGTCCACAGATACTCAAGCCCCGGATTGCCGAGCCCCACAATCAGGAACGGGCCCGTCCGGTTGCCGGATTCGATTGCATCCGCCAAGTTCTACTTCTTTGCCGGTGCTTCCGCCTCGGCCTTGCCCTTCTTCATCACTTCCGGCTCGGCCGGCGCCGCTGCCGCCGCCTCACCCGGTGCAGCCGCTCCAGGCGTTGCAGCCGCTCCTTCAGCAGCCTCTGGCGCCGCAACCACTTCCTCGCGGATGTGGACAACGTGCGCTACCGTGGCATCTTCCGGAGTCAGATACTTGATCTTGTCGGAGTGGGGCAGCCCATTGACGCGCACAACCTGGTGCATCCCCAGCTCGCTCACATCCACATCGATGTGATTCGGAATATCCGCTGGCAGGCACTCGATTTCGACTTCGCGCAGCACCTGATCCAGAATGCCGCCCTCCGTTTTGACTCCCACCGGAATACCCAGCAGTTTGACCGCCACCCGGACACGCAACACCTTGTCCAGCGCGATCCGCTTCAGATCGATGTGAATCAGCTTGTCTTTGATGGGCTCGCGTTGCCAATCCACAATCATGGCCTTGGCTGTTTTCTGGCCTGCCACTTCAACATCGAAGATCGTGTTGTGGCCGGTCTCAGAGTGCAGGATCCGTGATATCTGCTTCGGATCCACTTCCACCGCCACCGGATCGTGACCCGGCCCATACAGCACGGCCGGAATCTTGCCTGCAGCGCGCACACGGCGCGCGGCGTTCTTGTTAAATCTTCCCTCACGGGTTTTCGCTACAACAACTTCTGGCATGGTTCGTTTTCTCGTTTCTCAAAGAATCGGGCACGGGAAAGCAGCTTCAAGCTTCTAGCCACTAGCTTCTAGCTGGCTCGTTCAACTACGGGCTGAATTCATCCGCTCCCTTTGTGAAGGCCAGTGATCAGAGGTAAGAGAACAGAGATCAAGAGCTCTTTCCCCGGTCCCTATTCTTTTCCGATCCTCCGGCTGTCGTTGTTGTCGCGGGTAAGGATCTTCTGATCTCTTACCCCTGATCTCTCAGCTAAACAACGTGCTTACACTCGTCTCCATGTGAATACTCTCAATGGCCGCGCCCAGCAGGCCGGCGATCGTGAGCACCTTGATCTTGGGCAACTTCTGCGCCGGATCGCTTCCCGGCACAGTTAACTTCTGCGCCGCTTCGCGCAACGGAATGGTGTCAGTCACCACCAGTTGTTCCAGTCGCGAATTGGCAATGCGATCGATGGCCGGCCCCGAAAGTACGGCATGGCTGGCGCACGCATAAACCGCCGTGGCGCCCGAGGCATACAGCGCATCCACCGTTTTCACCAGCGTGCCGGCCGTATCGATAATGTCGTCGATGATCAGGCAGGTCTGGCCCTCCACGTCGCCGACCACGTGCATCACTTCGGCAACGTTCATGTCGGTGCGGCGCTTGTCGACAATGGCCAGCGGCGCGCCCATCTTTTGCGCGAAGAACCGGGCCCGCTCCACACCGCCTGCGTCCGGCGAAACGACTGTGAGTTTCGGCAGGTTCATCTCGCGGAAGTAGCTCACCAGCACCGGACTGGCGAACAGGTGATCGACGGGAATATCAAAGAAACCCTGGATCTGCGCGGCATGCAAGTCGACGAACAATGCGCGATTGGCGCCCGCCGTCGTCAGCAGGTCGGCAATGAGTTTGGCGCTGATCGCGACACGCGGGCGGTCCTTGCGATCCTGGCGGGCGTACCCGTAGTAGGGAACCACCGCTGTGATCCGTGCCGCCGAAGCCCTCTTGAGCGCATCAATCATGATCAGTAACTCGACCAGGTGCTGATCTACCGGATAGCAGGTAGGCTGCACCACAAACACATCCACGCCGCGAACGTTCTCGAGCAGTTGGAAGTAAACTTCTCCATCCGCAAAGCGCTGCAGCTTAACCTGGCCCACCGTGACGCCAATATGCTTTGCCACGTCCTCGGCCAGCCGCGGATTTGCGGTGCCGGAAAACAATTTAAAGCGCTTGTCCTCACTCAGCTTCCCGGCCTTCTTGCGCTCGGGCTGCGGCGCTTTGGCATCTTTGCCCTTTTCCGCGTGCCCGCCCTTTGGAGCTTCCTTGCCGCCTTCTGGCTTGTCCGGAGCTGGTTGGCCCGGATTTTTCTCTTCCAAAATCACCGTGGACGTTCCCGTTTCCATCTGAAGCACCTCCATGCTGGTTGGCTATGGCTGCGTTTCTCAATGCGAGCTTCTAGCGACTAGCCTCTAATAATTAGCTTCTTTCTGCCGGAAGCGAAAAAGCTCGCGTCCCCGCGGACAAAGCTAAAAGCTAGTAGCTAGCGGCTAGTAGCTGTTTCTCTGGCTGGGCGACCTGGATTCGAACCAGGATAAATGCCTCCAAAGGGCATTGTCCTACCATTGAACGATCGCCCAACTGACTTCATTCCCCAGCCGTCCGAGAGTCTCGCTTGATCAACGGACGACTGTCAATCGTTGAAAACAGCCTGGAGCTTGTAGCCCGTAGCTGGTAGCTCTTTTTGTGCAACATCAAACACTCGGCTCAAAAAGCTACAGGCTACCGGCTCTCGGCTACTGGCTGTCCTTCAAAATCATCTGGTCCCAATATGCCTGGCGGGTAAGCGTACGCGTCACCTGCGCTTTGGCTCCCGGAACCTGGTTTTCAACCCGGTCCTTCGCCGCTTCAGCATCTCCGCGGGTCATGTACAACCCGAAGAGCGCCGACCCGGACCCCGACAATGAGGCATACAGGGCTGCCTCCGGAGTGCCGGTATTCGCAAGATGACGCTTGATCTCGAGAAGGGAAGGATGCTGGGGAAAGACAACGCGCTCGAAGTCGTTCTCGATCCAGCTCATGATCCCGGTTCGGACAAGCCCAGACCTTTGTGTCGCCTCTTGCGGTCCGGCCAGGTCTTCTCCCTTGGAGAAAACACCGGAGGAGCCTGCTCTCAACCCGCCTTCGGGAATCTCTCCCCGAAAGGCCCTGGCGTAGGCACGGCTCGACTTGTCCAGTCTATCGGCAGAGACCTCGGCGGTCAAACCCTCTGCCGCACAGAGAGCGTCCCAGTCGCGGAACGCCTGCGGGGTCGAAACTCCGATTTCCGGCACCGCGACCGTGCACCAGACAGGCTCAATATCGGGTAACGGATAAACCTCCTGGCCACGATCGACGCCCAGAACCGTCCCACCGACAAGAAAGAGCGGCACATCGGAACCAACCCGGGCCGGAAGCTCCATCCTGCGCGTGCATAGTTCTCTCAGCGGGGCCCCTAGCTCTTTTTCGAGCCCAACCAGTGCCGCCACCGCATTGCCCGAACCGGCGCCCAGTCCGCCTTGGACCGGAAGCCGCTTATCAATATGGATCTCGACTTTCGCCTTAACGCCAAATTCCTCCAGGGCCAGCGAAACCATCTTCCACGCGGTGTTCCGGTTGTCGGTGGGCACGCGCGGGTCGTTGCAACTGATTTGTAAAGAGGTCGCCGGCGCCGTTCGTGCAGTAACCGTCACAACGTCATGGATTTCAAGCGTTTGGTAGACGGTTACGAGGGCATGGAATCCGTCGGGGCGCGGCGCTCCCAGAAAGAGACCTAAATTGATTTTGGCGTGGGAGCGAACGGGCGTCGGCATACCGCTCCATTGTAAAAGCATGCAGACTTGCCATTGAGGCACAGGTATGCACAGATCGAGTGGGCTCAGAGCGCCCTTGTGGGATTCGCCTTAATCTGCATGGGCAGCAAGCTGCAAGCAAGCGCATGCTTCGCCATTTGCACACACCCCTTCATCGGGCGCAGCCCCTGCAAGATTGACGTTCCGCTTTGCCCTGCAGAAGCCCTTACTCTTCCTTGTAGAGCGCGGCGCCGACGACGGTCCCCACCAGAACTTCCACAATGCCACCGAGTGTTGTGTAGAGCGTCAGGTGGCGCGTAAAGAGCCCGGCCACGTACATGACGCTTGCATTCGGCACCAGGACGCCTACAACCCATACCGCAAGCCCGGCGTAGATTGCCGTCTTTACCCCCGGACCAAAACGTGGCCGTATCGCGGCGTAAATCCAGATCGCGACCAGGCCGGAGACGATTCCAAGCAAATTGAACAAGATTATCTGGTGTGTCGACAGGGCGGGATGTCCCAGAAACTGCATTTCGGTGTTCCACCGCTGGGCCAGCAACCACCCATCCACCAGAAAACCAAAAATGTCCGCGACGATGCCCGCCACGATGCCGCCGAGGATCACACGGCCAACGTTGATCTTACCCATTGCTCCTCCTTGGGGGACGCCGGGAGTATACGCGCCGCAGTGACTGCAGGCAAGATGAAATAGGAGGCATTTATGGCGTCATGCCTGCGCGCTGCCCAACAAAAATGCCAATCCAGACGGGAACTCCGGCGGTAGAATTCCCGTAGCATTTTCGGGCAGTCTCGGGAGCTTGTATGCATTTTCTCATCTTCAGTGTCGGGCTTTATTTTCTCCCCGCCATCATCGCGGCGGTACGGCACACCCACAACTCCACCGGCATCCTGCTGCTGAACGTCTTCCTTGGCTGGACGATAGTGGGCTGGGTCGTCGCCTTCCTCATGGCGATCTTTTCAGCTCCCTATTACGCCTGCTATTACCGGCGCGGATGGTGACGCCCAGGACCGGCGATCTTCCTCGTTGGTTGGTGCGCGACTGGATTGCAGGCGGCGCACTTTTTGTCGCTACTGCAGCTGTTGTGCTCTGGCAGAACGCGCATGTAGCCGTCCTGTGGGATTTGAGCTACGTGCTCGACAGCGCCGCGCGTATCGCCGCCGGCCAGGTTCCGTATCGGCAGTTTCCCTTTGCGCACTCCCCGCTTACCTTTCTCCTACAGGCCGCGATGATCCGGCTTACGGGACGTGTCTACTTTCATCACGTTGTCTATGTCGCGTTGATCGGCGGCCTGGGCACCGTCATCACCTGGAGAATTGCGCTCCGTGCTTTGCGCGGGCGGGTTGTGGCCGCGTGGCCGGTTGCGTTGCTCACAGTAGCTCCGCTCTCTGTCCTCGGCATCTACTGCATTCTGCCCAATCCTGAATACGACTGCGACTGCGCGTTCTGGATCCTGGTCGCGGTCTGGCTTCTTCAGCGCCTCGATGTCCGGCAGAAAAGCGTGATGAATGGGCTCGTGGCCGGCGCTCTGGCTTGCCTGCCGCTCTTTTTCAAACAGAATATGGGCCTGCCCTTTCTTGTCGCTGTCGCGGCTGCCATCGCGGCGCTGATCGCATTCCGAACCGTTCGTCCTTCCGCAGATATTCGGAATGACAAGCAAATCCGGGCGCATCTGGGCGCCGTGATCGGCATAGCCGCGGCGCTCTCTGCCGCAGTGCTGGTGCTGCATTGGACGTGCGGTCTCCGCCACTATATTCACTGGACAATCCTGTTTGCGGCACAGCGGCGTATGCCGGCCTGGCGGGAGATGTTATCGGTCTATCGCGAGCGCTCCCTTTTGTGGGCACTGCCCTGCGTCGTTACCGCCCTGATCTTTTTGCGCACATGGATCGGTCGGCAAAAGTGGGGACGGCTCGTCGCCTTTCTGCTGCTGGCCGCGCCTTTTCTTTTCATGCTCAGTTCCCTGCTTCTCTATGACGACGCCGACGAGCGCGGCGACGCGCTCCTGGCAATTTGGCCGCTGTTGCTCATACTGGCTTCGGTGCTCGCGCTGCGGAATCTCTTCAGGCTGCGCCGCGATCCTGACATGCGCACTCTGCTTCCGCTGATCCTGCTCGTCGCCATCAACGGCACAATGATGTCGCAGCAGCTTTGGGGATCGTCGTATGCTGTTTGGCCCTTGCTCATCTTGCTCGTGGCCGAAATGCTTGCCTTTCTCGAAAGCATCGCCGCGAATTCGGGCGTGGCTCATCGCCTTACGCCGGTGCTGGCGGCTTTGATCGCGGTGACGTTTTTGATTTGCGGCGGATTCTATACCGCAAGCGAAGAGCGGCTCTCCTACGCGAAATTTCCCGACACGCCGGTACAGCATTCAGCCTTCCCGCAGCTGGCGGGCATGGCCACGCCTGGTCCGTATCTTCCGGAGTTCGACGAGCTGCTGCGCTACGCCAACACCAACATTCCTATCAATGACGGATTGATCCTGCTTCCCGGTGAGGATCCGTTCTACTTTGCCACTGGCCGCGTACCGCGCTTCCCGGTGCTTCTGTTCGATCCCACCACGAATCCCTACACGCCCGGCCAGATCGCTTCACTGGCTGGCACACTCAATATTCGCTGGCTGATCGTCAAGCGCGACCTGCAACTGGTTGCGGATCCCATGCCCGCAGGCGCGGCCACGCTGCAGGCTTTGCTGCCTCGCTTCACGCTTGCTGCACATCTCCACGGCTACGACGTCTACCGCCGCTAGCGCGATCGATTGACTGCTTTGCCTGATTTCTTCAGCTGCTCCCAGTCTGCTTCTGTCTGGTCGGCATAGCGGACGCCAAATTTCGCGATCGCTTCGGCAAACGCGGTGCCCGAGCCAATATATCCCGCAATCACTTGCGGATCGCCCGAACGCGCATGGCCGCGGGCCAGCAATTCCCCGCACACCTCGGCATACGCCCTCAAACTCGTGCCCGCCAGATCCTCGATCTCGATCGATCCCTTGTGGTCTTTAAGCTGGCGAACCAAGAACTGCCGGTTGCCAATATGCGTCCACCCCAGAAATGGGTCGGTCTGGATTTGCATGAACCGCTGCCCCTCGGCGACGCGCTGGCCGTTGTGCGGCGCTGGATGTGCGTCCGGCAAATAGGCTGCATACGCCGATGCTGGCTCCTCTTTGATCTGCAGAAAGAGCGGATCGCTGGGTCCGTTGCCTTCAAAATAGACGCAGTAATCGCGCAATCCCACCGAGCCAGTGCCAACCACCTTCAACGCCATATCAACCGGGCGATAAAAATCCAGCAGGTGCTGGCGCTGCGGCTCGAGCATCTGGCGGTACGGACCGAGCGACGCCAGCACCGCCGCGGCGCGCCCTCCCCTAAGGCGTGTCAACAATGGTTTCGATTCCTTGAAGCGGCGCTTTGCTCCCGGCTTCGGTGAAACGGGCACGGTCAGCTGCTCCAGGGTGTGCTGCGGCGTGGCGCGTTCCGCTTTTGACAGCGCAACATGCACCGGCTTGGCCAGGTCGATGCGATGCACCTGGTAGCGGTTCACCTCCAGTTGCGGCATCCTGGCAAAGGCGCGCATCTGCGCGGAGTAGCGTTCGCCGCAAGTGAGGGCAGCCTTGCGTGCTGCCCCGTCTTTGTGTCCCGCGGCGCGGCCGGCCAGCACCAACGAAGCCGCCATGCGCTTCAGGTCCCACTCAAAGGGGCCGCTGATGGTTTCATCGAAATCGTTGATATCGAAGACGAGACGGCCATCGGGCGCAGCGAATGCGCCCAGGTTGCGCACGTGCGCGTCGCCGCAAAGCTGGCTCACGATCCCCGTGGAAGGAAGCTGCGCCAGGTCCGCCGCCATCACTGGCACCGCTCCTCGAAAATAGGCAAACGGCGACTCCATCATCAGCTTGTACTTGAGGTCGATCAGCGCTGGTACGCGTCCGCGCATTGACCGTGCGATCAGTTCAAGCGCGGAGGCATGCCGCGCCTTCACATCCAGCGCCTCGTGCTGATGGCGGCCGGCTTGCTTGCGCCGCGCCTGGCCCAGTATCCGCCGTTCTTCAGGAGTTGCCCAATGCATGCCGTTCTCTATATCTTCTGCGGCGGTCGCTGCGGTTCTTGCCGTATCTCACTCGGGTCGCCGATTCTTTCGGCAAAACGCCGCTCCGCTCATGCGTTCGCAGAGTAAGCCAATTGTAGAACTGCGCCGCGGCGCAGCGAACTCCGGAGTTTTGCGCGGTCGCCCAAAATGGCTGATTTACACTTTGGATGGAAGCCCGCCTCTTTCGATCGCTGCCTGAACACGCTGATTCGGGCTCCCCCCCAACGATTCCCGGCCAGGAGGAATTCCCTGTTGACGCGGATCTCTGTTTCGCTGTTCGCGGCCATTTTCGGCCTTTCGCTGGCTTCCTGTTCGCTCACCGCCCAAACTTCTGAAAAACCGTTGACGGTGGAGATGATCTATTCTCACGGACCGTTGATCGGCACTCCACCCGGCCAATTGACGTGGTCGCCCGACGGAAAGCACCTGAGCTATCTCGAAGGCGGCCAGCTGATGGACGTGGACCCCGCCACCGGCAAGACTCATGTGCTTGTGAGCGCCGCCAAGATGGCTCCCCTCGGCGAGAGCAATCTCTCCGAACGCGACCGCTCCAACCGCTCGCGCTACGGTATGGCCAGCTACTTCTGGGCGCCCGACTCAACCCATCTGCTCTTCGATGCGAACGGCCGTCTGTGGTACTTCGACCTGCACAACGGCGCCGGCGTGCAGATCGGGTTCACGGGACTTGCCGCAGGGGACGATCCAAAGTTCTCGCCCGACGGCTGCTGCGTCTCGTTCATTCATGACCACGGGTTGTCGATGATTCGTCTGCACCAGGAGGGCACGCCGACCATTAATCTGACGCAGCAAAACCCCGACAGCGGTGATGGTCAGGTCCTTCTCAATGGCCAGGTCGACTGGGTCTACGAAGAAGAGCTCGATGTGCGCAGCAACTACTTCTGGTCGCCCGACTCGAAAAACCTCGCCTATCTGCAAATGAACGAGACCGGGGTGCCCCGCTATCCCCTCACCGACTGGATTCCAAGCCACGCCACCGTCGACTGGCAGCACTACCCGCAGCCCGGCGACGTCAACCCTGACGTGCATCTCGGCGTGGTGAGCGTGCGGGGAGGCAAAACAACATGGATCAAGCTGCCCATCCAGCCCAGTGAAGACTACGTCCCGCGCTTTGGCTGGGTCGATCGCAAGACGGTGTGGTTCGAAGTGCTGAGCCGCGATCACAAGCACCGTGTCCTGTATTTTGCCGACGCGGAGTACGGCGATGCGCAGAAGGTTCTTGAGATCGACGACGACAAATTCGTAGACGAGGACTACGACGTGACCGTCGGCGATGGCGCCATCGTTCTTACAAGTTGGAGCGACGGACACAGCCATCTCTATCTCTACAGCTACAACAAGTCGAAGCCGCTCGGCGGCTCGGCAAAGTTGGAGCGCCAACTGACGAAAGGCGATTTCGAAGTAGGCGACGTGTACAACGTCGACACCGGCCATAGGCTGGCCGTCTACGCTTCCAATGAAGGCAATCCGCTTGAGCAGCAGGTTTGGCAGGTGAACTTTGACGGCGAGCGAAAGCAGTTGACATCGGACCCCGGCTTTCACGAAGCCAATTTTTCTCCCGACGACAGCGCGTTCACCGATAAGTTCTCAACCCGCATGCAGGCGCCGATGATGCAAATTTGCAGGGTTGCCAGCGCACCAGGCAAAGCAACCAGCTGCCGTCCCTTCTGGGAAACGCATGCGCTCGATGCGTTTCACCTTCGTCCGCCTGAGCAGCTCAAGGTGAAGGCGCACGACGGCACAACCCTTTACGCCACCTTGCTGCTTCCCGCGGATAAAACCTCCGCCGCGAGCATGCCCCTCATTGTGAATCCGTACGGCGGTCCCCACGAGCAGACCGTGACAAACCAGTGGAAGGATGGGCTCTTCTTCGACGAATTGCTTGCCCAGCATGGATTCGCCGTGCTGCATGCCGGGAATCGCGGCATGGGGAGCCGCGGCCGCACATTCGCGCAAGCGGCGTATCACAACTTTGGCCCGGTGCAGCTTGAAGATCAGTTGACCGTGATCGATGCCGCTCTGGCCAAATACCCGCAACTTGATCCCAAGCGGCTGGGCTGGTGGGGCTGGAGCTGGGGTGGCACCTTCACGCTCTACGCCATGACCCACTCTGACCGGTTCGCCGCCGGCGTGGCCGTTGCTCCCGTCACCGACTGGCGCGATTACGACTCCATCTACACTGAGCGCTACCTCGGTTCGCCCACCGACGACCCCGACGGGTATCGCAAGTTCTCCGTTGTGTATTCCGCGGCGAAACTCAAAGGCCACCTGCTGCTGGTGCACGGCACCGGCGATGACAACGTGCACCTCGAAAACACTGTGCAGTTTGTCCAAAACCTCATTCAGGCAGGCATCCCTTATGACCTGCAAATCTATCCGCGCAAAACGCACTCCATCGCCGGACCCGATGTGCGGACACACATGTACCACCGGATTCTCGCGCATTTTGAGAGGTATTTAGAGCCTGGAGTCTCCCAGGAAGTTCAGCCGGAGACCCCGGCCTCGGGTGCGAAATAGGCCGTTATCAGACCTCGTGCCGGTGGAAGATCTCGTCCTTGTCTCTCTTCGAGCAGTGAGTGCATTCCACGCAGCACACCAGCAGCACAGCCACGCCCACCGTCACCAGAACGGCCAGAACGCTTCCATTTGCCATGAGCCAATGTGAAAGGCTCTGCATCTTCGTCACCTGCTCCGGAGCAGCCGGACCCTTTACGGGTGTTGTCCCTTGACCCACGCTCCGGGTCGTTTATTAAGACGCCTTGTCTGAATTTAAAGTCTATCCCACCGGGTGTCTGTGAGGAACGTTACCTTTGATGGGATTGATTCCAGGTTGAATGAGTGGCAATATAGTGAACAAAAGGCGAAGATCGCCCTACTGAGATGCCTGCCAATTCCAATTCCGGGAACCCGCTCAACCCCCATCCGGTTGCGCCGCCTATCCCAGATGATTGGCCCGAAGAGCTGGCAAACCTTGAGCTAAGCACCGAAAGTCCCCCGCGCGCCACTCTGTCAGCCGCGGACTCCGGCTCGGGCGCCGTCGCCGGCCCCATTCTGAACTGGCTCTTCGTCGACCTCAACTCCTACTTCGCCTCCGTCGAGCAACAAGTCCGCCCCGAGCTGCGCGGCCGTCCGGTCGGCGTTGTCCCCATGATGGCCGATACCACATGCTGCATCGCGGCGAGCTACGAAGCCAAGGCCTTCGGCGTGCGCACTGGGACCATCGTTGCCGACGCCAAACGCATGTGCCCGGAGATCATCCTGGTCGAAGGCCGCCACGAGATTTACACCGAGTACCACCACCGCGTGGTCGAAGCCGTGGAAAGCTGCGTGCCGGTGACTGCGGTCTGCTCCATCGACGAGATGGCATGCCGCCTGATGGGCCGCGAAAGGCCTTTGCTCAAGGCGATCGAGTTGGGCATGCGCGTGAAAGCGACCATTCGCGATCGCGTCGGCGAGTGCCTGCGCAGCTCTGTCGGCCTGGCGACCAATCGCTACCTGGCCAAAGTGGCCAGCGACATGGAGAAGCCCGACGGCCTCGTCGCCCTGCCCCTCGATATCTTGCCCGAAGCGTTGCACACGCTCACGCTGCGCGACCTGCCCGGCATCGGCGCGCGCACCGAGAAGCGGCTCAACGAAAAAGGCATCAAGACCATGGACGACCTGCTGGCCCTGGATCGCGAGCGCAGCGGCGACACCTGGGGATCGGTGTGGGGCGAGCGCCTGTTTCACTGGCTGCGCGGCGAAGACTTTGAGATGGCGGAGCTGGAGCACCAGAAGTCCATCAGCCACTCGCACGTGCTGTCGCCCGAGATGCGCATTGCGGAGAAAGCCTGGGCCGTGGCGCACAAGCTGTTGCATAAAGCCGCCATGCGCCTGCGCTCGCAGGGACTGTGGGCGAGCAACATCGGGCTGGCCATCGGCTTTGCTGTGCCGCGCAGTGAAAACATGCCGGTGAGCCGTTTTGGCGTGCCTGCGCGCGGCTGGCGCAGCGAAATCAAGCTCAGCGAATGCCAGGACAACCAGACGCTGATCGCCGCGCTGCGCCGCCTGTGGGATTCGCGCCCTTCCGGCAAGCAGTACGAGCATCCGTACTTCATCGGCGTGCAGTTGCACAACCTTGTGCCCGACCGGCTGCACACGCTGGCGCTCTTTGACGGCCTCGAAGAAGAGCAGAGCCGCACGCGCCTTCTCGCCACCATGGACCAGATCAACGACAAGTACGGCATGAGCACGCTGGCGCCCGCCGCGATGCTGACCGCGTACAAGGCCGCGCCCACGCGCATCGCGTTCCACAGCATCCCGGATCTGTTCTGAGAGCAGGGAACAAGAGACCGAGGGAACAAGGGAACGCGCCGTGCCCCATGTATGACAGCTTCTACCTCTGTCAAGGGAAAACGGTGCGCGAAATCCCCTTGTGATCGGGGCGGGGTCAAGGGCGCCGTGCTGTGGCGTTCATTTTGACCCTTGAC
>Ga0335085_10002749_pt1 | contig 32099 bp, 32 predicted proteins | sample Lox_Sample_45_FD_206712 | JGI IMG/M metagenome (GOLD analysis project Ga0335085, IMG submission 206712) | Soil microbial communities from Loxahatchee National Wildlife Refuge, Florida, United States - Lox_Sample_4.5 | ecosystem: Environmental > Terrestrial > Soil > Wetlands | place: USA... | reverse complement strand
ACGCCAGGGTGGGCAGCCAAGAAGTGGGGCCCAGCGCCCCGCCAACGCCAGGCCCCATAAAGATAGACGCCTCATCGGGAGACCTGGTTCACGAAATCTCCCAATAAAGCAGGACTTAGCGCGCCGCGGAGCGCTCCTTGAAGTACGCGGTCGACTCCGACCGCCACACCATGGCGATCGCGATCACCCCGAGGATCCAGTACACGAGCGTGAGGGCGATGTACACGATCCCGAGCAATGTGATCGTTCCGCCGCTGCGCAGCGCGTTGACGAGGCTGTACACGTCGTACGTGGAGATCGCGCAGAAGACAGAGGCCGCGATGCGCGCCCAGTTGCGCCCCTCGCGGTTCAGCCTGGCCATCAGCACCCAGAGACCGACCAGCACCACGTAGGTGACGATCGCCCCGATGATGTTCGTGGTGAACTGCGTGTTGGTGAGCTTCTTGCCGCTGGAGTCGGTCAGCCCGTTCTTGTCGACGACCGTCGCGATGATCAGGAAGATGCCGAGGAGTGCGGTCGCCGCGCCGCCCGCCAGCATGAACCGGACGGCCTTGCGAACCGGGCCGGGGATGTCCGAGTCGTCGGGTACTTTGCCCGTGAGCTTCTTCTCGAAGCCGGCCAAGGCCGTCTGGCCGCCGGCGGGTGTCTTCAACATGGGTGCCCTAACGTGACGAGCTGACCCAAGGAAGCATAGTGCTCATCCGCATGAGACGAGGCGCGCCGGGCAGCTGAAGTGAGGCTCGGCGAGACGAGCGGCAGGATGGTCCGACTTGTCCCGTCTGCTAAGTATTCCTAGAAACTCGTATACCGACACTGGGCGCGATATCATCGCACCGTCATCAACGCATGCATGTGAAGAACGTCCGTGCAGATGTGACGTGCACGTGCAGCGCAGATAGGCAAAAGCGCTGGTGAAGGGGAACGCCGGCAAGCCGGAAGACCTGAGAGGGGACCGCGTTGAGTGTTAGTGCGCCTGGGGGCGCCGCTCCCGCAGGCGGTCCTACCGTGCTCAGAATGCTCTTGGGTGCCCAGCTCCGCCGTCTCCGCGAGTCCGCCGGCGTCACTCGTGACGACGCCGGTTACCACATTCGTGCCTCTGGTTCCAAGATCAGCCGGATGGAACTCGGCCGCGTTTCCTTCAAGGAACGCGACGTCACCGACCTTCTCGAGTTCTACGGCATCGACGATCCCGCGGAAAAAGAGAAGCTCGTCCAGCTCACCCGCGAGGCGAACGCCACCCCGTGGTACCAGAAGTTCCAGGACGTGGTCCCGGACTGGTTCCACGTCTTCGTCGGCCTCGAGGAGGCCGCGCAGCTCATCCGTGTCTACGAGGTCCAGTTCGTGCCTGGCCTGCTCCAGACAGAGGAGTACGCGCGGGCCATCATCACCCAGGGCGCGCCCGGCATGGACCCGGACGAAGTCGACCGCCGCGTCGCGCTGCGCATGGGCCGCCAGCAGCTGCTGACCAGGGAAAACCCTCCCCGTTACTGGGTGATCCTGGACGAGGCGGCGCTGCGCAGGCCGATGGGCGGCCGTGACGTGCACGTCAAGCAGATCGAGCGGCTGATCGACCTTGTCGGCGAGCCCAACATCACCTTGCAGGTGATGCCCTTCAGGTACGGTGGGCACGCGGCCGAGGCCGGCGCGTTCACCATCATGCGGTTCCCTGAGACGGACCTGCCTGACGTGGTGTACATGGAGTACCTGACCGGCGCGCACTACATTGACAAGCCGGAAGAGGTCGAGCGCTACGCCGCGGTGATGGAGCGCCTCTCCGTCGCGGGCACCTCGCCCGACCGGACCAGGGAGATCCTGACCGGCATGCTGAAGGACATCTGAGCAGACACGCTCTGCGCACGACACAGTCTGCGCAAGACACAAGGGGGAGACCGATGACCGACGCGGTCTATAACGGAATGCCCGCAGGAGACCTGCCCGACCTGGACTGGCGCCTGGCGACCAATGTGCCGAACAACGAGAGCGGCACGGGAGTCGAGATGGCCCGCCTGCCAGACGGCCAGATCGCGGTGCGCAACGCCGCCGACCCGCAGGGCCCGGCGCTGATCTACACCAGGGCCGAGATCGAGGCGCTGATCGGCGGCGCCCAGGACGGCGACTTCGACGCGTTGTTGGCCTGAGCAAACACTCAGCGACCTTAAGTACCTTTAGCGGCATGGCTTCACCCGAAGACGACCTCGCGACGCCGTCCGTGGCGGAAGATCAAGAAAATCCGTCATCCCGAACGGTTGCCTGGCTCCGTCTCACCCACCCAGGAGACTCTCTGGAGCTGACCTGGCGTGAGCGCGTGCTGCTGCGCTGGGAGATCGTCGCGGTATTCGCGGTGTCGCTCGGCGCGAGCGGCGTCTACGCGTTCGTCTCGCTGATCGGCTCGCTGACCGCGCGCCAGTCGCTGGCGTCGCAGCAGGTGACGCTGAACGGCTCGCAGGCGCCGGGCCGCCCTGTGCTCGACCTGTTCCTCCAGCTGGTCTCCTTGGCCTCGGGCGCCGCCCCGGTCATCCTCGCCTTCTACCTGCTGGCCCGCTCCGGAGACGGCGCGAAGTCGATCGGCGTGGACCGGACCCAGCCGCTGCGCGACTTCCTGCGCGGCGCCGGCCTCGCGGCGCTGATCGGCGGCAGCGGCCTCGGCCTGTACTTCATCGCGTACAAGTCAGGCATCGCGGTGAACATCGTCGCGGAGAACCTGCCGAATATCTGGTGGCGCTTCCCGGTCCTTGTGCTGTCCGCGCTCCAGAACGGGCTGCTCGAAGAGGTCCTGGTCACCGGCTACCTGCTGACCCGGCTGCGCCAGCTCGGCGTGCACCCGTGGATAGCCGTACTGATCAGCGCCACGTTGCGCGGCTCCTATCACCTGTATCAGGGGTTCGGCGGGTTCATCGGCAACGCCGTGATGGGCCTCATCTTCGGCACGCTGTTCCTGCGCTGGCGCCGCGTGCTGCCGATGGTCATCGCGCACGCCCTGATCGACGGAGTTGCCTTCATCGGCTACGCGCTTCTCGCCGGGCACGTCTCCTGGCTGCCCTGACGCCTACCGCCGGCTGAGCACCCGCGCCGCCCCCGCCGCCACCGTGGTGACGAGCAACCACCCGGCGGCGATCAGCACATACGACAGCCACTGCTCCGCGCCGCCCGGGTTGAACGCGTGCTTCTGCCCGAGATCCACCACGGGCAGCAGCAGGTCAAGGGTGTAGATCACCGGGTTGAAGTGCGGCGTGTCCCCGGCCTGCAACGCGGGCGGCGGGTGGACGGCGAACGTGACGCTGCCGGCCAGCAGCAGCGCGGCGAGCCAGGCGACTGCCCGCCACGGCTGGTACCCGTACCCGATGGTGACGTCCTGGACCAGTCCCCAGGCCCGGGACATTCGCGTCTTGCCCCGGCGCAGGATCCGCTCGCTCGCGTACATCACCCGGCGTGCCTGGTCGGGCTGGCCGGTGGCGGTGTAGTGGGCGGCGAGCTGCTCGTAGGGGAGCGGCGTATGGCCGTCGGGGTTGCGGGCGAGCCACGCGAGCCGCTGCCGCGCGGGCAGCTGCGGTTCGAGCGCGCCGTAGCTCAGGCCGTCGACGCTGAGCTGGCGCGGCCAGCTCGCCGGATCGTCACGGATAATCCGCACCCGTGCGTGATTGAGTTCCACCAGGCCCTCGGGCGGTTCGGCGAACCGCAGCGTGAGCACGTTGGCCTCGAGCGACCTTGCCTGCAGCGCCTTGCCCTGCCCGTTGCGGATCCTGGCTCCGTCGAAGTCGAGCTCGCCGCCGATGGCGGCGCCGGGTGCTCGCACCCCGCCGGTGACGGTCAGCCCCTCGCAGAACACGTCCGCGCCGACCTGTGCCCGCGACAGCCGCAGCGCGGTCTCACCGGGATTGGCCAGCCTGGCGGCCATCAGCAGGATGCGCTGGCCGACCCGGATGGTGCGCATCCGCACCTCGCCGTCGGCGACAAGTCCGTGCAGGTAAAGCATGCCGTCGATAGCGGCGCCGTCGGCGGCGAGCGCCGGCTGGTCGCCGTGGCCGCTGAGCCGGGCGCCGCGCAGGTCGACGTCGCTGGCGACCCGCGCGCCGATGAGGCTGACCTGGCCCTCGGCGGTCAGGTCTTCCCCGCGGAAGACGCCGAGCGTGGCCCGGTCGAGCGTGAGCGCGGCCCCGCCCGGGTTGCGCAGCACCGCGCCGGTGGCGGTCAGGTTCGCCTCGAGGCTGGCGCCGTACAGCCTGATCTCGCCGTTGGCGGCGAAGTTGTCGGCGAGGAAGACGCCGCCCGCGACGCTCAGCCCGCCGGCGTTGAGCGCCACGTCGCCGGGGTTGTCCAGCCTGGCGCCTGCGAGGACCATGCTCGCGCCGATCCGGGTGTTGTGCATCCGGATCTCGCCCTCGACCGCGATGCCGCGGGCGTCGAGCCTGCCGACCACGGCGCGGCTCAAGATCAGCGCCTGCTGCCCTGGGGCGGTGATGCGAGCCTCGCTCAGGTTGACGGCGCGGGCCACCGTCGCGTTTTCGAGGACGACAGGGCCGTCGGCCCGCAGGCCGACGGCGTCGATGCCGCCGTCGGCGGCGAGCCCGCTCGCGGCCACCGCCGCCGGGGTGCCGTCCGCGCCGATCTCCGCACGGCTCAGGCAGACCTGCCCGTCCACCCGGGCCTGTTCGAGCCGGATCATGCCAGGGATCTGCGAGCCGCGCAGGTCGAGGATTCCGGACAGGCGCATCCTGGCCGCGTTGAGCCCGGGCAGCAGGCTGCCGGTGATCCGCACCGTTTGCACCGAGGAATCGACGAGCCTGGGCTTCTCGGTGAAGCAGCAGTAGTCGCAGACCAGCGCATGGCTCACCGTGGCGCCCATCAGGTCGAGCCTGCCGGTGATCATCGCGCCGCGCAGCCGTACCGCGGGAACCTGGCCGGGCTCGGCCTCTCCGGCGCCGAGCAGCAGGGCGCGGATCACCTCGGCCCGGATGACGCGCTCCGGCCCCCAGCGCGACGCGCCTTGCGGTTCGTCCCCGGCCGGATCGCCGGTGCGCAGGTCAACCCACGCGCCGCGGGCAAAAGCCTGCCAGAGCAGGCGTTCCGGCTCACTCAGGTCGGTAGGGGCCACGGCGACAATCTAGGGGCCAGCCGGTGCAAATGGCCAGCGGATAGCCCGTTGGCCAAATCGACAATATTCGAATTCCCACTATTCCCATTAGCATCAAAAGTGCTTGACGTTCACCAGAATATATCGTTATCGTGTCGCGAAGGTCACATTCGAATAAGGCTCGTTATCCGAGAAGAGTCTCGTGGACACTTATTCGGCGCCCCTGGTGCCGGACGGAACGGGGGAGCCCCCGGCCGCGGTCCCGGCCGCAGCCTCCGGTGCGGAGGGCGCACGCCGGGTGCTGGCCGTGCTCCTGGCTTTCTCGCCGCAACGGCACACCCTCACGGCCCGTGAACTCGCCGGGCTGACCGGGATTCCGCTGCCCAGCATGTACCGCTACATCGCGCTGCTGCGCGAGACGGGGCTGCTGGCAGGCGATGACCGTGGCGCCTACCGCCTGACGCCGCGCATCATCGGCCTCGCCCGCGCGGCCGAGGCCGGCGAGACGTTCATCGAGATCGCCGACCCGGTCATGCGCGACCTGGCCGCCGAGTGCGGCGAGACGGTGATCTTCGTCCGGCTGATCGCCCGCGTCCCCGTCTGCGTGCACCGCGTCGAGTCCGCGCATCACCTGCGCGCCACGTTCGAGCCCGGCCAGTCGCTTCCGCTGCTGCGTGGCGCGAGCGGCCGGGTGCTGCTCGCGGGCCTGCCGGAGCGAGTCAGGCGGGAATGCCTGGCGCCGCTCGTCCGGGCCGACCCCGCGGAGGCCGAACGCCTCGAGGAGGCCATCGCCAAGGTGGCCGCGCGCGGCTGGGCGACCAGCGAGGAAGAGATCGACCGAGGCGTCTGGGCCGCGTCCGCCGCGGTGACCGACGGCCGGGCCACGGTCGCCGCGCTGACCGTCCCGTCCCCGCTCGTCCGCTCACCCACGGCGCTACAGGAACGCCTGCTCGGCCAGGTCCGCGCCGCCGCCGCCAGTCTCAGCGCCCTCATCACCGACCAGGGACCGCCTCCCGGCGGCACTACCAAACCCGCGCGCTAACCAGGCACCGCCGCAGCCGGTCCACGATCACGTACCGAATGCCGTGGCCGCCGCCGACCCGATCGCGCGGTGCGCGGTGAAATGGCTTTCGCTGTCCCGGTCGGCTTTCGCGGCAAGGCCGAGATGTGGATCGGCCGTCCCGCTCGTCCCGGCGAGCAATACCAGATGGCGGGCTCGGCCTTCAACAAGGGCGAACCCTTGTACGGCCTGTCGGGCCAGCTCATCGGCCGCCGGGTCAGCGAGGTCCTTCCGGTGCTCGCGGCGCACCACGTCACGGTCGCCCAGTGCCGCGATCAGGGCGACGGCATGTGGGGCAACGGCGTCTGCGACCCGTCCGCCATTCCCGGCGACTGGTACGTCGTCGACGTCAGTCCCTGGGCGCCGGGTCAGGTGATGGTGACGATCCAAATACGGCCCCATTTGCCTGGCCAGGGCGTCTGTCCGTGTTAGCGCTCAACTCATTTACCCAGGTCTTCCCCCGTTACATGGCCGGGTATGGACAGCTATCCTGCCGGCATGCCGGATTTCCAGGGTTTGCCTAATCCTTTCTCCAGGGTTCCTGCGGATGGCGATGATGATCTCGCGTCCGCGGCGGGCCAGTTGCGGTCTGCGGTTTCTTCCGGCCTGGCGGGCCTGAAGCAAGACGGGGCTGAATCGGTGGCTGAGCTGCGACAGGCGATGGCCGAGGGGAGGGTCACGGCGACGGCGGTCACCCAGCATTACCTGGACCGCATCACCAGGCTCAATCCCGCGCTCGGCGCGGTGATCGCGGTGGCGCCCGATGCCCTGGAGCACGCGGCGGTGAGCGACGCCGCCTGGCGGGCGGGCACACCGCGCGGCCCGCTGGAGGGGGTTCCGGTCTTGGTCAAGGACAACGTCCAGGTTGCGGGCCTGCCGGCCACGGCCGGGTCGGCGGCGTTGCTGCCCGCGCAGCCGCCGGACGCGTTTATTGTCGGCCGGCTGCGCGCTGCGGGCGCGATCGTCCTGGCGAAGGCGAACCTGTCGGAGTGGGCGAACTTTCGGTCCACCCGCTCGTCGAGCGGCTGGTCCACCGTCGGCGGCCAGACCGCGAACCCGTACGCGCTTGACCGCAACCCCTCGGGGTCAAGTTCCGGCTCGGCGGCCGGCCTGTCGGCCGGCTTCGCGCCGCTGGCCATCGGCACCGAGACGGACGGGTCGATCGTGTCGCCGTCGAGCGCCTGCGGCGTGGTGGGCATCAAGCCGACCCTGGGCCTTGTCAGCAGGGCCGGCATCGTGCCGCTGTCGCTCGCGCAGGACACCGCGGGCCCGATGGCCACCTCCGTCGCGGACGCGGCGGCGCTCCTTTCCGTGCTCGCCGCCGCGGACCCGGCGGACAGCGGGGCGGACCATCCGGGCAGCTTCATTGACTACACCGCTTTCCTTGACCCCGCGTCGCTCGAAGGCGCGCGGATCGGCATCTGGCGGGCGCCGTCGGCGAACGCGGACGCCGTGACCGAGGCGCTGCTCGACCAGGCGGTCGGCTGCCTGCGCGACTTGGGCGCGGTCGTGGTCGACCCGGTGGACCTGCCGGACATCGAGAAGGTCACCGAGCCCGAGTTCGAGGCGCTGAACTTCGAGTTCAAGCATGGCATCAACACCTACCTGAGGTACCTGTCCGACTTCGCCGACGGCAGCGAGCCGGGGCTGCCGCAGACGCTTGCCGACCTGATCGCGTTCAACGACAGGCACGCGGCGCGGGTGCTCGCCCACTTCGGCCAGGAGATCTTCCTCGCGGCGGAGTCGACGAGCGGGGACCTTGCCGATCCGGTGTACCTGGAACACCGCGGCGCGGCCGCCCAGCTGGCCAGGACCGCGGTGGAGACGCCGGTCGTCGAGCACCGCCTGGACGCGATCTTCTCGCTCACCGCTAACCCGGCCTGGCTGACCGACTACGTCCTCGGCGACCACAGCGTCTTCGGCACCTCGCGGCCGGGCGCGGTTTCCGGCTGGCCCGCGGTCAGCGTGCCGTTCGGCTACGTGTGCGGCCTGCCCGTCGGCGTCTCCTTCCTCGGCCCCCGCTTCAGCGAGCCCCGCCTGCTCGCCCTGGCCTACGCCTTCGAGCAGGCGACCCGAGCCCGCCGCGTCCCCGGCCTGCTCCGCACGGCGGCCTCTCGATAGGGTCGGGTCCATGCCCGTTCCGGAGCTTTCGCCAGCCGTTCAAGACGCGCTCAACAACGGCAGGCCCGTGGTGGCCCTGGAGTCGACGATCATCTCGCATGGCCTGCCGCGGCCGGGCAACCTGGCGGCGGCGCGGTCCTTCGAGGCGCTGCTCACCGAGACCGGCGTGACGCCGGCCACGATCGCCGTCATCGACGGCGTGCCGAAGGTCGGGCTCGTGCCAGCCGACCTGGAACGCATCGCCATGGACGAGTCGGTGATCAAGGTCAGCAGCCGCGATCTCGGCCTCGCGATGGCCACCGGGCGGACGGCGGGCACCACGGTCGCCGCCACCTCAGTGCTCGCGGCCCTCGCCGGCATCTGGGTGTTCGCCACCGGCGGTCTCGGCGGCGTGCACCGCGGCTTCGCGGGCATGATGGACGAGTCCGCCGACCTGACGGTGCTGTCCCGCACGCCGGTTACCGTGGTCAGCGCCGGCGTCAAGTCGATCCTTGACATCCCGGCCACCCTGGAGCGCCTGGAGACCCTCGGTGTCGCGGTCGCGGGCTACCGCACGAACCGCTTCCCCGCGTTCTACCTCACCGATTCCGGCGAGGACCTCGACTGGCGGGTCGACTCCCCGGCGGAGATCGCGGCCGCCATGGCGGCGCGCGACGAGCTGGGGGAGACCTCGGCGCTGCTGATCGCGAACCCGCTGCCGCCGGAGCGCCAGCTCGACCCGGAGCTGCACGCGAAGGTGCTCGCGGACGCCCTGGCGGCCGCCGAGTCGGCGGGCATCCGCGGCAAGGCGGTCACGCCGTTCCTGCTCGAGCAGATGCAGCGGGCGACCGGGGGCGCGAGCGTTGCCGTCAACCTGGACGTCGCCCGCGGCAACATCGCCCTGGCCGGGCAGATCGCAACAGCGTGGTCGGCCCTGCAAAGGTAAACGCGGTAACCCGGCAAGGCAAGGCAGGGGTTTGCTGCGGCAGGAGTGACACGGGCATGAACGACCAGGCGGGTCAAGTCACGCCGGTTGTGCGCATCCCAATCGTCAGTAAGAAGTGAAGACCCGTTCGCCTGAGGCCGCGACCGGGTGGACGGCAACTGCCCGGAAAGCGCGCATCTAACGAAGCGACATGCACATCCTGATGACGGTCCCGTTCTCGTCGGACCGCAGGTCCACCCGGTCGCAGACCTGCTGCACCAGCCACAGGCCATGCCCCCCGTTGGAGTCGCGCGGCGGCGGCTCGCTTCTGGTGCGCGGGTTGGGGATGAAGCCGGCGTCCCGCATCTCGCAGACCATCTCGTTCGCGGAGAGCCAGATGTCCATAGAGCCAGCCGAATGCGCGTGCCTGACCGTGTTGGCCGCCACCTCGCTGACCGCGATCACGAAGTCGGTGATCCGGCTTGGGGGCAGGCCCGCCGTCCTGGCGAGCGTCGTGGGCCGGAGTCGTAGGGGCGCGTCGTCGGGACGGGATGCGATTGTCAGGCTGACGTACGTGCTTCCCAGGTTGCGCGCCCGGAAACTCAGGTAGCAGCGCAGCCTGCCCGGCGCCCCGCCTGCGCGGACGGCTACGCCACGAGAGTCTTGACCGCCGCCGTCATCTCGCCCAGCGCCTTCTTCGCGTCCGCGAAGTACATGCTCGTCTTCGGGTTGACGTACAGCTCGTTGTCGATGCCCGCGTAGCCGCTGCCCATGGACCGCTTGATCACGATGATCGACTTGGCCTGGTCGACGTCGAGGATCGGCATGCCGGAGATCGCGGTACCCGCGCGGCGCGCCGCCGGGTTGGTCACGTCGTTGGCGCCGATGACCAGGGCCACGTCGGCTCGCGGGAACTCCGGGTTGATCTCCTCCATCTCGCGCAGCAGCGGGTAGGGCACGTTGGCCTCGGCGAGCAGCACGTTCATGTGCCCGGGCATCCGGCCGGCCACCGGGTGGATCGCGTAGGACACCTCGATGCCGCGCGACTCAAGAAGGGTGGCGAGCTCCGCGACGGCGTGCTGTGCCTGCGCGGCGGCCAGGCCGTAGCCGGGCACGATGATGACCTTCGAGGCGTAGGCGAGCTGGATCGCGGCGTCGTCCGCGGCGATCGAGCGGACCTGGGCATCGCCGGACACCGCGGCCGCGACCGCCGTGTCGCCGGTGCCGAAGCCGCCGATGATGATGTTAGCGAGCGAGCGGTTCATCGCGTCCGCCATCAGCTTGGTCAGGATGCCGCCGGAGGCGCCGACCAGGGCGCCGGCGATGATCAGCGCCCAGTTGCCGACGACGAAGCCTGCCATCGCGACCGCGGTGCCGGTGAACGCGTTCAGCAGCGAGATCACCACCGGCATGTCCGCGCCGCCGATCGGCAGCACCATCATGACGCCGAACGCCAGCGAGGCGAGCACCAGGATGAGCAGCGCGGGCAGCGAGGCCGTGGTGAACATGAACGCGCCGGTGCCGAGCGCGATCACCGCGAGCGCCACATTCAGCGCTCGCCCGCCGCGGAAGACGACGGGGCTGCCGGTGATGACGCCCTGCAGCTTGCCCGCGGCGATGAGGGACCCGGTGAACGTCACCGAGCCGATGATCACGTCGAGCACGGTGAAGACCGACGTGGTGCCGAGCACACCGCCTGGCAGCGACTCGTCGTGGATGTACTCGTAGATCGCGACCAGCGCCGCCGCGCCGCCGCCGACCGCGTTGAACATGGACACCAGCTGCGGCATCGCGGTCATCTGGACGGTGCGCGCGGAGTACAGGCCGGCCGCCGAGCCGAGCAGCGACCCGACGATCAGCACCGTCCAGCCGACCCCGGTGACGGTGCCCTCGTGGATCAGCAGGATCACCGTGACGATGATGGCGATGGCCATGCCCGCGGTGGACACCTGGTTGCCGCGCCGCGCGGTCGCGGGCGAGTTCATCAGGTGCAGGCCCACGACGAAGCAGGCCGCCGCGAGCACGTAGACAAGCTGGATGTTCGTGGTGAAGGTGCTCATCGATGTGCCCCTATGCCTGCTTGTCCTGTGCGGGCTGCGCGGCGACCGCCGCATGCCCGTTGGCCGACGCCTTCGGGGCCGACGCCGCGGGGGCCGAGGCCGCGGCGGCCGCGGAAGGCGCACTGCCGGCCGGCACCGCCGGCGCCGGCTGTGCCTTGCGGCGGAACATCTTCAGCATCCGCCCGGTCACCACGTAGCCGCCGACCACGTTCGCGGCGGCGAAGAACGCGGCGATGAACGCCAGCACGTACCCGACGACATTGTGCGCGGTGAGACCGATGAGCAGCGCGCCGGCGAGCACGATGCCGTGAATCGAGTTGGCCGCCGACATCAGCGGCGTGTGCAGGGTCGCGGGCACCTTGCCGATGACCTCGATGCCGACGAGCAGCGCGAGCACGAAGATGGTGAGGTCGGTGACCAGGGCGGTCGACATCGCTAGCTCCTTTGGTTCGCGGCCGGCTCGCCGTCTGCGTCTTCGCCGCCGGCCTGTTCGCTAGCGGCCTGCCCGTTCTGAACCTGCCCGCTCGCAGCCTGCACTACCCCGGGTTCCGCGGTGTCGAGCAGCTTGGCGACGGCGGGATGGACTATCTCGCCGCCGTGCGCGATGATGACGCCCGCCTGGATTTCGTCGGTGGTGTCGATCGCAAGCGCCCGGCTCGCCGGGTCATCGGGCGAGCCGCCGACGAGATGCAGCAGCAGTGCGCTGATGTTGCGGGAGTACGCGTTGGATGAGGCCGTCGGAACGGATGCCGGCAGGTTCTGCGCCCCGATGATCGTCACTCCGTTCGGCGTGACCACCGTCCGGCCGGGCTCAGACCCCGCCACGTTCCCGCCGAGCGGGCTCGATCCCATGTCCACGATGACCGAGCCCGGGCTCATCGCGGCCACCGCGTCCGCCGTGACGAGCAGCGGCGGCCGCCGCCCCGGCACCTGCGCGGTGGTGATGATCACGTCGTGCCTGGCGATGTGCGCCGCGAGTTCGGCCTGCTGCGCGTCGCGCTCTTCCGCGGTCAGCTCGCGGGCGTAGCCGCCCTCGCCCGCCGCGCTGACCGCCGAGGTCAGCTCGAGGAACGTCGCGCCGAGCGACTCCACCTCGCCCTTGGAGGCGGGCCGCACATCGTAGCCGCTGACCTGGGCGCCGAGCCGCCGGGCGGTGCCGATGGCCTGGAGCCCGGCTACGCCGGTGCCGAGCACGAGCAGCTTCGCGGGGCGCGCCGTGCCCGCCGCGGTGATCAGCAGCGGGAAGAACCGCCCGTACGCCTCGGCGGCGACGAGCGCGGCCTTGTAGCCGGCCACGTTGGCCTGCGAGGTGAGCGCGTCCATGCCCTGGGCCCGCGACAGCGTGCGCGGCAGCCCGTCGAGCGAGATCGCGGTGACGCCGCGCTCGGCGAGCACGCGGGCGAACTGCGGGTCGACGAGCGGCGCGAGCATGCCGATCACCGCCTGCCCGGCCCGCAGCCTGCCGATCGCGGCCTCGTCGGGCCTGGTCACCGTGAGGATGGCGTCCGCGTCCCGGTACAGGTCCTCGGTGCTCGCGATGGTCGCCCCGGCATCCGTGTAGGCGCTATCGGGAAACCAGGCGCCGTCGCCGGCGCCCCGCTCCACGAGCACCTGGAGACCGGCCTGGACCAGGCGCGGCACGGTCTCTGGAACCAGGGCGACGCGCCGTTCGCCGGGCGCGCTCTCCTTAACGACGGCCACCCTCACAGCCGTGCCCCTGTCATCACCGGCACCCCTTTTCGCCTCACTGCGCGCGGCCGCGCCTGTCAGTACCGAGGCTAAGACCGTGAGGGAGGGTAACGGTAGGACCAAGGGCACCATGATCGCCGCAGTTTTTACCCGTTTCGCGAAGATTCGAGATTTTTAGTGACGAATGTTTCTCCCGCAACCTGTGTGCTCAAAGGTGCAGCTGATGCCCCCGTTCCTCTAGTCAATAATCCAGAACGGCTTCGGCTGCCTCAATCCCCCCACGCACCCTCTCTCCACCCCAGCACCCCCACCCCGCCCGAACCCCCCACCCCGCCCGAACCCCCACCCCGCCCGAACCCCACTGCACCCCAGAAGCCCACTCCACCCCGCAACCCACTCCATCCCCGGAACCTCATGCCCACCCCGGACTCCACGAGGCCCAGCGCCGCCCGGGCTTCTTTCTGCATCCCGTATGGGTGTGACACGGGCCCTGTGGCACCCAGAGCCAATTCATTCTGGCCTTGGGGCACCTAGAGCCAGTTCTATTGGCCCTGGGTGCCCCAAGGCCAATTGGCAGTGGCCTCAAGGCCGGGACGATCGTGCCGCGATGTCCCACCACGGGCCCCAGAAGCCTCCGGCATTCTCACCTGTAGCCGCGGCGCGTCGCCTTCGCTGGGCGAGCCTGGCCGAGGGGTATGAGTCCCGTTGGGCCAGCCCTGGTCCCCGGCATTGAGGCCACAGGTGTATCGATTCCGCATCCATCCGGCGCCCAGCTGCGCTCCAGGCCGCTGCGGCGCCGCTGCGGCCTGGAGTGGGTCGCGCTAGCTGCGGTGCCCGGATTCGGCGCGCAATAGTTCGCCGATCCGCTCGCCGGCCGCGACGACCGCCGCCGCGTGCAGCCGGCCGGGGGATCGGGTCAGCCGCTCGATCGGCCCGGACACGGAGATGGCGGCGAGCACCTTGCCGCCTTGGCCGCGCACCGGGGCGGAGACCGAGGCGACGCCGGCCTCGCGCTCGGCGGCGCTCGACGCCCAGCCGCGGCGGCGCACCCCGGCCAGCGTGGTCGCGGTGAACCTGGCGCCGCGCAGCCCGCGGTGCATCCGCTCGCCCTCCTCCCAGGCAAGCAGCACCTGGGCGGCCGAGCCGGCGATCATCGGCAGCGCGCTGCCGATCGGCACGGTGTCCCGCAGCCCGCTTGCCCGCTCGGCGGCCGCGACGCAGACCCGGACGTCGGCCTGCCGCCGGTAAAGCTGGGCGCTCTCTCCGGTCACGTCGCGAAGCTGGTTCAATATCGGCTGGGCGACGGCGAGCAGCCGGTCCTCGCCGGCCGCCGAGGCGAGCTCGGCGATCCGCGGTCCGAGCACGAACCGGCCCTGCACGTCCCTGGTCAGCAGCCGGTGATGCTCGAGGGCAACCGCGATCCGGTGCGTGGTGGGCCGCGCGAGCCCGGTCGCCGCGACGAGCTGCGCTAGCGTGGCCGGACCGCTCTCCACCGCGGCGAGCACCGACAGCGCCTTGTCGAGCACGCCGACGCCACTGCCGAGGCCGGCACCGCCGAGGCCGGCACTGCCGAGGCCGGCACTGCCGAGGCCGGCACTGCCGAGGCCGGCAAGAGCCGCGCCGCCCGTGAGAGCGCTGCCGAGACCGTTCGGGTTGTCCATATTCTGAAATCACCGTATCAAATAGCGAGATAGCACTGCTGGACGGCACGCCCGGCGCGACCGCGGCGGGTAGTATCGACCATGTACTGATACTGCCGTCTCAAATTGTGAGATGCAAGTCGAGACCGGGCAGTGTACTCAAGCGAAGCAACGTCAAAGGAGACCGCATGAGCAGCGCGCCTCGCACGCTGGCGGAGAAGATCTGGGACGCGCATGTCGTCCGCAGCGCCCAGGGTGAGCCAGACCTGCTCTTCATCGACCTGCACCTCGTGCACGAGGTCACCAGCCCGCAGGCCTTCGACGGCCTGCGCGCCGCGGGCCGCAAGGTAAGGCGCCCGGACCTCACGCTCGCGACCGAGGACCACAACGTCCCGACGACCCCCGGCATCGGCCCGGGTACGCCGATCGAGGGTCCCGGCACCCCGGTGACCGACCCGGTGTCCCGCACGCAGCTCGAGACGCTGCGCAGGAACGCCGACGAGTTCGGCGTCCGGCTGCACCCGATGGGCGACGCGAGCCAGGGCATCGTGCACGTGATCGGCCCGCAGCTCGGCCTGACCCAGCCGGGCATGACGATCGTCTGCGGCGACTCGCACACCTCGACGCACGGCGCGTTCGGCGCGATCGCGTTCGGCATCGGCACCAGCGAGGTCGAGCACGTGCTCGCGACCCAGACGCTGCCGCAGATCAAGCCGAAGACGATGGCGATCAACGTCGAGGGCGCGCTGCCGGACGGCGTCTCCGCCAAGGACCTGATCCTGGCGATCATCGGCCAGATCGGCACCGGCGGCGGCCAGGGCTACATCGTGGAGTACCGCGGCGAGGCGATCAGGTCGCTGTCCATGGAGGGCCGCCTGACCGTCTGCAACATGTCCATCGAGGCGGGCGCGCGGGCCGGGCTCATCGCCCCGGACGAGACCACCTTCGAGTACCTCAAGGGCCGTCCGAGCGCGCCGCAGGGCGCCGACTGGGACGCGGCCGTCGAGTACTGGAAGTCGCTGCCCACCGACGAGGGCGCGGTCTTCGACGCCGAGGTGACCATCGACGCCACCACGCTCACCCCGTACGTCACCTGGGGCACCAACCCCGGCCAGGCGCTGCCGCTCGGCGCGTATGTGCCGGCGCCCAGCGAGACCGAGGACCCGAACGGCACCGAGCGCGCGCTGACCTACATGGGCCTGACAGCCGGCACTCCGCTGCGCCAGATCCAGGTCGACACCGTGTTCGTCGGCTCCTGCACCAACGGCCGCATCGAGGACCTGCGCGCCGCCGCCGACGTGATCAAGGGCCGCAAGGTCGCGCAGGGCGTCCGGATGCTGGTCGTCCCTGGCTCGATGCAGGTGCGCGCTCAGGCCGAGGCCGAGGGACTCAACGAGGTCTTCGCCGCGGCTGGCGCCGAGTGGCGCTCGGCCGGCTGCTCGATGTGCCTCGGCATGAACCCGGACACGCTCAAGCCGGGCGAGCGCTCAGCGTCCACCTCCAACAGGAACTTCGAGGGACGCCAGGGCAAGGGCGGCCGCACCCACCTGGTGTCGCCCGCCGTCGCCGCCGCAACCGCCGTCACGGGCCGCCTGGCCGCCCCAGCAGACCTGTAAGGAGACCCGAGCAACATGGAACCGTTCGTCACGCACACGGGGCGCGCAGTGCCGCTGCGGCGCACCAACGTCGACACCGACCAGATCATCCCGGCGGTCTACCTCAAGCAGGTCAGCCGCGAGGGCTTCGGCAAGGGCCTGTTCGCCGCCTGGCGCGAGGACGAGTCGTTCGTGCTGAACCAGCCGCGCTACCAGGGCGCGACCATCCTCGTCGCGGGCACGGACTTCGGCACCGGCTCCTCCCGTGAGCACGCCGTCTGGGCGCTGCTCGACTACGGCTTCCGCGCCGTGATCGCGCCCCGCTTCGGCGACATCTTCCGCAACAACGCCACCAAGGCGGGCCTGCTCCCCGTGGTCCTGCCGGAAAAGGTCGTCGCGCTCATCCAGGACGCGGCCGAGGCCGAGCCCCCGGCCCAGGTCACCGTCGACCTCGACGCCCGCACGGTGTACGTCACCGGCGGCGGCCTGGCCGAAGACCTGGCCGAGACCTTCCAGATCGACGACTACACCCGCTGGCGCCTGATGGAGGGACTCGACGACATCGGCCTGACCCTCCGCCACGAAGACGCCATCGCCGCCTTCGAGGCCACCCGCCCCACGTTCCTCCCCGCAACGCTGTAGCCCTCCGGGGGGACGAACCTCCCGTATCCGCATGTCCGCGCCGGCGGCCTGACCGAATCAGGCTCGCCGGCGCGGCCATGCCACGGGCGTCTCACCGCCCCGCACCTCAATCGCCACGCGTCATCACCCGCCCACGCGCCCCGATGGTCCCCATGGCCCCGGCGCCGCCGGGACAAGACCCATCCCGCGAGCGGCGCGACCCGCGAGCTGCGCCATCCCGCGCGCCGCGCAATGCGAGCGTCGGCCTCCCGCACGCCGAAATTCCGTGCACCGCGTCATCACTCGCCCCATGTGCCCCAATGGTCCCTATCTTCTCCGTGCGGCGGACGATCACGGAAACCTGGCTCCTGGCGGAAACTCGGACCCCGATTTGGGGTCCGAGTTTCCGTTGAAATCCTAATTTCCCTAATCATGTGTCCACTATGACCGGATTGATCCCTCGCGGCACCCTTGAGGGAGCTTCAACCCCCTCCGGGCCCGGTCCGCGAACCCCGTCCGGGGGGCGCAACGGAAGCCCTGTCCCTGCTGGCACCTCGGTCACGCCTGGTAACGGTCCAGCCGGCACGGCGTCCGACATGTCGCTACATGTCGGTCGCGAATCAAAAAACATCTGCGAAAAAGCCCCGACACACCCCCTAAATTTCCGGAAGGTTATTGTGTACGCGGGCTCGATCGCCTAATTTCGGGCTGGTCAGGGGTCGTGAGCCAGGCGAGAAGCCAAGCGAGAGCGGCCTCCCGTGGGGGAACGCAGGAGTGGATAATGAACAAGCGTGATCTGATCGATGCGCTCTCGGGTCGCCTGGGGGACAAGAAGTCCGCGACCGAGGCGCTTAACGCGGTCCTTGAGACCATTCAGGCGGCGGTGGCCGGCGGCGACAAGGTCGCTATCACCGGATTCGGCGTGTTCGAGAAGAGCGACCGTCCGGCCCGCACGGCCAGGAACCCCGCGACTGGCGCCGAAATTCACGTGGCCGCCCAGTCGGTACCCAAGTTCCGCCCGGGCGCCGACTTCAAGGCACTGGTCAACGCGGGGACGAAGAAGCCCGCCGCCAAGGCCCCGGCCAAGAAGAAGTAACCGGCACGCGACGGCCATAACGGCCGGCCGAACGCACGGCGGCACGGGGAGCACTCCCCGCTGCCGCCGTACGCGTTAGCCAGCAAGCGCCGCTACCGCGGCCCGTCCGCCTTGGCGAGCGCCGTGGTGATGATCCGGTCGATCAACTGCGGCAGCGGGACCCCGGACGCGGCCCACATCATCGGGAAGCCCGACGACGGCGTCATCCCCGGCATGGTGTTGATCTCGTTGACGATGACCTCACCGGACGGCGTGTAGAAGAAGTCCACCCGGGCGAGCCCCTCGCAGCCGATCGCGTCGAACGCCGCGCAGGCCAGCGAGCGCACCCGCGCGGAAGCATCGGGCGGAATCGGCGCGGGAATCTCCATCCGCGAGTCCTCAAGGTACTTGGCCTCGAAGTCGTACCAGGTGGAGTGCGGGTCGACCACGATCTGCCCGGGCACCGACGCCTCGGGCGGCCCGCCGTCGACACCCTCGAGGACGGCGCACTCGACCTCGACCCCGGACACCAGAGCCTCGACGAGCACCTTCCTGTCGTACCGCCGCGCCTCCTCGATCGCCGCCTCGAGCCCGTCGGCCGCGTCCACCCGTGACGTGCCGATCGACGACCCGCCCCTGGCCGGCTTCACGAACACCGGCCAGCCGAGCTCGGCGACCTCGTCGAACACGCGCTTGCGCTCTGGCGAGGAAGGCGACACGCCCCAGTCCTTGTCCCGCATCACCACGTACCGCCCGATGGGCAGCCCGCGGGACGCGAACAGGATCTTCATGTACTCCTTGTCCATCCCGGCGGCCGAGGCGAGCACCCCGGCGCCGGCGTACCGGATCCCGGCCATCTCGAGCAGCCCCTGGATCGTCCCGTCCTCGCCGAACGTCCCGTGCAGCAGCGGCAGCACCACGTCCACCTCGCCGAGTTCCGGCGGCACCGCGGCGGGCCCGCTGAACACCAGCGCGCCGCCGCCGGGACCGGTGGCGGGCGTGACGGACACTCCCGGGGTGGCGACGGACTCCACCGACGGCAGCGACCCCGACGTCAGCGCCAGCCGAGCGGGATCACCCGAGGTCAGCACCCACCGCCCGTCTCTGGCGATGCCGATGGGCACGACGTCATACCGGTCCCTGTCGATGGCGCCGAGCACCAGCCCCGCGCTCGCACACGACACCGCGTGCTCCGCGCTGCGACCTCCGAACACCACGGCGACCCGGACCTTGCGCGCCGAACCCATGCACCACCTCCGCGAACAGTCAACCCGGAAATGTTAGCCCCTGACCAGCCCGCTCAGCGGCCGAGGCTCTCCAGGGCCACGAAGGCGTCGCTGATCAGGTCCTCGGAGTCCTCGAGGCCGATGGAGAAGCGCACCGCGCCGGGATCGATGCCCGCGGCGGCAAGCGCGCGGTCGTCAAGCTGCCGGTGGGTGGTGGACGCCACGTGCGAGACGAGCGTGTGCGTGCCGCCCAGCGACGCGGCGGCCTTGGCGAGCCGCAGCTTCGAGGCGAACTCGAGACCCGCCTCGCGCCCGCCGTACGGGGTGACGGTGACGATCGCGCCGAACCTGACGCCCTCGGGCCCGGCGTCGAATGTTCGCCTGGCCAGCTCGTGACCTGGATGGGTCGGCAGCCCCGGGTAGTCGACGTAGGCGACGGCCCGATGCTTGGCGACCGTGGCGGCGAAGACCGACGCGGTGGCGCACTGGCGGCGCACCCGGACGGGCAGCGTCTCCAGGCCGCGGCGCAGCTGGAACGCGTCATCGGGCGACAGCGAGCCCCCGGTGTCGATGCGCGTCGCGCGGATCTGGCCGATCAGTTCGAGCGACCCGGTGACCACGCCGCCTGTCACGTCGGAGTGGCCGCCGATGTACTTCGTCGCCGAATGGATCACCAGGTCGGCGCCGTGCTCAAGCGGCCGGCACACCACGGGCGGCGCGAGCGTCGAGTCGATGACGAGCAGCGCGCCCCGTTCGCGGGCGATCTCGGCGAGGCCCTTGATGTCGGCCACGGCGGTCGTCGGGTTGGCGATCGTCTCCGCGTAGATGATCCTGGTCGCCGGCCGGGTGACGGCGCGCACCGCGCCGAGGTCGGCGATGTCCACGAAGTCGGTCTCGACGCCGAACCTGGACATGACGTTGCGCAGCAGGCTGTACGTGCCGCCGTAGAGCGCCGTGGACGCTACCACGTGCCCGCCCGCCCGTGCGAAGGCGAGGAACACGCCGGAGATCGCGGCCATGCCCGACGCGAACGCCTGGGCGGCGGGCCAGCGCGGCAGGTTAGCCCCTTCGAGCGCGGCGACCGCGCGGGCGAACGCGTCGACCGTGGGATTGTCGATCCGGCTGTAGGTGTAGCCGGGCATCTGCTCGCCGATCACGGCGGCGTACTCCTGCGCCGAGGAGAACTCGAACGTCGCGGTGCGGTAGACGGGCGTGGCGACCGGCCGCTGTGCGGTCTCCGGCGGTGGCGGCAGGTGCACCGCCCTGGTGTTCTCCCCGAGTTGCCTTCGGGCTATCTCCACGGACAGGACTCCATTCCTCAGGGGAACGACCCCGTACTCTGCTTTCCCTCGGGGGGACGACCCCCCCAGACCCCCCGAGGCTGTCTCACACGGTCACTCAGATCCGTACCACTCCGGCTTGGCCGAGCGTGCGGCCAGGGCGGCCGCCGCGTCCGCGACGGACAGGCGGCCGGTGATCACCGCGGCGACCACCTCGGTGATCGGCATCTCCGCGCCGAACTTCCTGGCAAGTTCGAGTACCGGGGCGTAGGAGGTGACGCCCTCGGCGGTCTGCGTGGTCATCTCGAGGGCCTGGGCGGCGCTCAGCCCCTGGCCGAGGTACTCGCCGAAGCGCCGGTTGCGCGACAGCGGCGAGGAGCAGGTCGCCACCAGGTCGCCCATCCCGGCGAGGCCGGCGAACGTCCGCGGGTTGGCGCCCATCGCCTCGCCGAGCCGCGCCATCTCGGCGAGCCCGCGGGTGATCAGCGTCGCCTTCGTATTGTCACCGAGCCCGAGCGCGACCGCGATGCCGACCGCGAGCGCGATGATGTTTTTCACCGCGCCGCCGAGCTCGCACCCGATGACGTCGGTGTCCCAGTACGGCCGGAAGTAGCCGGAGTGGCAGGCCCGCTGCAGCATCCGGGCGCTGTGCTCATCGGTGCAGGCGACCACGGACGCGGCCATCTGGCGCTCGGCGATCTCCCGCGCCAAGTTGGGACCTGAGACGACGGCGACCCGCGAGTCGGGCGCGCCGGTGGTCTCCGTGATGACCTCGCTCATCCGCTTGCACGAGCCGAGTTCGATGCCCTTCATCAGCGAGACGAGCAGCGCGTCCTGCGGGATGATCGGCGTCCACTCGGTCAGGCACGCGCGCAGCGTCTGCGCGGTGACCGCCAGCACCACGAGGTCCGCGCCGTCGAGCGCCTCCGCGACGTCCGTCGTCGCGGCGAGCGCGGACGGCAGCGTGATTCCCGGCAGGTACCTGGGGTTCATGTGCAGGCCGTTGATCGCCTCGGCGGTCTCCGCCTTGCGCGCCCAGATTGTCACGGGCGTGTCCGCGTCGGAGAGCACCTGCGCGAACGTGGTGCCCCACGAGCCCGCGCCAAGGACTGCCGCCTTCATGAGGAGGTCATCTCCCCGGCGGTCGCGGCCCGAATCGCGGCTAGCGTCACTGATCCGCTCCGGGCGCCGCGGATTCCGTACCGGTGGAACCGGCAACCGTTCCGGCTGGCTTTGACGGGGTTGACTTCGCGGGGTCGAACACGATCGCGGGCGGTTCCTCGTCCCGCAGGGATGCGACGAGGGCCGTCACGTCGTTCATGATGGCGTCGGTTGCGGCGCGCAGCGCCTTCGCCGATGTGTGCTTGCCGGCCCATTCCGACAGGTCGACCGGCTTGCCGGCTACCGTACGCACGGTTTGCCGCGGCCACAGCTTTGCCTTCTTGCTGCCGTAAGGGAGGACGTTTTGGGTACCCCAGTGCGCGACGGGGATGACGGGCGCCCCGGTGGTGAGGGCCAGCCGGGCGATGCCGGTCTTGGCGACCATCGGCCACAGGTCGGGGTCGCGCGTCGCGGTGCCCTCGGGGTAGATGATCACCGCCGCGCCCTCGGCGAGCGCCTTCTCAGCCTGCTTGAGCGCCAGCGCGGCGTCGGCCGCGCCGCGGTTCACCGGGATCTGGCCGCAGCCGTAGAGCAGCCTGCCGATGAAGCGCACCTTGAACGCGGATGCCTTGACCATGAACGTCGGGTACCGCCCGGACTCGTAGAAGAACAGGCAGTCCGTCCCCCAGTCCGCGTAGGACATGTGGTTCGGCGCGATGATCACTGGACCCTTTTTGGGAATGTTCTCCCGCCCCGCCCACTTGTTCCTGACCAGCACATGGAGAAGGGGGCGAAACACGATGACGGTGAAAAGCCGCCACGCAGGCGAGTAAGACTTGCTGCTCATCGGGGAGGCCTTCCCATGGTCCGGTTCCGCACTTCATGCTCCACAGTCTGCCGGTGGTCGTCTCGATGACGGATTCTGCCCGCTTTAGCTGGACAGTTCTGCTGCCAGTCAAGGTACTAGCCCGCGCCAAGTCACGGCTCGCCGTCCTGGCAGGTGATCGGCGCCGCGACCTCGCGCTCGCCCTGGCGTCGGACACCGTCGCCGCGGTGCTCTCCTGCCCGGAGGTCAGCCGGGTGATCGTGGTCACGTCCGATCCGGTGGCGGGGCCCCGACTCGCCGCGCTCGGCGCGATCGTCGTCCCGGACGAGCCGGCCGACCTGCGGGGCGACCTCGCGAGCCTGGACGGCGCCCCGGTGCCTGACGGCAGGCCGGGCGCGCACGGGACGGGCCGCGACAGCGACCTTGGCCTGCAGGACGAGCTCAACGCCGCCCTGCGGCACGGTGCTGGCCTCGCGGCGCGCCGCTGGCCCGGCACGTCAATCGCGGCGCTCACCGCTGACCTGCCCTCCCTCGACCCTGCGGAACTGTCCGCCGCGCTGCGCGCCGCGGGAGCGCTTGGCCGGGCGGCGTTCGTGCCCGACGCGGCTTGCGTGGGCACCACGCTGTACGCGGTGCCGTGGGGCGGCGGGGAGTTCCTGCCGTCGTTCGGCGGCGCGTCCCGGGCAAGGCACGCCTCGTCCGGTGCCGCCGAGCTCGGCATTGACGACATGACGGGGCTGCGCAGGGACGTGGACACCCCAGACGACCTGCGCACCGCGCTCGCCCTCGGCACCGGGCCGCACACGGCCGCCTTGGCCGCGGAACTGCTGGCCGACGCCTAGTTCAGCTGGCCGCTCATATATGGACGACGGGGCAGGTGAGCGTCCGGGTGATGCCCTGGACGGCCTGAATCTTCGCCGCGACTAGCTTGCCGAGTTCGTCCACGTTCTCGGCGCGGGCGCGCACGATGACGTCGTAGGGGCCGGTGACATCCTCCGCCTGCGTGACTCCGGCGATCTGCGCGATCTGCCGTGCCACGTCGGCGGCTTTGCCGACCTCCGTCTGGACGAGGATGTATGCCTGCACCATGGCGTCCTCCTGGGAGCGGCCTGCGATTGCCGCCCTGACGAATCCTTCCCATCTTCCCGTTTCGTCATCAGGTCTGACGGGTCGGGTTTGTCAAGAAAGGAGAGTTCGCTGTCACCGTACAGCAATGGTCCAGACCTGTTTCATCCCGGTCCGTAGTTTTCTGGCTCATTCGTGTGATCTGCGATGTCTGGGGGGTAGCCGCGCCGTCTCGTAGCGCCAACCGGACCGCGCAGCCACCCGGCCACGGGTGATCGGCTGGTGAGCCGCATCGAAGACATGTCTAAAAAGTACGAATGGGGTCAGCTGACGGGCGTGCGATGTCATCCCTCTCGGGTACTGCGACCTGCCGCTAAGGCACTTTTTAGACATGTCTTAGGCTTGGGGCCGAAAATGGCACGGCAGGTGGAGGCGGCGAGATCGCTGGCAATGACGGGTCCGTCGCGGACCTGGGCGAATGGGGGGTCATCGCGGCGCTCCGGGCGCGGATGCCCGCGGGCCCGCTGACCTCGGTCGGCATCGGTGACGACGCGGCCGTGGTCGGCGTGCCGTCGGCCAGTGTGGTCGCGGCTGTCGACATGCTCATCGAGGGCAGGCACTTCCTGCTCGACTGGTCTTCGGCCTACGACATCGGCGCCAAGGCGGCCGCCCGCAGCCTGGCCGACATCGCGGCCATGGGCGCCGTGAGCACGGCACTGCTCGTCGGCCTCGCCGCGCCGGGCACTCTCCCCGCCCGGTGGGCCGCGGAGCTGGCCGACGGCCTCGCCGCCGAGGCCACCCGGGCCGGCGCCGGCATAGCGGGCGGCGACACTGCCCGCGCCGACTCGGTAACCCTCGCGGTCACCGCCCTGGGCGACCTGGCCGGCCGCCCCCCGGTGCTCCGCTCCGGCGCCCGTCCCGGCGACGTGGTGGCCGTGGCCGGCCTCCTTGGCCACTCGGCCGCGGGCCTGGCTCTCCTCATGGCGGGCGTGCTGACGCCCCCAGCGCCAACCCGGACCGCGGCCGCTCCGGCGCCCCCGCCCGCACCCGACGAGGCGCTGGCCGGACTCGTGGTCGCCCACCTGCGCCCCGCACCCCTCTACGACGCAGGCCCCGAGGCGGCTCTGCTCGGCGCGACGGCGATGATCGACGTCAGCGACGGCCTGATCGCCGACCTAGGCCACATCGCCGCCTCAAGTGGCGTCCAGATCAACATCAGCACCCCGGGCCTGCCCATCGCCCCCGCCCTGCTCAAGGCGGCCAAGGTCCTGCCCGCCAGCCCCGGCACGACCGCCCTGGAATGGGCCCTGACCGGCGGCGAAGACCACGCCCTGGTCGCGACCTTCCCCCCGTCAGCGACCCTCCCGCCCCGCTGGCACCTCATCGGCGAGGTCCGCGAAGGCGCCGGCGTCACCGTAGACAACGCCCCGCACACCGGCCCCGGCGGCTGGCAGCACTTCAGCTAACCCGCACGCGCCCGCGCCTCGGGTAACCCGCAAGCGCCCTATACCTTCCGCCGGCGCCTCGCCATCCGTCGGCTCAGCGCCGCCCGCGCCTCCCTGCTCCCGCCCGATCCCGTCCACCCGCAAAGGACATTACGGATTTTTCACGACATGCATCAGTTACGCAATGACTTGATCACGGAAACTCTGATCCTGGCGGAAATAAAGTGCGTCCAGGACGCACAAAGTTTCCGTTGTAATCGGAATTTCCGTGATCATGTTCGGATCCAGGCTGCCGCCAATGCGGGAGCCCGGTTCCGGGCATAAGTCAGGCCGGCACGTCCCGTGGACGTGCCGGCCTGACTTGCAAAGAGCTGTGTAGAACCCCTAGCGGGAGACCTTGCCGGCCTTGATGCAGGAGGTGCACACGTTCAAGCGCTTGGGCGTGCCGGAAACGATGGCCCGAACGGTCTGGATGTTCGGGTTCCAGCGACGGCGAGTGCGTACGTGCGAGTGCGACACGTTGTTGCCGAAGCCCGGCCCCTTGCCGCAAACGTCGCAGACGGAAGCCACGGCTGCCTCCATTAGTCGGATTGGTAGAGTCTGTCAGCGCCTCACCCGGCGGCGATGTAAACACCAGCGCGAAACTGAGGCAGCCTCGGAAGCATACCCGACGGGACGCCCACCGCGCGAACCGGACCATCCGGGAGCGAGTGCACCCGAATGTCGGACGCCGCTCCTATGCTTGCCACGTGACCACGCTCCGCGATCCGCTGGTCGAGCCGCTGGGCAAGAAGGCGAGCGACACGCTTGAGAAGGTCCTCGGCCTGCGGACGGTCGGCGACCTGCTGCGGCACTATCCCCGCCGCTATTACACCAGGGGCGAGCTGACCCCGCTCGATTCGCTCAGTGAGGGCGACCACGTCACCGTGCTCGCCCGCGTCGCCATGTCCGCGGTGCTCGGCGACGCGCCCCGCGGGTCGCGCTACCAGCCGGGCCGGGGACCGCGGCAGCGGCTCGAGGTGATCGTCACAGACGGCACCGGCAAGCTGCAGCTCACGTTCTTCGCCGGCGTCGGGTTCCACGCCAGGCAGTTGCGGCAGGGCGAACTCGCCCTGTTCGCGGGCACAGTGTCCAGCTTCCGCGGCCGCCGGCAGCTGGTCCACCCCGAGTACGAGCTGCTCCCGCTCACGGCTGGCGGCGATCGCCTCACCGACGAAATCGCGGAGGAGTTCGCCACCGAGCTCATCCCGGTTTACCCGGCGAGCGCCAAGCTGACCTCGTGGATGATTTCCAAGTACGTCGGCGCCGTCCTCGACTCCCTCGGCCCGAGCAGGGACCCGCTTCCTGACGAGATGCGGCAGCGCTATCACCTGTGGCCGCGTGAGCTGGCGATCAGGGCGATCCACCGGCCGCAGGACCGGGAGGAACTCAGGCACGCCCGTAAGCGGCTCAAGTGGGACGAGGCGTTCACCATGCAGGTCGCGCTCGCGCAGCGGCGGCATGCCGCGGCGGCGATGCCGGCGGTGCCGAGGCCGCCGGCCTGTGACGGGATCGCCGCGGCGTTCGACCAGCGCCTGCCCTTCACGCTCACCGAGGGGCAGCAGGAGGTGGGCGAGGTCATCGCGCACGACCTGGCCTGCGCCTACCCGATGAACCGGCTGCTCCAGGGCGAGGTCGGCTCGGGCAAGACGGTCGTCGCGGTCCGCGCCATGCTCCAGGTGGTGGACTCGGGCGGCCAGGCCGCGCTGCTCGCGCCGACCGAGGTGCTCGCGCAGCAGCACTACCGCTCGATCACCGCGCTGCTCGGGCCGCTCGCCACCGCGGGCCAGCTCGGCGAAAGCCAGCTAGCGCCGGGGGAGCGGGCGACCCGGGTGGCCCTGCTCACCGGCTCGACCGGCGTGCGGGCGCGCCGCAGCGCGCTCAGCGATGTGTTCACCGGCGATGCCGGCATCCTGATCGGCACGCACGCGCTGCTCGAGGACCAGGTGCAGTTCGCCGATCTCGGCCTTGTGGTCATCGACGAGCAGCACCGCTTCGGCGTCGAGCAGCGCGACGCGCTCCGCGAGAAGGCCCAGGGATCCCGGCCGCACGTGCTGGTGATGACCGCGACGCCGATCCCGCGCACCGTCGCGATGACCGTGTTCGGCGACCTGGAGATCTCGACGCTGTCCGAGCTGCCCGCCGGGCGCTCGCCGATCGCCACGCACGTGGTGCCTGCCGTGGAGCGGCCGCACTACCTGGACCGGGCGTGGCAGCGGGTCCGCGAAGAGGTCGCGAAGGGCCGCCAGGCGTACGTTGTCTGCCCGCGCATCGGCGACGACAGCGGCGGCAACGAGAGCGACCAAAACGAGAGGAGTCAAGCCGCGGACGACGGCGACGGCAGCGATGTCCTCGAGTTCGCGGGCACGGAGGACCAGGAACAGGAGCAGGAGACGAAGCGCCCGCCGCTGGCCGTTCTCGACGTGGCGCCAGAGCTCGCCGACGGCCCGCTGTCCGGGCTGCGCGTCGCGATCATGCACGGCAGGCTCACCCCCGACGAGAAGGACCGGGTGATGACCGCCTTCGCCGCGGGCGAGGTCGATGTGCTCATCTCCACCACGGTGATCGAGGTTGGCGTGGATGTGCCCAACGCCACAGTGATGGTCATCATGGACGCGGAACGGTTCGGCGTCTCCCAGCTGCACCAGCTGCGCGGCCGGGTCGGCCGCGGCCGCAACCCTGGCCTGTGCCTGCTGGTCACCGAGGCGATGCCGGACACCCCGGCGCGGGAGCGGCTCGACGCGGTGGCGGAGACCGGGGACGGCTTCCAGCTCTCCCGGCTCGACCTGCAGCAGCGTCGCGAGGGTGACGTGCTCGGCTCGGCGCAGGCGGGCCGCCGCAGCAGCCTCAAGCTGCTGCGGCTGCTCGACGACGAGGACCTGATCGCGGACGCGAGGCAGGAGGCGGGGCCGCTCGTGGCCCTCGACCCCGAACTGGAATTCCATCCGACGCTCAAGGAGGCGATCGACGACTTCCTCGGCGACCGCCGCGCCGACTTCCTCGACAAGGCGTGACCGCTTCCTCGACAAGGCGTGACCGGCTTCCTCGGCAAGGCGTGACCGGCACCGGACCGCACGGCACCTGAGACACTGGGGTCATGACACGAGTCATCGCCGGCGTGGCAGGCGGAAAGCGGCTAGCAGTGCCGGGCGGCAGTGCTACCCGGCCCACAAGCGACCGCGCGCGGGAGGGCCTGTTCGGCACGGTGCTGTCGGAATTCGGCTCGCTGGCCGGCCTGCACGCGGCCGACCTGTACGCGGGATCGGGCGCGGTCGGGCTTGAGGCCCTCTCGCGCGGCGCGGAGAGCGTGCTGCTTGTCGAGTCCGATGCCCGGGCGGCAGACGTCATCAGGGCGAACGTCGCGGCGGTGGGGCTTCCTGGCGCACGGGTCCGCCAGGAAAGGGTCGAGCGGGTGCTCGCCCGTCCCGCTGACGACATGTTCGACCTCGTGTTCGCCGACCCGCCGTATGTGGTGTCCGAGGCAGCGGTGACCGACATGCTCACCCATCTCAAGACAGGATGGCTCAGCGCCGACGCACTCATCGTGGTGGAGCGCGCCACCAGATCCGGGCCCTTTGAATGGCCCCCCGGCTACGCCAGGGGAAAGTCCCGCAGGTACGGTGAGGCCACCTTCTGGTACGGCTGGTACGGCACCGGCGCGGCGGCGGGTCAGGCGGTGCAACCGCAGGCAGCCGTGCCTGAGCCGTCGCATGAGGAGTGATGCCGCGTGGCGCGAGTGGTATGCCCTGGTTCCTTTGATCCGGTAACGAACGGTCACCTGGACGTCATCAGCCGGGCGGCCAGCCTGCATGACGAGGTGATCGTCGCCGTTCTCATCAACATCACGAAGAAGTCCCTGTTCAGCACCGACGAACGGGTGGACATGCTGCGCGAGGTCACCAAGGACTACCCCAACGTCCGGGTGGAACGGTTCCACGGCCTGCTCGTCAACTTCTGCACGGCCAACGGCATCCACGCGATCATGAAGGGGCTGCGCGCGGTCAGCGACTTCGAGTACGAGATGCAGATGGCGCAGATGAACTACCGGCTCGCCAAGGTGGAGACGCTGTTCGTGACCACCAACCCCACGTACTCGTTCCTCAGCTCGAGCCTGGTCAAGGAGATCGCCACGTACGGCGGCGACGTCTCCGGCCTGGTCCCGGAAGCGGTGCTCGGCCGCCTCCAGGCCCGCCTCAAGGAGGAGTAACGCCCGAGTTGGGAATAGCGCCTGACCGGCGGTAGGCTAATCCGTCGGTCAAGCAATCGCCTAGACGATAAACTGAGATGTCTAAAGGTAACGAAAAATCAGTCGCGCGCGGAGTGCCCGGTGCACACGGCGGTGCGGGACAAGCGAGCCAGCCAGGCAACACCGGCAGGTCGCATGGCTCTCACGTCCGTGGCAGCGGTGACTTCACGTTCGACATGCGGCCGCTCGGCAAGCGGCCAGGCGAGTTCAGGGACGAGCGGCGGACGGCGTCCGCGCCGGACGGTCTCGGTTCTGGGCTAGTCTTGGTGCCTGCCGGTGCCGACGTGTCTCTCGACCTGCGGTTCGAGGCGGTTTCCGAGGGGGTGCTAGTCACCGGCTCGGCGGTCGCCCCGCTCGCGGGTGAGTGTGCGCGCTGCCTGGAGCCGCTGACCAGCAGCATCGAGGTCAGCTTCCAGGAGCTGTACCGGTACCTGCCGGATCCTGACGAGGATGCAAACGACGGCGAGGAGCGATTCCTCGACGGCGAGCACCTCGACCTGGAGCCGGCGTTCCGTGATGCGGTGGTGCTCGCGCTTCCGCTGTCGCCGCTGTGCTCGGACGACTGCCAGGGTCTTTGCGTCGAATGCGGCGCGAGGCTCGCGGACGTCGGCCCGGACCACGGGCATGGCGACAAGGTGGACCCCCGCTGGGGAATCCTCGCAAAGCTTGACATTAACGACCGAGTAGAAGACTGACAGGAGAGCCGAAGTGGCTGTTCCAAAGCGGAAGATGTCGCGCAGCAACACCCGCTCCCGCCGGGCCAACTGGAAGGCCACCCCGGTGACGCTGGTGGAGTGCCCGCAGTGCCACAGCCAGAAGCTGCCGCACGCTGCCTGCCCGACCTGCGGCACCTACCGCCGCCGTCAGGTCCTGAACCCGGCCTGAGCCTGATGTAGCCAGGGAGCGCCGGTGAGCGGACGACGTCACGACGGGGACGGTACCCAGGCGGGAGACCCCGCGGAGCTGTCGGACGCTCTCGGCGTGCCCATTTCCGCCGAGACGCTCGAGCGCGCGCTGACCCACCGGTCCTTCGCCTACGAGAACGGCGGGCTGCCGACCAACGAGCGCCTTGAGTTCCTCGGCGACTCGGTGCTGAGCCTGGTGGTCACGGACACGCTGTTCACCGGCCATCCCGACCTGCCCGAGGGCCAGCTCGCGAAGCTGCGCGCCGCGGTGGTGCAGATGAACGCGCTCGCCGAGGTCGCGCGCGACCTCCGTCTCGGCTCGTTCGTCAAGCTCGGCCGCGGCGAGGAAGGCACGGGCGGCAGGGACAAGCCGTCGATCCTCGCCGACACGCTCGAGGCCGTGATCGGCGCGACCTACATCGACTGCGGTCTCGGCTCCGCGAGCGACCTAGTGCACCGGCTGTTCGACCCGGTCATCGAGCGTTCCGCGCTGCTCGGCGCGGGTCTCGACTGGAAGACGTCGCTCCAGGAGCTGACCGCCGACAGGAACCTCGGCGTGCCCGAGTACCAGGTCAAGGACAGCGGCCCCGATCACCAGAAGCTGTTCCGCGCCGTGGTGAAGGTCGGCGCCCGCGAGCTCGGCGCCGGCGAGGGCCGGTCGAAGAAGGCCGCGGAGCAACTGGCCGCCGAGGCCGCATACCGCTCGATCACGTCGGAAAAAACCCAAAATCAAGACGATCCGGAACGGATCCGGCTTACACCCGACGCCCACGCAGCCTCTCCGGGCCAGCAGGAGTCGCTGCCTGACGCGGTGCCCGCGCAGCCCGACGTTCCGCGGTCGCCGCACACGGGCCCGCCCTCGTAACGGAGCCTGGCCCCGCGACGTTCCTCGTCACCCCCGTTGTCACCCTCGCCTGGAGTTGCCATGCCCGAGCTGCCCGAGGTGGAAACCGTCCGGGAGGGCCTTGAGCGGCATGTGGTGGGCCGTACCGTCGCGACCGCCGCCGTCCTGAATCCGCGCGCGGTCCGCCGCGACCTGGCAGGCCCCGAGGGTTTCGCCGCCGCCATGGTAGGCCGCACCTTCCTGCGCGCCGAACGCCGCGGCAAGTACCTCTGGTTCGCCCTGGATGACGAGGAAGCTCTCCTAGCGCATCTGGGCATGAGCGGTCAGCTCCTGGTCGGAGACCCGGAACGCCCGCTGTCCCCGCACGTCCGCGCCCGCTTCACGTTCACCGACGGCGGCCCCGACCTGCGCTTCACCGACCAGCGCACCTTCGGCCATCTGATGCTCTGTTCCCTGCGGGGGGACGACCCCCCTGCACCCCCCGGCACGGGAGGGCTTTGCCCCCCCGTATCCCCCCCACGGGGGGACGACCCCCCTGCACCCCCCGGCACGGGAGGGCTTCGCCCCCCCGTATCCCCCCCACGGGAGGACGCGCAGAACCCGCGCGCCCCCCGCGCTGTGGCTGAGGTTACGGCCTTGGGGTTGCGGTCCGAAGGCGCCGCGAAAACCGCGGCGCCTCCAAAGCGTCTGATTCCCACCCCAATTGCGCATATTGCCCCAGACCCGCTCGAAGAGGCCTTTGACGAGAAAGCGTTCGGCGCACGGCTGGTTCGCAAGAAGACCGAAATCAAGCGTGCGCTGCTTGACCAGTCGCTGATCAGCGGTATCGGCAACATTTACGCCGACGAGGCGCTGTGGCGTGCGCGGCTGCACTGGGCGCGGCCCACGCAGACACTCAAGCGCGCCGAGGTGTCCCGCCTGCTTGACGCGGTTCGCGAGGTGCTCGGCGAGGCGCTGGTGGCCGGCGGGACGTCGTTCGACGCCCTCTACGTCAACGTGAACGGTGAGAGCGGCTACTTCGACCGGTCACTCAACGCCTACGGCCGCGAGGGGGAGCCGTGCCCGCGCTGCGGCACCCCGATCCGCCGCGACGCGTTCATGAACCGCTCCTCCTACAGTTGCCCTCGTTGTCAGTCCGCCCCGCGGGGGGACGACCCCCCGCACCCCCCGGCACAAACATGAGTGAGGTCTATCACGCTTGACCTGCCTAATGGTAGGATTGACCCAGGTCAATGGCCCCAGATATAGGGGTTATGTCCCGGGAAGCGTTTGTTTGAGGCCACTGT
>Ga0335085_10002748_pt1 | contig 32105 bp, 26 predicted proteins | sample Lox_Sample_45_FD_206712 | JGI IMG/M metagenome (GOLD analysis project Ga0335085, IMG submission 206712) | Soil microbial communities from Loxahatchee National Wildlife Refuge, Florida, United States - Lox_Sample_4.5 | ecosystem: Environmental > Terrestrial > Soil > Wetlands | place: USA... | reverse complement strand
AGAAGCCGAGGCGCCCGGACCAAGGTCGTATTTCTCACCGTCCATGAGGACGTGGAGATCCTCGCTGCCTGTCTCGCCGCTGGAGGTCTCGGGTACGTCGTCAAAGTACTTATGGAAACGGACTTAATCCCCGCGCTCAACGGGGCCTTGGCGAACCGGGAGTTCATCTCTCACTTCCCGTCCCAGCCCGATGCGGTCAGCGGCTATTAGCCACCTGGCATTGTTCGCCGCTTCGCTGGTGCCGTTCCCCCCTCGCCCTAGGTGTCACTTTTGACAATTACTCCGCAGAACGGTTCGTACTATCGTGAATCGACCTAAAGAATCTGGGACGAGCGCTGAGGTCATACGATCGGCCTCATCGCCCGTCTCAGGAATAATCTCAATTTTGCGCCTGTGGGTGTACCGTTCACCGCGCGGACATCATCGGGTGCGCTGACGAGACAATCCATCGTGACCGAGCGCGAATCCACACCTGTTGCGCTGTCGGCTTGGCCGGCTCCCGTTGGCGCGCACCCTGCCTACCACGCCATGGTCAAGCCCATAGGACCCATCTGCAATTTAGACTGCACCTACTGTTACTATCTTCACAAACAAGACCTCCTCGGCAGCTCCTCCCACTTCCGCATTTCCGACGAAATACTCGAAACTCACATTCGCCAATACATCGAGGGGCAGGGCCGCAGCGAAGTGGTTTTTTCCTGGCAGGGTGGTGAACCTACCCTCTTGGGACTGGACTTTTTCCGCAAGGTCGTCGAGTTGGAGCAAAAATACAAGAAGCCCAACCAGCGAATCGAGAACGATCTCCAGACTAACGGCACCCTTCTCAATGACGAATGGGGCGCGTTTCTCAAGCAGCACGGCTTCTTGGTCGGCCTCAGTCTCGACGGCCCCAAACCGTTACACGATCGCTATCGCGTCGCCAAAGGTGGCAAGCCCACCTTTGACAGGGTTTTTGCTGCGGCGCAAATGCTTCATCACCACGCGGTTCCCTTCAATGTTCTCTGCGTCGTGAATCGGGTGAACGCCAAACGCCCGCTCGACGTATATCGCTTTCTGAAAAACGAAATTCGTCCCCGACAGATCCAATTCATTCCCTGCGTCGAGCCAAAAGTATTTCAGTACGTTGCTCCTCAGAACTGGGATCCCGCCACGCTGCCAATCCAGGATTCCCCCGCCGCGCATCCCGGCACTCCGGATTCCATTGTCACGGACTGGTCCGTGGATCCCGACGATTGGGGCTACTTCCTCTGCAAAGTCTGGGATGACTGGGTTCGCCGCGATATCGGCAAGGTGTTCGTCAATCTATTTGAAACCGCTGTCGCGCAATGGAAAGGTATGGATGCGCAACTCTGTATCTACCACGAGTTCTGTGGCAAAGGCGTAGCCCTGGAGCATGACGGCAATTTGTATTCCTGTGACCATTACGTCTATCCCGAATACAAACTTGGCAACATCTTGGAAACTTCCAGCTCCCGCCTGGTCTTTTCCGACCAGCAACAAAAATTCGGTTTCGCCAAGTTCAATTCTCTTCCCCGCCAATGTACCGAATGCGATTTCCTGTTCGCTTGTAACGGGGAATGTCCCAAGAATCGCCTGCTCCGCACCCGCGACGGTGAACCCGGGCTCAACTACCTCTGCACCGGTCTGCAAAAATTCTGGCACCACATCGACCAAGACGTGAAAGACATCTGCCGGCATCTCGCTCGCGGTGAATCGCTCCCGCCGGCTTAAATCTGCTTTATTTGATAGGAGGGGTTTCTATGGGCCAGTTGAAAGAAATACTGCTAAGCAAGGGACTGTTGAAAAGCGTTGGCGTCCTGCAACTCTGTTTGCTTGCGGCGGCCAGCTCTCATGCTCAGCAGCCCATCAGTGAAAAATGTTCACCTGCTGCTACCGAAGTACTGAATTCGAAATCGATCCCGGCATCGCCGACACCATTTGGCGGAATCATCAAACGGACCGCAGCCGAATCAAAATCGTGTTGGGATCCCAAGATTGTTCCACCGAAAGGCGCGCCAAATATCCTTCTTATCATGACGGACGACTCGGGATTTGGCGTCCCCAGCACCTTTGGCGGGGTGATCCCTACGCCCGCGCTCGACCGTATCGCTAACAACGGCCTGCGTTTCACCAATTTCAATTCCACCGCCCTATGCTCCCCTACGCGCGCCGCTCTTATTACCGGGCGCAATCACCATTCCGTAGGATTCGGAGTTGTCTCGGAGCAAGCTACGGGATTCCCGGGCTACAACAGCATCATCGAGAAGAACAAGGCGACCATTGGCCGGATCCTCTTGGATAACGGCTACCACACCGCGTGGTTCGGCAAGGACCACAACACGCCGGAATTCCAGGCCAGCCAAGCGGGCCCCTTCGACCAGTGGCCCTCCGGCATGGGTTTCGAATACTTCTACGGCTTTATCGGCGGCGACACCAATCAGTGGGAGCCCAATCTCTTCCGCAACAACACTCAGATTTACCCCTTCGTAGGTAAACCCGGTTTCAATCTCATCACGGCCATGGCCGACGATGCCATTGAGTACATGAATCGCATGAATACTCTCACCCCCGATCAGCCCTTCTTTGTTTATTACGTTCCCGGTGCCACGCACGCGCCACACCATCCCACCGCAGAGTGGATCAAAAAGATCAGTGACATGCATCTGTTTGACCAGGGCTGGAACAAGCTGCGCGAACAGATCTATGACAACCAGAAAAAACTCGGCGTCATCCCCCAAGACGCAAAACTCACCCCATGGCCGAAAGATCTCTTACCCGAATGGGACTCGCTTAGCGCCGACGAAAAGAAATTATTCATCCGCCAAGTCGACGTGTTTGCCGCCTACGAGGCTTACAGCGACTACGAAATCGGTCGCGTGATTCAAGCCGTGGAAGACATGGGCAAGCTTGATAACACTCTTATCATTTACATCAACGGCGACAACGGCAATAGCGCCGAGGGCACCCTCATCGGCACTCCGAATGAAATCGCCATGTTCAACGGCGCTAATCCTCCTGTCGAAGCCCAATTAAAATATTTCTACGACGCCTGGGGCTCCGACAAGACTTACAACCACATGGCCGTGCCATGGTCCTGGGCTTTTGACACACCCTTCTCTTGGACCAAACAGGTCGTCTCTCACTTTGGTGGAACTCGCCAGGCCATGGCCATCTCCTGGCCCGCGGTAATCAAAGATAAGGGCGGCATCCGCAACCAATTCCACCACATGATCGACATCGTTCCTACCATCCTCGAAGCCACCAAGATTCCTCAACCGGACTATGTCGACGGAATCAAGCAGAGTCCCATTGAAGGCACCAGCCTGCTGTACACCTTTGACAAGGCCAGTGCCAATACACCTTCGCACCACCGCACTCAGTATTTCGAGATGCTCGGCGATCGCGCTATCTATGACAATGGCTGGATTGCCAGCACCAAGGTCATTCGTACGCCCTGGGATAACGTCACTCCCAAAGTCAATGTCCTCGACTATCCGTGGGAGCTTTACGACCTGAACAATGACTGGACGCAGACCAACGATCTCGCGGCCCAAAATCCCAAAAAACTCAAGGAGCTCCAGGACCTGTTCTGGCACGAAGCCGAGAAATACCAGGTATTGCCCCTTGATAATTCTTTCGTTTCCCGCGCCATCACCCCGCGCCCTAGTATCACTGCGGGGCGCACCGTGTTCACCTGGACTCATCCTATTACCGGTACGCCAAATGGCGACGCCCCCAGCATTCTCAACGCTTCCTATTCCTTCACTGCTGATATCGAACTGGCTGACAGCAACGCCGAGGGCATGCTCATTACGCAAGGCGGCCGCTTCGGCGGTTATGGTTTTTATCTTATCCATGGCAAACCCGTCTTCCTCTGGAACCTCGTCGACCTCAAGCGCATCCGCTGGGAGGGCCCAGACTCTCTGGCCCCCGGCAAACACACTCTTGAGTTCGCATTCAAGTACGAAGGAATGGGACCCGGCACGATGGCTTTCGGCAGCTACGCCGGTATTGGACAAGCCGGCACCGGCGTACTGAAAGTCGATGGCAAGGAAGTATCTACGCAGAAGATGGACCACACCATCCCCTTCATCCTGCAGTTCGACGAATCCCTTGATGTTGGCTCCGACACCCTCACTGGTGTAAACGATGCCGACTACCAGCCCCCTTTCACATTCACCGGCAAGATTGACAAAATCACCCTAACCATAGACCGGCCCACATTAAGCCCGGAGGATATAAAGAAACTTCAAGCAATGGACGGCAACAAAAAAGTCAGTGAGTGATCCATCGGTCACGGCAGATTCGCCGCTCGTCGTCGGCGGCGAATCTCTGCATGCCGAGATCATTGCGCTTACTAATTTTCTGTTACCGAGCCCGTCTTATCCTGTAACGGTTGACCGAGACAATTCTCATGGATGCTCAACCCGACTCCACACAAGTTCCAACCGACGTTTCGCTCGTACGCGGCGGTCCTTTTCATCGACTGCAGCAGGCGCTCGGACTTCTCGGCCCAAATCGCTGGAACCTCACACGCCGCATTATTTTTTTCATCGCCATCAGCTGGTTGCCGTTGTTTCTGCTCACCGTACTTTTCCACCCGGAAGGTTTGCTGCCCCTTATGCGGGACTACCGTGTCTATTCCCGTTTGCTCCTGGCTATCCCAGCTTTGCTGGTTGGTGAGCCCCTCATGGAAGGGCGGTTTCGCACCGTTATCGGGCATATCCGCCGCGCAGGCCTTTTAGACTCCTCGGAACTGGTCCGCGTCGACACGATAATCGCCAGGTTGGTTCGCGTGGGCGATTACGTTCTACCCGAACTCGTCGTGCTGCTGCTACTGATCACTCACTCCCTTACCTCGTACCGAGGATTGATAGACACATCTCCATGGCTTTCGCATCGGTCTGGCGGCGAACTTTATTTAACTGCTGCGGGCTGGTACGCCGTGGTGATCAGTAGCTCGATTTTCCAGTTCTTGCTCGGCCTCGCGCTTTGGAGATGGCTGCTCTGGGGCTTCCTCGCCTTCAAACTCTCGAAGAGCGATCTGAACCTCGTTGCCACGCACCCGGACCAGCATGGTGGCTTGGGTTTCTTGGGCTTAACCTCGGCCGCCTTTGCACCTATCGCTTTTAGCGCCACCGCGGTGGTCGCCTCCACCTGGCGCAATGACATCCTGCATCATGGCGCGCATCTGATGGACTTCAAATTACAAGGTATTGCTCTGATTCTTTTGATCGCCGTGATCGCCCTTGGGCCGCTGGCCTTTTTTATTCCTCGCCTTGCCGCACTCCGCCGCCAAGGAATTCTGGAGTACGGAATCCTCGGCCAGATTCAAAGTAAGGAGTTCCACGATAAATGGATTTCGCGTCGCGCCGGGCTTGAACCCGAATTCCTGACAGCCCCCGAAAGTAGCACCCTCGCCGACTACGGGAATGCCTGTGAGCGCATCAACGACATGAGCCCTCTCCTGGTGGATAAGGGTTCCCTGTACACCTTGGCGGCCGCCATCGCCATTCCCGCTCTTCCCATGGTCTTGGCGCAAATCCCGCTTGCCGTCGTCCTGAGCGATCTGTTGAAGGCCTTGCGCTGACCAACATCCAAGCCACACCGCCGATGCAAGAACGAGCCGTCATTTTTGACAATTCTAGTGCTCGACCGCGTCGCGCATGGCCCTCTTTGGCTGGTGTCTCGGCATAATCAGTCGAGCTTCGGTCACCGCAGCCCGATACCAGCTCTGATTGTCACTTCTACCAATTACGCCGCCCGAACCGCGGGGGCAGCATAGCCCCCGCAAGATTTGCGAATGCGCCCCGTGTGCGCGTTCGTTCCGCCCAAGATTTTCAGAATCGGAGAAAGGCAAAGGAGTGTGCTTATGAAATGGCCTGGAAAAATTAGTCTAGCTTTAGCGACCGTGGCGACCCTGTTCGGTGCCACTTCGCCACCCGCCGCCAAAGCGCAGGACAAAAAACCCAACATCGTCGTCATCATGGGCGACGACATTGGCATGTGGAACATCGGTGCTTACCATCGTGGCATGATGGCGGGCAGAACCCCGAACCTCGACAGACTCGCCAAAGAAGGCATGTTGTTCACCGACTATTACGCCGAAGCCAGTTGCACCGCTGGCCGTGCAAACTTCATCACCGGCGAACTCCCCATCCGCACCGGCATGACCACCGTGGGTCAGGCTGGCGCTTCCGTCGGCTTGCCGGCCGAGGCCGTCACCATCGCTACCATTCTCAAATCCATGGGCTACGCTACCGGACAATTCGGCAAAAACCACCTTGGCGACAAAAATGAGTTCCTTCCTACCGTTCACGGTTTCGACGAGTTCTTTGGTTACTTGTACCACCTCGACGCCATGGAAGACCCCGCGCATCCCAACTACCCGCAAAATCTCTTGAACGTCGTCGGCCCGCGCAACATGGTGCATTCCTGGGCCACCGACAAGGATGACCAAACCGAAATGCCCCGTTGGGGCAAGATCGGCAAACAAAGGATCGAAGATGCCGGTCCTCTCTATCCCAAACGCATGGAAACCGTCGACGACGAGATCCGCGACCTCTCCATCAAGTTCATGGAAAAAGCCAAGAGCGACAACAAGCCCTTCTTCGTGTGGATCAATCCCACCCGCATGCACATCGTCACCCACCTTTCTCCCAAATATGAAGCCCTGCGCAACGCCGAGAACGGCTGGTCAGAAGAAGAAGCCGGCATGGCTCAGCTCGACGACGACGTCGGCATCGTTATGAATAAGCTGAAGGACATGGGCGAAGACGGCAACACCATCGTCGTCTTCACCACTGACAACGGCACCGAAGTCTTCACTTGGCCCGATGGCGGTCAGACTCCTTTCGCACAATCCAAGGGAACCGTCCTCGAAGGCGGCTTCCGCGTTCCGTGCATTCTGCGCTGGCCCGGCCATGTTCCAGCAGACTCCGTGCAGAACGGCATTTTCTCCGGCATGGATTGGCTTCCTACTTTCGTGGCCGCTGCCGGTAATCCCAACATCACCGAAGAATTGCTGAAGGGCAAGACCATCGGCGACCGTACCTACAAGAACCATCTCGATGGCTACAACCAGTTGGACGCCATTACCGGCAAGGGCCCCTCGGCTCGTCATGAGATCTTCTATCTCGGCGAAAGCACCGTCGGCGCAGTGCGCATCGACGATTACAAGTTCCGCTTTATTGACCAACCACAAGGCTGGCTGGGCGAAAAAACCCATCCCGACGTTCCTTACATCACCAATCTCCGGCTCGATCCCTTCGAACGCACCGGCTGGCCCAGCAATGGCACCAAAGATGGCGCTCAGCAGTACTTCGATTGGTTCAAGTACCAATTCTGGCGCTTCGTGTTCGTCCAGCAGGTAATCGGCAAGGAAATCCAAACCTTCCTCGATTACCCACCGATGCAGCGCGGGGCCAGTTTCAACCTCGACGCGGTCAAAGCCGAAATGAGCAAAAGAATGGCCGAGGCCGAAGCAGCTTCCCACGGCCCAAGTAACTAACAACGAACTACCTTCACGGAGGGCGGCCCGCATGGACCGCCCCCTGAAGTTACTCTCACGCCGAAACCCCATAGCAAAAATTTGCGCGCTCAGAAATTAGAGAGCGCACACTAGAACGGCGTCAGCCATTTCACCCATGTATCCGAACGCATGACCCGAATTTCCAAAATAATCCTAAGCTGCGCCTTCCTCGTTTGTTTTGCGGGCCCGCCCCTTCACGCGCAGGACACGCAATTTCTTCCAGAAATCGATGCGCACCTCACCCTGAATCCCATGCTTCGAGCGTATCTCCAGGCCAAGGATGATCGCGAAGGCGGCGACCCCACCCAATTTGCCATCGGCCCCAGCCTGCAGTTCTATCTCAAACCTCTGCTCAAGCTTAAGAGGGTCAAGTCTTTCGATCTAGACGACTCCAAGAAAAGGATCGTGGTCTGGGAGGCCGGCTATCGCTACATCACCGCACCCGGAGCCCCCCCCGAAAACCGCATGTTGGTGGCCACCACTCTTAACCTCCCTTTGGGTTTGGGTTTCTTCCTTTCTGATCGCAACCGCGCCGATCTGGACTGGAAGGAAAACAACTTCACCTGGCGCTACCGCAACAAACTCACTCTGGATCGCACCTTGGCGATTCACTCCTATCACTTCATCCCCTATTTCGCCGCCGAACCTTTTTACGAGAGCCAGTACACTAAGTGGAGCACCACCTCACTCTATGCGGGCTGCCTGTTCCCCGTCGGCAAGCACGTCCAATTCAACACCTACTACGAGCATGACAACAACACCGGCAAACACCCGAACCAGTCCGTCAATTCGGTAGGCTTGGCACTCTATCTCTTCTTTTCTGCCGAGAACAAACGAAGCCCGAAAGATTAGGCTCTCGTTGGCCTGCCGTCACCCTGCATTCAGAGTCGGGCGTATGGTCCTCGTTTTGTCTCCGTCGCAAGCCAAGAAGCGGTACTTTATGAAGAGCCATTTGCCGCGAAGGGCGCGGTTAGTCAAATGAAGATTTCGCTTTAAGTGAAGAAGGAGCTCAGCACCATGAGCAAGATCTCTCTGCGGCTAGCGCTCACCTCAGCCGTAGTGGTGGCCGTTCTCGTCTGTTACGGCTGCTCAAACGATTCGAAAAAGTCTCAATCGCCGGCGCCACAACAATTGGCGTCCACTGCTCCCCCCGATCCTCCGCAATCGACCCCGTCCCTGGAATTGCCGCTGACCTTTGCGCGGCATCTTGGCGATCTAGATGCCATGAAAAAGAGGCACGCGATTCGTGTCCTCGTCGTGCCCAGCCATTCTGGCTTTTTCTACGATCGCGGCCTGCCGCGCGGAATTTTCTATGAAGCCTTCGAAGAATTTCAACGGTTCGCGAACCGGAAACTCAAAACCGGTGCGGTAAAGATCACTGTCCAGTTCATTCCTGTCAGGCCGGAACAGTTGGAACACGCACTCTTGGAAGGGGTCGGCGATCTGATTGGCTATGGGGTGATCGTGACCCCCGAGCGCGAAAAAAAGGTACTGTTCAGCACGCCGATCGATCCCGATGTCAAACAGGTTATTGTGACTGGGCCCACGGCTCCGCCTCTGGCAAGTCTCGACGAATTAAGCGGCAAAACGGCCTACGTCAACCCGCTTACGGTTTATTATGAAAATCTGCAGCGCGTAAGTGAACAGTTTCAAAAGGCTGGCAAGCCACCGATCCTGGTCAAAGCGGCTGATGCGAATCTTACGGACGAGGATCTACTGGAAATGGTAAACGCCGGTCTGATTCCTGCGACCGTGACCTTGAACGTCCGGGCGGACTTCTGGTCTAAGGTCTTTCTCCATTTGACGCTGCATCCGAACGTGGTGTTGAAAGACGACGGGCAGGTTGCCTTCGCGATGCGCAAGGACAGCCCTCAGCTTCAGCAACTCGTCAACGAATTTGTGCCAGGCCACCAGATTGGCACCAGCTTTGGAAATACCCTGCTCCGGCGCTATCTGCAAAACACCAAGTGGGTGCGAGACGCAACGGCAACGGAAGAAATGCGAAAATTCCAGGAGTACGTGGCCTACTTCAAGAAATACGCCTCCGAATATGACTTTGATTACCTGATGTTGGTCGCGCAGGGATATCAAGAGTCCCTTCTGGACCAGAGCCGAAGAAACCCCAGTGGCGCGGTCGGCATTATGCAGGTCATTCCTAAATATGCTGCCGCACCTCCGATCAATATCTCCCATGTCGATGTGGCCCAGAACAATATACAAGCCGGCGCGAAGATGCTTCATCACATCGCTGAAACGTATTTCAACGACGACAAACTGGATGCCACCAATAAGACACTCATGGTCTTTGCAGCCTATAATGCGGGGCCCACCCGGATCACCCGCCTTAGAAAAAAAGCTGCCGCCCAAGGCCTTAACCCGAATCAATGGTTCGGCAATGTGGAACTCGTGGCGGCAAAGGATATCGGGCAGGAGACCGTCCAGTACGTCAGCAATATCTTCAAGTATTACGTCGCCTATAAGCTCACCTTAGCGGAAACCAAAGATCAAAAACCGCAATGACGACCCGCCGCTGACGCCGCATCGCGCCCGCTGCCCCTGTTCTTTTTGACAATACCCTTCCCTTGCGCCTGGCACTAAGAATACGGAACACGGGCTCTTTATCTGTCTCGACAGTCGTTAAGGAGAACCTCTCATGTCACACGCAAAACAGACGAATCGCGGGTCCTTCAAGTGGATCCCCAGCGGATTGCTTGCTATCGCCCTCCTCGTGCTGGCTGCCGCATTTCCCGCTCTATCCGCAAAACGCGTTAAAGATGAAACTATCGAAGCCACGGCCGTGGGGACCGGCACACAGATGGGCCAAAGCATTGGCGTCTCCGTGGAAATCTACGATTACTCGACTCCGGAAGACCGTCAGGTTTTGGTCGACGCCTTTTCCAAGGGTCAGAATCAGGGCCTTGTGAACGCCTTGACCAAGATGCACGCCGTTGGTCATATCTCCATAACCGGCACGTTAGGTTACGACTTGGCTTTTGTTCGTATGATTCCAACCCCTACCGGCCGCAAAATCCGCTTCGTCACCAACCGCCAACTCCGCTTCGGCGAGGTTTGGGCCGATGCCCAGTCCACGGCTTTCAATTTGACCGGCGGAGAGTTCGATCTAAACGACACGGACAAAAGCAAGAGCACCGGCGTCCTGTACCCGGAATGCCAACTGGCGATCGACAAGCAGGGCCAACTGCAAATACAACTGACCCAAAACGCATGGAATCTCGTCGATGTTCTCGACTGGAAAGGCACAGCCGGCGTTAACTGACGCCCTTGGTGCGGCCTAGGTCCCTTCCGCTCTGCGCCCAAAAATCACAAGTTCTACCTGACGATCGCTGGCAAAAGTCGACTGTTATTTCTGACAATTACCCCGCCCATCCGTCCCAAAGAGAATAGGAATAAGGAAGCGCCCAAGACCGTCGGAGCTTCCTCGAGTCTCCACTGATCCATCATTCGCCGGGCGTCGGGCCTGCAATGATTACACCAGGAACTCGTTTGAATAACTGCGTCGTGTGCCAACGAATCCGCATCATCTACGCCAATGCGCGAAAGGAAGATCTAATGAATTGCTTCTGCAAGGCAGCAACCGTTCTCCTGCTTCTGATTTTTGCTACAGTGCTTTTGGCGCCCCGGGTGAACGCGCAAACCCAGACGCCCACACCAAAAGACTCACCGCAAGTGACTGACCCCGCTTCGGCCGACGGCTGGCATGTGGGCGTTACACCCTACATTTGGTTTGCCGGTCTCCACGGTACCTCGGGCGTTCTCGGTCACGACGCCTCCGTGCACGCCAGCTTCGGCGATATCTTCAACTATCTCAATATCGGCGCCATGGGCGTTGTGGAAACCAGATACAACCGCGTGGTTATGCCGGTCGACTTCATATGGCTGAAGCTTTCCGACGATAAGGGCCTTCCCGAGAACGAGATGGGAGTAACATCCATCAAGGCCAAAATGACCGAGAGCGTTCTAACCCCAAAAATCGGCTATCGCATCGTGGAGACTAAGAAAATCAAAGTGGATGCGCTCTTCGGCATTCGCTACTGGCACGTTTCCACCGACCTCACTGCGCAACCCGTTCAAACTCAGCTATCCGACTCGGCAAATTGGGTCGACGCCGTTGCCGGCGGAAGAATTGAAATCCCTCTCAACACTAAGGCCTCCGTGACCGTTGCCGGCGATGCCGGTGGCGGCTCGGCGCACTCGGATTATCAGGTCGGGGGATTCCTGGGCTATCAGGTCTCGCGCAAGTGCACTCTCGTGGCTGGCTACCGCTATATGAGCGTCAATTACCGGTCCACTGGAAATGCTCAATTCGTCTACGACGTCACCATGCCCGGATTGGCGATTGGCGCCACTTTCAACCTTAAGTAACCCACGTTCTGTCGGACTCGATTTTCAGCGAGAGCGATTCTCCGCCATCGTTCTCGTTGGGCGACCGACGACAATACCTGGCCCTGCTGACCTGCGAGCAGTCCTCGTCGGCTTCGGCAACAAGGAGTTTGTCATGCGATTCACGAAGATCTGCCCGGCAGTTTTCGCGCTCGTCCTGCTATCGGTTGGCAGCGTTTCGGCACAAGATCCGGGATGGCCGCGAAAACTGGTCAAGCCCGGCGGCATCGTCATCATCTATCAGCCCCAAGTGGATGACTGGCAAAACTTCACCGACATCAAATGGCGGGAAGCGTTTCAAATGACCCCGACAGGCGGGAAAGAAGTAGTGGGCGCTGCAACCTTCGAAGCCACCACGGAAGTAAACACGGACACGCACACCGTTTTTCTCTTCAACATCAGGACCCTCAACACCTACTTTCCCTCGCAAGACCCCGCCACTTCCGCCCAACTGGATCAACTCTTCCGCACCTTTGTGCCACTCACGTTGAACGCTTCCTTGGACCGCATCGTGGCCTACGTACCCAAGCCGGAATCCGTAAAGACCGTCGATTTAAAGAATGATCCTCCATTCATTTTTGTCAGCTATTCCCCGGCAATTTTGCTGGGCATGGATGGCGAGCCGGTACTTTCCGACATCTCGAAAACCAATTTGAAGTATGTGGTCAATACCACTTGGCCGTTGTTCTTCGACAAATCCCAATCGCAATACGATCTGCTGGTGAACAACCTCTGGCTGAGTGCCAGCGATTTGCATGGGCCGTGGGTCAGAGTGACCAAGCTCTCTAGGGAGTTCAGCAAGCTCCCGGACTCCGGAAGATTCGCAGATGTGAAGAAAATGGTTCCCGCCCCGCAAGTCGCCAATCCCATCATTCCGCAGATTTTTTACAGCACCGTTCCGGCGGAAGTGATCTTGTTTGACGGCCGTCCCAACTATACGGAAATTCCCGGAACGCAACTCGTCTATGCGAATAACACCGACAGTCCCGTCTTCGTCTATAGTCCCACGCAGACGTATTACTACCTCGCCGCCGGCCGCTGGTTCAGCGCACCATCTCTGACCGGCCCCTGGACTTTTGCTTCATTAAGTTTGCCGCCGGATTTTGCGAAGATACCTCTCTCGAGCCCCGCAAGCGCAATACTCGCCTCGGTCCCCGGCACCTCGCAGGCCAAGGACGCCGTCTTAATCGCGCAAATCCCCACGGTGATGGTGCTGAATCCAACCACTGCTGCTGCGCAAGCGAAAGTCGAATATACCGGGACACCACAATTTGTTCCCATTGAAGGCACCACTCTTCTTTACGCTACCAACACACCCGACAAAGTCATTCAGGTGGGCGACCTCTATTACCTGTGCCTGCAAGGCGTGTGGTTCATGTCCTCTACGCCGCAAGGCCCATGGACCACCGCGGATTCCGTTCCCCAGGTGATTTACACGATTCCACCGACCTCGCCGGTCTACAACGTGACTTACGTAACCCAGGTGACCACTTCCAGTGGCAACGTGCAATCCAGCTACACCGCTGGTTATTTGGGAGCCTTTGTGATGGGCGCGGCTGTCGGCGCCATCGTCACCAGCGGCACCGGCTACTACTACCCTCCCTATATCGGCTATCCGCCTTACGGCTATCCCGTCTACCATCCCTACCCTGCGGCGTACGGTGCCTATGGCGCGTCCTACTACCACACTTCATCGGGTGCCTACGGTGTGTCTCAAACAACCTATGGAGCCTACGGATCCGCTACGCGCACCGCGTCTTACAATCCGTACACGGGAACGTCCGCCAGAACCGCATCCACAACCACGGCCTACGGCAAACAGAGTGTCGGTCAAGCGTACAATCCCTACACCGGAACCTACGGGGCCACTCACCAGGGATCTAGCCCGACCGCACAATGGGGCCAGTCGTATGTTTCTCAGGGAAACAAATCTGCTACTACGCAACACTATTCGAACGCGAACGGAACCGTAGCTTCCGCGCAGGGCTCTCAAGGCGGCAAAGCGTATGGCTCTTCAAGCGCCTATGGAAATACGGTCGCGGGAAAATCTTCCAATGGCGATATGTACGCCGGACATGACGGCAACGTTTACAAGAACACTGGTTCTGGCTGGCAGAAATCCAACGGTAGTGGTGGCTGGAGCGACGTCAACAGCCAAACTGCCCAGGCCACCGCACAACAAGACAAGTCGACCTACCAACAGAGCCATCCCAATAGCCAGGCCACGGCCCAGAGCGACAAACAAACCATGAGTCAGGATCGCTCGTCCAGCAGCTTCAATTCCCAGAATCTCGACGCCGACAGGCAGAACCGTGAAACCGGTTCGGCCCAGAGTCGTAACTACCAAAGCGGCAATCACAGCTCCGGCGGTTGGGGCGGCGGCGGCCGCAGTTGGGGCGGCGGTGGTGGTGGTCGCGGTTTCCGCCGCTAGCCATTTTTTCACCAGCTCCTGCGTTGCGAGCATTGCAACCACTAAACCCTGTTCGGCCGATATTTTGGATACTGGGCGGGGACTGTCACTTTTGACGGTACCCCTTCGGGCCCAAATTCGACACGATAGGATGGAAGATCAGCAAGGTTAAAATCTCGGTCGGCATACCCCTATAGGTTGCACGACTTTGTGACTTTCTGTCACGAAATGGCTACGAATGCCGTGTGCGCGGTCCTAAAACTAATTCTGCTCGCTGTAGCTCTGGGCCTTCCGATCCTGCCCTGTCTCGCCCAGAACCATCTCGAGAGCCCGCTCCCCCTTCTCGACTTGCTGTCCGCGCAGGTGTACCAATCTGATGTAAGCCTAGATTTTGCCTTTCCGCCTTCCGCCGTTCCCTTGGATCTGATTCCTGTCGCCAATCCAGTGCCTACTTTCCGGCACCTCGCAGCTCAGCCGCTGCTGGTCTCGTCCGCCATCGTTCTGCCCAGCAGCACGCGGACATTTCCCCGCTATTCTTGCCCACCCGCCATCCAGATCGACTTGGTGTCCACCTGTCTTTTCATGCCGCCGCCCAAATTCGCTGCTTCAGAAGATAGACTCGGCATCTATCCCGTTCCACCTATAAAATCGGCTCGGCATCCCGCCGAAAAATTCCATTGGGCCGCCGCTTTTGAGCAATCCTTGGGCTTTCTTGTCGTTGGTCACGCCTTCCGCTTAGCGAACGATGACGGCACTCGCTACCTTCTCTTCCACAAACCTTTCTGGCACGACTATTGGTCTTCCACCGCCAATTTCCATATGTCGCGCTGGGGCGATGGCGACAGTTTCCTCGTCAATTATATCGGCCATCCCATGGAGGGCGCCGTTTACGGGGACATTTTCCTAAATAACGATCCCAAGGGCCGCGCGGCTCGCTTCGGCAAATCTTCCAACTATTGGTACAGCCGCCTCAAAGCCATGGCTTGGGCCACCGCCTGGGAAGCTTATTTCGAGATTGGCCCCATTTTCAGTGAAGCCGCCATCGGCAATGAGGGTGGGTTCACCTACGTCCCGGGCTGCGGTCCCTATCCCTGCGACAAATATCCCGGCAAAACCTTCAAGCCTCCCACCAACAACACCGGCTGGGTCGATTTCGTTATCACTCCAGTGGTCGGCATGGGTTGGATTGTCCTCGAAGACGCCATCGAACGCGAGTTTGTCGACCGCATGGCCAAGGACAGTCCCGCGCTCAAATACAAAATTCTCCGTGGCTCTCTTGCCCCAAGCCACACTTTTGCCAATCTGTTTGCCGGCAGAAAACCTTGGTTCCGTTATCCTGAAGAAGGCTCCTTCACCGAGACCTTTGGCGCTCCGCTGCGCCCGGCGGAACGGCCTCTATGGAAGGACGATCCTCGATCCAGCCTCGGCGTGCAGTTCATCTCCATGAGTTTTCCCGCGGAGAGCGCCTCCTGCTCCAACTGCAAAGCATTCTCTCCAGGCTACGGCTTCGATTTCAGTTATCGCTTCGCCAAGTACGCCCATGTCGATTCCGTCGCGAATCTCTTCCCGGGTTCCAGTTCTTCCGGCCAGCACGGCGGCGCGCAGGAGGGCCTTATTGGATTAAAGCTCGGCCGCACCTTCGGCCGTTGGGGACTCTTCAGCAATGTCCGCAATGGCTTCATCCATTATGACAACGCGCTGGTCCCGGGCAGCTCTTCTTCCTACGAGAGCACCTGGCGCTACGCTCTCGATCTTGGTGGCACCATCGAATACTCCCCATCCCGCCATTCCACTTTCCGTTTCAATGCCGGCACCACCGTGATTCATTACTTGCAGGCGTATACCGACCCCAAACAACCTCCCACCAGTGTCCTCTCCACCCAATACTATTCCTTCAAAGGCAGCCCCTACATCTCCTCCGGCTACGTCTTCCGTTTTTAATCGGTTGCGCAAATAATCTCGAGGCCCGGTTGGATTAGTCCGGAATCATCGGAACGCTTGTCCTTTTCCCGCTTCCTCAGAAATACAGCCCCAGGACCACCCCCGCGCCGCGCGTGTGATAGTTGGGCGTGGAAGCGCTGTCGCGCTCGTCCTGGTAATACACTTCAAATTCGGTGCGCTTGCTCATCGGAAAGATGCTGCCGACGGTGAACGTGTTTTTCGCGATCTTGTCGTAGCGGCTGTCGTAGTAGAGTTCTCCTCGGACGTAAGGCGTGAAGGTATAAGAGCGGACATGAAAATTTCGTTCCAGGCTTACCCGGTTGCGGTAGCGCCACGAAAAAGTCTGGCCCGAAATAAATCGGAAATCGACGCGATTGCGATCGCTCAGCAGGACGTCCCACGGCACTTTGAAGCGGCCGGTAAGCTCGACGATCGGCCGGTTCTCGCTTGCACCCTCGCCACGCAATGTCGGTAGATACCGATATCCGACACGAAACGTGACCAGTTTGCTTTTCGCAGGATCCAGGTCGCGAAGTTTCGGGCGCAGAAACGGCCGCACATAAAAATCGAAATTGGGACCGAATTCTCCTTGCAGATCACGCGTGTCTTGGTCGCTGCTCAGCGCGGAAATGAAGAAGAGGCGGGTCTGTGAACTCAGGTTCACGTACGTGTCCACTTCCGGCCAAAATTGGCTTTCATCCTGCGCGTGAAGCGGCACACTGGAAACAAGCAGCAGCAACAGGATCCCGAATGGATAGCGACTGCGGTCGATAGCGGCCGCAATCGCGCGAACAATTTCAACCGGCCTCATAGCCCGATCTAGCGCTCACCGCCATTCGCGCCAGACTTGGCTCCCCTGCATGGCATTCTTACCTCGTTGGTCGAGGTGCATTCTAATACTGTCGAGGCTGTCCTCCACTTTGTGCACCTCGTCGTGTGCTTCACGGATAGCCCCTTTAACATCCCGCTAAGCGGAATTCGAGTAGGTTCGCGAAGGTGCTCTTCCGCGAACCACCCGTTCTATTGCTCTTCATTGAATTCAAACTCTTCCCCCGGAAGCGCGGGCGGCATGTGCAGCCGCTGCAGTAACGCTTTGAATTCCGTCTCCAGAAGCAACGGCTTAACCATGGTGGCGGCCAGTTCATTTGCGCGCTTTTGCAGTTCCACAACTTTCTCCGGATTCTGCTCGGCCAGGTTCGTTTTCTCCGAAGGATCCTGCGGAATGTTATAGAGTTCAAGCGCCGATGGCAGCGGAGTGCGCCAGATCAGTTTCCAGTCACCCTCGCGAACGCCCGCACGAAATGGTTCCACGTTATAGATCACCTCCGTGCGCGGTGAAGCTTTACCCTCGCTGAGCGTCGGCCACATGTTCAAGCCGTCAAGCGGTTTGGCTTTAGCAGTGGATGCTCCCGCTAGGGCCACGATTGTGGGATACATATCCACGACGTGCATCATCCCGTCAATGGTAATGCCGGATTTGATGTGTCCCGGCCAGTTTGCCAGCGCGATTACGCGGGTGCCCCCTTCGTAAAGCGATCCTTTTCCTTCGCGGTACGGGCCATTGTCACAAGGAATGACCACTTTGGACATGTCGCCTTCGCCCGCGAACATTTTATTGCGCGTGCCGCCATTGTCGCTCTGGAAAAAGATGATCGTGTTGTCGCGAATTCCCTTCTTCTCTAGCGCCTGAATCACTCGGCCAATTTGAAAATCCATCGCGGTGATACTCGCGGCGTAGGCGCGCCGGTTGGGATCGGCAATATTCTTATATTGATTGAGATACTCCTCCGGTGCCTGGTAAGGAGTGTGCGGAGCATTAAACGCCAGGTACAGGTACAGCGGCGTCGCGTTGTCGTGTTCCGTGATCAGTTTGACGGCATCGTTGCCCAGCAAAGTTGTGGTGTAGCCTTCTTCCTTCACTACCTTGTTGTTGCGATACCAGTCCACAACCCCATGTTGTTGGTGCGTGAAATAGTCGAGTTCCCCGATGAGCGGGCCGTATTGGTAATCGAATCCTCTTTGCCGCGGCCAATATTTGGGATCACCGTGCCCCAGATGCCATTTCCCGACGATCGCCGTGTAGTAGCCCGCGTCCTTCAACGCCTGCGGCAACAGATATTCATCCGTCGCAAGACCGTACGTGTGCGCGGAGAGGATCACCGCCGTTTGCAATCCATAACGGAATGGATACCGGCCCGTCATCAACGCCGCTCGCGTCGGCGTGCACATTGGCTGGGCGTAGAACTGTTCCAGACGCGCTCCATCCGTCGCCAACTTATCGAGATTCGGCGTCTTGATGTCCGACCCGTGATACCCAATGTCTTTCCAACCCTGGTCGTCCGAAAGGATATACACGACGTTGGGTTTCTTGGATTGCGCACAGGCCGGCAGCCCTGCGACTAAGATCCCCGAGACACAAAGCATCGCCTTCTTCAGCACTGTTCTCAAATTTTGCTTAAACATTATCGACAATCTCCTTGCCTCAAATGGGAGCCCATGAACCCTCGGTCCGACCTTCGCCTCCGACCTGAACAACAACTCCAGCTACGCTATGGCTGTTGTTGAGTCCGATCCTGTGGCTTGGGAAAACGAAAGCTATAGCTACCGCCGAAAACGATGGTGCGTCCTTCCACTCGTGCCTTCGCGCTGTACTCGTCCAGAAACTTAACATAAAAATTCAGGTTCTTGGGAGGCACGATGAAATTCGTTTGAAAACCGATCGCGTGCACCGAATAAGCGGGATCGGTTCGCGCCGGCAGCCCGCTGGAGGTCGTGCCGCTGTCGCCAGTGACTTCCCACTGGTCATAGCCTGTCAGCCCAAATTGCAGAAGTTTATGGAATTGTTTGTCGAGGGGAAGGACCTGGCCCACCCCCCACTCCATCGTAAACGTCTGTCCCGGAGTCAAGCTCGTGTTGTTTGTGCCCGCCCTCGATCCGTGCTGCTCCCAGTCCGTAAAAAGATTACCGGTCGTGCCTTTGTTCTTCGTTAAGTACACGGTTGCCCCGGTCATGATCTGGTTGCCCCAATAACCCGACCCGATGTTATCGCTCGCGCCCGGCGTATACCTCCCGGTCGGCGCGACGAACCCGTCGCCTACCCACAAATCAGCGCGTTTCAGTTTCCAGCCTAAGGTAATGGGCTGGACAAAAATGTCGGCTACCCCGAAACCGCCCGCGGAAACCCCAATTTGCGGAACTGTGACGGATCCGTTCGCGAACGTCGGAGCTATCAACCCGAACGCCAGCTTTCCTCCCAGCACCTTGAAATTGGGAACATAGAAGAAAACATTTTCGATCGCCCAGAGATCGTAACTGCCGGTCACTGGGATGTTATTTCCTCGGGCATCCTTCAGCGTGTCCGCCGAATAATTGATGCTGATGTTCGCGTAAGTAAAACCAGGGTCCGGCAACAAACCAGCATTCAACCCAAATTGGCCGGGAAGATACTGGCCCTTCTGCTGCGCCGATCCGGACAGTGCAAAGATGCCCAGCACCACACAAAGAGCCAGCACTCTGCAAACTGTATGCCTCGTAGATCTCTTGCTCATCCTCATACCCTCATCCCTCGGATTTCGTAGCGCCGCTACCGGCTTTCCGGCTTCGAATCTGCCTCTTCGATGATCGGCAGACTAGAGTCAATCTGTAGATCAATCAGCTTTTCAATCTGATCCACTACTTGACTAAATCGCGCCGCCAGAATTGGTGAAAGGGCTTTCTTGAACTTGACGTAATAATTCTTGCGCAGCTCCATCCTCTTCTCATCCAGTTCCAGCATGCGATTCGCCAGTTGGTCCGCCTTCTCGTCGGTCATGCTGAGATAATTCCGCGAGTAATCCTGAATGATTGCCAGCTTCTCGTCGCCCAGCTTGCTGAACTCCAGATCATATTCCCGGTAGATCGGCCAGAAGATAGCCGCTTCCTTGTCGTCCAGGTTCATCATGTCCGTCATGATCTGGACTTTTTGCGCCCGAATATCCGCCCGCATCAGCTCGATGTACGCCCGGATGTTCTGCTCCTGGCTATCCGGCTCCGGCTGCATGCTCTTTTGCGCTTGCGACGGCTGCGCCGGAGCCAGGCTCAAGCAGATCAGCATCAATCCCTGAATTAACATCTTTGCCTCCTCACGAAATTTCCCTTGCAGTTGCTTCGAATCGCGTTTCGTCTTGCGGCCACTTCTTCGACAATCTTTTCCAGCTTCCCGTACTTACTTCGCAACCGGCAGAGTCACTGACTGCTGCAAACGAAACTCCAGCTGCGCTTCACTCGGAATCTGCACTTGATCGCCCTTTTGAACCACGGACAAAACTCCGCCGGTAGTGGCGCCGATGGCGGCTCCCTTGCCCGCGTTTCCTGCCATCCCGCCGATCGCGGCACCCAGCCCCGCCCCGGCTATCGTTCGCCTTGCCGTCCGTTTTCCGGAGCCTTTCCCTTCGGTATCAAAGGTATCGGTCATAATCGGCCGGGCGGTTCCCCCGATAACGATCTCCGTCAGTTGAATCGTCATTTTGGATTTTCCGGCAGCGCGTCCTGCCGAATTGGATTCCAGAACTTTTCCGTAAATCGCTGTGCCTTTCCTCGCAACTACCACGCCGTTGGCTTCCAGGTTCGTATCAAGTGACGCGGTGAATCTTTGTCCCGCGTCTGTCTTGCTGGAGTCCAACGTGTCCACCATGCGCACCAGCAGTTGCGTTCCGGCAGGAACGGTCACCTGCGTTGGCAGGGACGTGGGAGCGGGAGCCGGTGCAGAAACCGGCGCGGGCTTCGGAGCTTCGGGAGCAGGAGCGAAGATGAGACTGTCTACATCTGTTAACGAATACGTCTTCGCATGGCCATCTTCCGCGATGAACTTGATCTGCCGCGTGTCGCCCCCCATAAACGAGCCTTGCAATACTTTTCCGCTCTTCAACTTCAGAGTATCTGCACGCAACGGCAGAGCCGCGCAGATCAAACAAATCACAATCAACAATCGAGAGACTCTCATGTACGTTTCCTTCCCCTAGAATTCGCCGCACCTAATCCTGCGGCTATGAATAGCCACGGGCTTGCAATGCCCTCGAGAACTTGCACAATGGTTCGCGCTCAGCACCGCCTGATTTCCGTCGGATTGCAAACGCTCACTTTTTCTTGATTTCGTAATTTGCAACTGCGAGGCCAAAGCGCATCAACCGTGGAAAGGGCTTATGCCATGGTACTTAGCGCTGCTAGCACTGGTGAGTTTCTCGGAATAACCCCGACATGTCGGGCTATCCCCCGAAATTCCGGGTGCTCTCGTTAGCTCTGGCGGAATTGACTACCTTATTCGAGTTTTGTAAGCTTTCGTGACTCAGTTACTTCGAATCCCAATCGCGGGCTACCGCAATTCGATCGGGGATTTCGAGTCGGTGCTCGGTAGTTCCCCCTCGGTTGGAAGTATCAGCCAGGAAACTTTGCGAGATGGCGCTGTAGTGGTTCACCCCTGTTCATCGGCTTGGCAGTTTGCCTGAGCAGCTATTCGCAACTCGAACTGCGGCCTCTTTAGGACCAACGTTTCCCGATCTGCGGGAAAAACAGTGACGGAGGGTCATGCACAAGCTTATTTCGCAATTGCCAGTCACGGAACTTGAACCGTTGCTGGAATTCGAACGCATGCTGGTGGATCTTTCTTCGCGTTTCGTTCATCTGCTCCCGGCGCACGTTGACGCCGAGATCACATCGTCGATGCAACAAATGTGCGAGGTTATCGGGCTGGATCGCTGTTCCCTCGCGAAATACGATGAATCCTCTGGCCAGTTCCACATCACCCACCGCTGGGCCGCTCAAGGCGTGCCCTTGCTGCCGGATTTGATACCCCATGAACAGATTCCATGGATTACCAGAACAATACGAAGTGGAAATTACGTTCAGTTTTCCACCTTCGCGGATTTCCCCCAGGACGCTACCCGGGATATTCAAACGGCGCGAGACATAGTCAAGTCAAAGTCTGGCACCATCGTTCCGTTGTGCGCTGGCGGTCGGGTTTTCGGTGCGATTGCCTTTGACGCGGTATTGGCCGAACGCCCGTGGCCCGAGCAGGTCACCAAACGGCTGCAACTTCTCAGCCAGATCTTTGCGAACGCCCTTCTCCGCAAGAAATATGATGAAGCTCTTCAAAAGGCCTACTCGGAAATTAGGACGCTGAAAGACAAGCTGCAAACTGAAAATGTCTACCTGCGGGAAGAGATTAAGCTCGAGCACCAGCACCACGACGTCATCGGACAAAGTGAGACCATCCGGCGCGTCCTCCGCAGCGCTGCCCAGGTTGCCGCCACCGATTCGACCGTAATGTTGCAAGGCGAAACCGGCACGGGCAAGGAGCTCATCGCCAGAGCTATCCACGAGATGAGTGGGCGTAAGGATCGCTCGATGATCAAGGTGAATTGCGCCGCATTGCCCACGACTCTTGTCGAAAGCGAACTGTTCGGACGCGAAAAGGGTGCCTACACCGGAGCCTTAACTCGGGAAATGGGCCGTTTTGAGGTCGCCAATGGCTCTACTCTCTTTCTCGACGAAATCGGCGAACTGCCCCTCGAGCTTCAGGCAAAACTCCTTCGCGTTCTTCAGGAAGGTGAATTTGAGCGCCTGGGAAGTTCCAAAACCATTAAGGTCGACGTGCGCGTGATTGTCGCCACCGCTCGCGATCTCCGGGCCATGGTCAAGGACGGGAAGTTCCGCGAAGACCTCTTTTATCGGGTTAGTGTGTTCCCTCTTCATATTCCGCCGCTTCGCGAGCGTCGCGAAGATATCCCCATGCTGGTCTGGCATTTTGTCCGCGAAATCGGCAGAAGAATGGGCCGCAATATTGAAGATGTACGCGCTTCCACCATGCTGGCGTTTCAGAATTACCCTTGGCCAGGAAATGTGCGCGAACTCAGAAACGTCATTGAACGCCATCTGATCACCAATGCCGGCCCGATTTTTGAAGCCGATTTGGGCGGATTGGAATCCTCCGCTACCCAAAAGAAAACCCTGGCAGCCATCGAGTTCGACCACATTTCTCAAGTTTTGCGAGCTGCCGGTGGACGAATCCGCGGCGCCGGCGGTGCTGCGGAAACTCTCGGGATCAAGCCTTCTACCTTGGAATCTCGCATGAAGAAACTCGGTATCTCGCGCACCTCCTCGCCCCGACATCTCGTGGCACCCCCTGAAATATCGGGGAAGTCCCATTAAATCTCTCCGCTCGGCTCCTCTTTAATTCTTTCCCCTAAACAATTTACGCCCCGTGTCCTTCCCCGCGAGTTCGGAATCTCTCTTGCTCTCTACCTTGGGTCCACGCCTTCAGGCCAGGAAAGGCGTTCGCTCGGACCGCGGAATACCTGGTGGCAAAAGCAGGCATTCTTAGTGTGATTCGAGAACACGATATGATTTTCGAAAGTTTGAGTCTCGTGGCGCGACGTGACAATCGCAGGGAGTTACAGGCATCTTTGTCCTTTCTTCTTGGACCCACGCGTGTCGAGTCCGGCTGTCTTAGTTGTCATCTCTATCAGGATGTCAGCAATCCGAATGGCTTCTCTTTCGAGTGCCTGTGGAAGACCGAAGCTGACTTCCTCAGGCACTTGCGTTCGGAAATCTACAAGCAATTGCTGATTCTCATGGAACTGAGCGCGGAAAAACCTACGGTCCAATTTCACAAAATCTTGGAAACCCAGGGATTGGAACTCGTCCACGCCGCCCGGAAGCACAAATCCGATCCGGGATCGGCCGAGTCTGACCTTGGATTTCAATCCCACGAATAGGAGTTAAGGCAATGCACATGCGATTGAAGTCGAGACTATTACTGTTACTCGGTACGCTGGCTATTGCGAACTTGGGCCTTTCTACCGTTTCCGCCCAGGAAAAATCCTCGCGATCCGTTGTGATGGCGAAAATGCTTGTGACCGTCGAAGGGGAGAAGGACAAAAACCCACCCGAGTTGAAGCCCGAAGACGTCGTCGTGAAAGTCGGTAAGGAACGTGTGCAGTTGAAGCATTGGGAGGCCGCGAAGGGGCAGTACGGCGGTCTCGCTCTGTTCATCTTGATTGATGACGTCCTTGATCCGTCGACTGGCGGTCTCTTTGGCGATGTAAAACAGTTTATTCAAGCGCAACCGTCGACTACCCTAATCGGCGTCGCCTACATGCGCAACGGAACCGTTTCCGTCGCTCAGGATTTAACGAACGACCATGCCAAAGCGGGAAATGCTTTGCGTCTGCCCACAGGAAATCCTGGAACCTACGGGAATCCTTATCTGTCTCTCTCGGCCCTCATTAAAAATTGGCCTGACCATGGCGGCAGGAAAGAAGTCCTCATGATTACCGATGGCATCGACCGGTTTCGCCATAAGAGCAGCCGAATGGACTATCTCGCTCCCAGTACGGATGTCGACCCGGCGAGCACGGCCGCCCAACGCGCCGGGATTCTCGTCCACTCCTTCTATGCGCGTGGCGTGGGTCACCTCGCGCGCACCAACAGTTGGGCCGCCAGTGGCGGCCAGAGCGGTCTCGCACAACTTGCAGAACAAACCGGCGCGGAATCCTACTTCCTGGGCTACGCGGATCCCGTCAGCTTTAAGCCTTATTTGGAAGATTTGCAGAGAGTTTTGGATAACCAATATTGGCTGGCACTCGACATCACTCCCGGTTCCAAGCCCGCTTTGAAACGAGTCGATGTTTCGACCGAGGTGTCCGGAGCCGAAATCGTCTCGGCGGACAACATCTTCATTCCTGCTGCCAAGTAGCGCTGCGAACGAATCGCGACTGAACGGGAGAGACGCAAACTTCGGGCGCGCGAACGGCGCGGTGGTTGCACGTGGCAATCCAATTCTCGCGTCGGCTTCACCGTTTCTACGCCCGTCTCCAAACATCAACCCTCGCAATTCAGTTACAGCGGCGGCGCTCGCATCAATTAGGTGGCAACTACCAGAGCGTGTCCTGCCTGGCGATACTCTTGGCTTGGCAGGCCGAACTAAACCTCCGGGGTCGCTTGCATTATGCTAGTGCATGCGTTAACCCTGTGAGGAACATGGCCACCCCACCCGAAGTCGACCTGCAATCCCGGCAGCACGCGCGAACGATACGCAGAATACTGCTTCTGGCTTTCGGTGGCTTGCTCGCATTGATGATCGTCGCAGGTCTCACGGCCCTGCACTCGTTGCGACAACTGGACGGCATCGAACGGCAAATTAACCAGCGCTATTCCGCGCACAGTCAGGCCCTGACCGCGATACTTATTTCCGTGCATGTCTACCATGACCAGATGGAAAGGTACTTACTGCGCGGAGAAGGTTCCGAATCCGCTATTGATGCCATCGACGTTCAGAAGCGCGCCGCAAACGTTCGCCAAGCCCTGCACACCTACCCTGCGGACACCGATCCCGAAGAGCGGGCGCTACTCTCTGAAATACAGCAGAAATTCGCGGAAGAGGAAAACGCCTTCGCGGTGTTGGCCAGCCAACACCCGCGCGCCCCAGCCCTCGAGACGCAACGCTTCGTCGGCGATCAAATGACCTTACGCCGCGCCTACATCCTGCAAGTTTCTCAACAGGTTTCTTCCTTGAACGGCAAGGAACTGATGGATGCCAAGAAATCGCTGGCGGGCAGTTTCCAGAATGTGCAATTCCGGCTGGTGTCGATGGTTTCGCTCTCGCTGTTCGCAGGGCTGCTCATGTCCTTAGTGGGTGGGTTCTATATCTTGCGGCTCGAAAGACAGGGTCGCGCTCGCTACCAAGAGTTGGTCGCCAGCCGGCAAGAACTGGAATCCTTGTCAGTGCGCTTGGTGGACGCCCAGGAAGAGGAACGGCGTTCGATTTCCCGCGAATTGCACGATGAGGTTGGCCAGACGCTGGGCGCTCTGCTCGTGGACTTGGGGCAATTGTCCAAACTCGCTCCGGCGCAAGACAATCTGCTGCAAGGGCCAATCGCGCGAATCAAGTCCGCGGTCGAGTCGGCGGTCAAAGCCATCCGCGACTTGGCTCTATTATTGCGGCCTCCTATGTTGGATGACTTGGGGCTGGTTGCGGCGCTGGAATGGCAAGCCCGCGAAATTTCCCGCCGCAGCGAGGTGGAGGTGGATGTTCACTCGGAGAGGATCGCGGAACACCTTCCTGACGACATTAAGGTCTGTCTCTATCGCCTCGTTCAAGAAGCTTTAACAAACGCCGCCAGGCATTCCGGGGCAAAACATGCAAAAGTCTCCGTCGTGCAAAACCAGGGAAGCATTCGCATGCAAATTGTCGACGACGGTGCTGGCTTTTCTCCGGAGCGCGTCCGCGGCATGGGGATCCTGGGAATGGAAGAACGGGTCAAGCGACTGGGGGGCACCCTGACAATCGAGTCGGCACCAGGCCAAGGTACAACCGTCCTTGCGGAAATCCCGACGGAACCCGCAAATCCGCTCTGAACCATGAGGAAAATACGCATCGTGCTTGCCGATGACCATAACTTGATGAGGAGGGGTCTGCGCGTTTTGCTGGAGCAGCAACCGGATTTCGCCGTCGTGGGCGAAGCATCGGATGGGCGCGACGCGGTGGCGCTGGTCGCCTCACACCGGCCGGATGTGCTCGTAATGGATATAGGGATGCCCAGCTTAAACGGAATTGAAGCCGCGGCACAGATTACGCAGAGCCATCCAGACGTCGCGATGGTGATGTTGAGCATGCATTCCGATGAGAGCTATGTGCTGCGTGCCCTCAAGGCGGGTGCCAAGGGATATCTTCTCAAGGACTCGGCCGAAGCGGACCTGATACGCGCTGTGCATGCCGTTGCCGACGGCAAGTCATTCTTCAGCCCGGCCGTCAGCAAAGTGCTCCTGGACGATTACGTCAGAAAGCTGCAGCGCTCCGGCACTGAGGATCCCTACGACCTGCTCACTCCGCGGGAACGCGAAGTGCTTCAGCTGGTCGCCGAGGGCCAATCAAACAAGGAAGTGGCGCAACTGCTGAATTTGAGTGTCTATACCGTCGAGACCCACCGTTCGAACATCATGGAAAAACTGAATTTACACGGAGTGCCCGAGCTGATTCTGTACGCTGTCCGCAAAGGCATCATTTCCTAGAGCACGGCCCCTCGGGGCTATATCCCTCTTCTTTCAACCAATTCCGGCACTACCCAATCACGGGCCGCAAAGATACCCACCGCCAGGGAGGCTCGCGTGCCTGCTTCCGCGCGTCTTACTGTGTGCGGCCAAAAACAAAGCGCGCCTATGAATCTCCAGAAGGTTGCGCTCACCACCAAAGGACGGACACATGAAGAACTTAATTTCCAGACCCGCCTCGCTCGCCCTCGGATTAGTCTTGGGGGTCGCCGGTGCGGGTTTTGCGCATACCATCCAAAAAGTTGCAGTAAACGCAAAAGCAACAGCAACGGAGAAAGCAGACGCGAATCCGCCGGCCACGTTGAAACTGGCGGATCCCAGCGAGGGGGCGAGCAAAACAAGTTTTGCTCCCGTCGTAAAGGCGGTTCTGCCTTCCGTCGTGAACATTTCCTCCTCTAAGGTTGTGAAAGCCAGCGCCGAAGGCATGGAACAGTTGCAGATGGATCCCATGTTCCGGCAGTTTTTTGGCCAGGGCGGCATGGAAGTACCCAAAGATCGCCGCGAGAAGGCTCTGGGCTCCGGCGTAATTGTCAGCCCGGAGGGCTATATTCTGACGAACAACCACGTGATCGATGGCGCGACAGATGTAAAGGTCACGCTCTCCGATAAGCGCGAATTCCAGGCGCGTATCGTGGGCGCCGATCCGAAAACGGACGTGGCCGTGCTCAAGATTCAAGCCACTAACGTCATCCCTCTTACGATTGGCAATTCCTCCAACGTGGAAGTAGGTGATGTGGCCATCGCCGTCGGCGACCCCTTCGGCGTCGGGCAAACCGTTACCAAAGGCATCATCAGTGCCAAGGGTCGCGGCGGCCTGGGCATCGAAGACTACGAGGATTTCCTCCAGACCGATGCGCCGATTAATCCCGGGAATTCCGGTGGTGCGCTCGTCAATGATCGCGGAGAACTCATCGGCATCAACACCGCCATCATTTCTCACGGTTCGGGCGGCAGCCAAGGCATTGGGTTCGCGGTTCCCTCCAATCTGGCGCGCCAGGTAATGGACCAAATCTTGAAGAACGGAAAGGTCGTCCGCGCATATCTCGGCATACTCCCGCAAGACGTCACCCCCACCATGGCCAAAGCGTTTGGCGAGAAAGACGCCAAGGGCATCGTGGTGGGCGACGTTTCGCCCAGCAGCCCCGCGCAAGACAGCGGTATTCAGCGCGGCGACATCATTCTGGAATTGAACGGCAAGCCCATCAGCGACAGCAACCAACTCCGCATGTCCATTTCCATGATGGCCCCCGGCACCAGTGTTCAGCTGAAGACCCTGCGCAACGGCAATGAACGCAACCTCACCGTGAAGCTCGCGGAAATGCCCACCGAAACCGCCAAACTCAACTCTCAGCAAGAAGGCGGCAGTAAAGCCCTGGATGGCGTCGAAGTCTCCAACCTCAATCCCGCAATCGCCCAACAACTCGGTGTGCCTGATAACACCAAAGGCGTCGTTGTCACCAACGTTGATCCCGCCAGCAAGATGGCGGAGTCCGGCCTCAGCCGCGGCGATGTCATTCAAGAGGTCAACCATCAGTCCGTGAAGAACATCTCTGAGTTCCAGAATGCGCTCCAGAAGAGTGCCGACCAGCCGCTACTCCTCGTCAATCGCGGCGGCCGGACGCTCTATATCGCCGCTTAGATCCCCCGCTTCCGCAGAGGTCCCTGTGCCAGCCATGCAGTGCGGTTGGCATAGGGACCGAAGCGGTTCAGCGGATGCGCGCAGAACAATGAACGTACTCCTCGAAATAACAAAGAGAGGCGGAAGGAAATGAAATATCGCAAGATTCGCCTGGAGCGTGACGCGGACGCCGCTGTCATGAGCAGAAAAATCCGTGAACGGCTCGACCTCATTGACAAAGAGATGGGTGCCAAGCTGCAATCGCTTGACTCTCTTTTCGCAGGAACCGAAGAGTGTCCCGAGCAGTTTCACCGCCTCTATATTCAGCCCTTGCTCGAGTCCGGCCTCACCCTGCAAGATTCCTTCGCGCTGTTAGTCAAAGGCGTACTCCGCCCCAACTGATTTCCGCAGCCATGCTGAAGGGTAACTTGGCATGACCTCAATGGCCGCGCGGGATTGCCGAGCCTTTTGCTGATTTCTTATTGTTCTGAACGAGAGGGGCGACCCTCCACTGCATTCCTCCTCTATCCTAAAACATAGTGAATCGGAGCAAAAATAAGATCAGCACATTTACCACTGCGAAGCACTCAGTCAGAACATATCTGCTCCAAAAGTAAGCCAAGACCGCACCCAGGAGAAATATCGCCGTCAACAAGCTACCGAAGACAAACGGCTCCACTCGGGCGATGGTTAACGCTGGTCCCAGCGTGTACTTCAATCGATAGAACTCTCCCAAGCACCGGATCAGAGCAGCAAACTGAACCACAATTCCGATTAAGGCTGCGGTTTTGGGAACAACACGCATAACTTCCTTTTCATAATCCGCTTAACATCTCAAATAGTCCGGCAGGAAATGGTCAACTCACTCAGTCGCGGGGCCCGGCGTACTACGCGCGCACACGCAATTCGGTTAGGCGCGGTGTATAAAGTCGCTGCTTCGTGGTTCCACGATGTTCTTATGCGGCTATCGATTTTCCGAGCGACTTGAAAATTAAGACCATTGCGACACCAAAGCACATTCCAATGCCGATCAACTCGAGAATGTCCGCGGTTCGGTAAACTTCGAAACGCGGCGATCTCATCAAGTTAAACAGTCCGAACGCTCCGAAACAGATGAGAAAGAGCGGCACCCAAATGAGAGGTCTTCTGGACTTCCTTTCCTCGGCCATCCTTTACGCCTTTCGGATTTCAGCTAATTCCGGTCCGAAATTTACTCTTTCCATGGTTATCGGTCAAATGATTTGAGCATAGCCGCCAGCGGTGCGAGCCCAACTTTACCGGTAGCGTTATTCAGGCTGTGAGCAGTAATTGCGTCCCCGCACACCAGGGTCAGTTGAACTGGAGCATTGTATTTAATTCCCCTGCATGCCAAATATGACGTTTGGAGTTATTACGCGCGTGCAAGGGGGCCTGCATGATTGAAGCACTTACCGGATTTCCACCAAGGGTACTCGCTTTTGCCTGTAAGGGACATGTCACGAAACACGATTACGAAACTGTGCTGATTCCCGCCGTAGAAAAAGCACTTCTGCAACCAGGCCAGGTCCGCCTTTATTATCGGACTGACCCCGACTTCGCGGGGATTGCGCCCGGTGCCATGTGGGACGATTTCAAGGTCGGGATGGAGCATCTGCTTCGCTGGGAGCGCATCGCCGTCGTTACCGACGTGGATTGGATTCGCTACACGTTTCGAGCCTTCAGTTTTGTGATTCCCGGAGCGGCCAAGATATTTCGCATGGATGAGGAAGCGAAGGCGCGAGAGTGGATTGTAGAGAACATTACCCAGTAAGGCCGCTCGCACGAGTCGAGCTTCGACACAAGTTCGCCATCTATCACCCAAAAGCTTAACTGCGGGTACCTCGGGAGTCTCTAACGAGGTCAGCGGGATAGCCTACGCCCGACAGTCCGGACGTAAACGATGGAGCGCACGCAATGGCGGAGAAGGGTGGGGAAGACCCTGTTGGTACCTTGAAAGTGTGTTGCGAATAGCGGACACGTATGTATAGTGAATACTCCATTGCGAGGCACCGTCAATGAACACCGTACAAATCGAACAGAAGAGCTACGAAATGCCGCCGAAGGAAGGGATCAGCATCGCGCATTTTCTCACCGTTGCCGACGTCGAGCGATCGGCTCGCTACTATGAAAAAGTATTCGGCGCTCGCATTCTCACCATGGGTGACGGCAACGCACCTCCATACCTTCAGCTGGCGAATATCTGGATGATTTTGAACGTGGGGGGCGGCCCGACCCCGGACAAGCCGACGGTAACCCTCAGCGTCCCCGACCCGAACCACATCAACAGTTTTATGAATTTCCGCGTTGCCGATATTCAAGCGTGCTACGAATTGTGGAAAAGTCGGGGAGCAGAGTTTCTCACGGAACCGATTGCCAAGTACGGCGAGATCCGCTGCTACATCCGCGACCCAGACGGTTACATCATTGAGGTCGGACAAAGCACCTCCCTCAAATACGGTTAGCGCATCGGCTTGAACCTTTGGGTAGTACGACTCGGGCCGGCAGATTCAATTGATGAGGTTGCCGAGGCCGAGGCTCTCGCAAATTGGGTTGCTCTGTGCAAGCTGAGATTTCGGGAAAGAGATTCGATTTCAGAGAGGAGAACAAAATGACAACAAAAGGAAAAGTCTTGGTGCTGGTCTCCAGCGGTCGCGGCTTGCCATTGAAAGATGGCAAGGTTTATGCCGGCGCTGGCTACTATCTCAACGAACTGACGGTTCCGGTACGCGCCCTGATGAGCGAAGGCTACGAAATCACTTTCGCCAACCCCAAGGGCAACACGCCGCAACTGGATCTCCATTCAGCCGTGCCCGATTTCTTCGGCGGGGACGAGGCCAGGCTGCAGGACTATTTCAAATTTCGCGACAGCCTGACCGGGCTCAAGAATCCAACTCGCATCTCGGAGGTCATCGCCTCGGGCCTGGATCAATATGACGCTGTTTTCGTCCCTGGTGGCCATGGTCCGATGATTGATCTTCTCGATGATCCCGACGCCGGCACCGTGATGAGACATTTTCATGAGAGATCCAAGCCGACGGCCGTGCTCTGCCATGGCCCGATTTCACTTCTCTCGGCTCTTCCGAATTCAGCGGACTTCGTTG
>Ga0335085_10002747_pt1 | contig 32116 bp, 27 predicted proteins | sample Lox_Sample_45_FD_206712 | JGI IMG/M metagenome (GOLD analysis project Ga0335085, IMG submission 206712) | Soil microbial communities from Loxahatchee National Wildlife Refuge, Florida, United States - Lox_Sample_4.5 | ecosystem: Environmental > Terrestrial > Soil > Wetlands | place: USA... | reverse complement strand
CACGGCTTTGTAGTTCGCTTGCGGTGTCGTCGTCGAAGCCCTCGATGCCGGCAATCTCTTTTGCATCCACCATCGCCAACTCCTCCACCGAGCCGAAGCCTTCCGAGGCCAGCAATTGTCCGATCACCTCGTCGACGTTGAGTGAATCGATGAACATCCGTGTGCGGTTCTCGAACTCGGCCTGACGGCGTTCCGACTCTTCCTGTTCGGTAAGGATATCGATGTCCCAGCCGGTGAGCTGCGAAGCCAGCCGCACGTTTTGGCCGCGCCGGCCGATGGCGAGCGAAAGCTGCTGATCGGGGACGACGACCTCGATGCGTTCGCGCTCCTCATCGAGCACGACCTTGGCGACTTCGGCAGGAGCGAGCGCGTTGACGACAAACGTGGCGATATCCTGCGACCACGGAATGATGTCGATCTTTTCGCCCTGAAGCTCGTTGACGACCGCCTGCACCCGCGAGCCGCGCATGCCGACGCAAGCGCCGACCGGATCGACCGAAGAATCCCGCGAGACGACTGCGATCTTGGCGCGAGAACCCGGATCGCGCGCGACAGCCTTTACTTCGACGATGCCGTCGTAGATTTCCGGCACTTCCTGCGCGAACAGCTTCGACATGAATTGCGGATGGGTGCGCGACAGGAAGATTTGCGGCCCGCGCTGCTCGCGGCGCACATCGTAGATATAGGCACGGATGCGATCGCCATTGCGGAAGACTTCGCGCGGCAGCATTTCATCGCGCCGTACGATCGCTTCGCCACGGCCGAGATCGACCACCACGTTGCCGTATTCGACGCGTTTGACAATGCCGTTGACGATGTCGCCGATCCGATCCTTGTATTCGTCGTACTGGCGATCGCGCTCGGCCTCGCGGACTTTCTGCACGATCACCTGCTTGGCCGATTGTGCGGCGATGCGGCCGTATTCGAGCGGCGGCAGCTTGTCGGCGATGGTGTCGCCAACCTGGGCGGCCGGGTGATGCCGGCGGGCCTCCTCGAGCGTGATCTGGAATGCCGGGTTTTCGACTGCGTCGACGACCAGCATATGGCGCGACAGATGAAGTTCGCCGCTTTTCGGATCGATCTCGGCGCGGACTTCGGTTTCGCTGCCGTAGCGCGAGCGGGCGGCTTTGGCGATCGCCTCCTCCATAGCGCCGAGCACGATCTTGCGATCGATCGCCTTTTCCCGCGCGACCGCATCTGCGATCTGCAACAGTTCGAGTTTATTGGCGCTGACCGTCGCCATCGTTCAATCTCCCTTGCGTTTCGTTACGCGCCGACTTTGATCGGGTGTTAGGTGTTTCCGCTGTTTCCTTGCTGCCGCGCTTTTGCCGCCGCAGCGTTTCGGAAATGAGCGCATCAGTGAGGACGAGCTTTGCTTCCATGATGTCGTCGATTGGCAGCAGCACGTCCGCCGGCCCGTCACAGCGAAGACGGACACATTCGCCCTCGCTGCCGAGGAGTTCGCCGCGGAAACGTTTGCGTCCGTCGACGGCGACATTCATCTCGACCTGGGCGACGTGACCGGCGTAGCGATCGAAATCGGAACGCCGCACCAGCGGCCGATCAATGCCGGGCGATGAGATCTCCAGGCGATAGGGGCCTTCAACCGGGTCGGCGGCGTCAAACACCGGCGACAATGCGCGTGATGCCGCCTCGCAGTCTTCAATCGCCATCGAGCCATCCGGGCGCTCGGCCATGATCTGGACCGTGCAGCCGGCAAATCCCGAAATCCGCACCCGCACCAGCCGATAGCCGAGCTCGGCCAGTACCGGCGCCGCGATTGCGGCAACGCGCGCGGCGCGCCCGGGCTCAATGATGAGCCGTGGCTCTTCGGCAAATGCTGTCGGCCTCTCGTCCATGCCGTTTGCGACCACTGTTTCTTCACCATGCCGTCAAGGGAACCGCCGGTTTCAGGTAATAAAAAAGAGCGGGTCCCGGGGGGCCCACTCTCAAAACCGTTCGGATCAACCGACCGCTATGAGGTATCCATGACGGATGCGGCAAATATAGCGTTTCCTGCCATTCTTGCAAGTGCCCCTTCAGGGATCGGTAATCAGTCATCAGTAATCAGATACGCAGTAAACCGGACCTGATGATTATCAATTTCTGAACACTGATATCGCAATGGACGCCACTCTCTCACTAATTCCCGAGCTGGAAGAGGTCGTCCAACACGGCTCTCGTGAAAAGCGTACCGAGGCGCTGCAACGCATCACGGCTCTCTTTGTCAACGGCGCTGGCAGCTACAACGACGACCACGTCGATGTGTTTGACGAAGTGTTCGGGTTGCTGATCGAGGAGATTGAGAACAAAGCGCGCGCCGAACTCTCGAACCGTCTCGCTCCCGTGAGCAACGCGCCGGTCAAAGTGCTGCGGCGTCTCGCCAGCGACGACGATATCGCTGTCGCCGGGCCAGTGCTGAAACAGGCAATACGGCTTCCGGAAGCTGATCTTATCGACTTGGCCGAGACCAAGAGTCAGGCGCATCTGCACGCGATCTCGGGACGGCGCGCACTGGGTGAGGCGGTGACGGATGTTCTGGTGCGCCGTGGCAATCGGGATGTCGCGCGCCGCGTTGCCGACAATCGTGGCGCCCGTATTTCCGAGAAGGGTTTCCACGGTCTTGTTAAGCGCGCGGAAGACGATGGCATCCTCGCCGAAAAGGTCGGACTGCGCCCCGACATTCCGGCGCCGATGTTCCGGGATTTGCTGACCAAAGCGACCGCGGTCGTCCACAAGCGGCTGATCGCCTCGGCGACACCCGAACTGAGAACGGCGATCTGCGAAATCCTGTTAAAGGTCTCGACCGAGGTTGGCGCCCGCGTAGGCCCACGTGATTATCGCGCGGCGCAGCGCACGATCATGAGTCTCGACCGGGCGAACCAGCTGGACGAGCCGACGCTGACGGAATTCTGCGCGCAGCACAAATACGAAGAGACAGTGGCTGCGCTCGCCGCGCTTACCAAAGTGCCGATCAAAATCGTCGACCGGTTGATGAGCGGCGACCGGCCCGATCCGGTCCTGATCCTTTGCAAAGCGGCCGATCTAAGCTGGCCTACGGTGAAAGCGCTCGTCCTGGCGCGTCCAGATACGGGCGGAACGTCTTCGCAGGGGCTCGATGCAGCCTTCGCAAACTATGCACAGCTTTCGGCCTCAACCGCGCATCGCGTGGTTCGCTTTTGGCAGCTACGGCAGGGCGAATGATCGCCCTTGCGTTGGCCGGACTTTAGCGGCGGCGGAACACCAGGAAGCACGGCGCGCGCTCCGCACTGGCGGCCTTGGCGTGGTAGCGGGTTCCGACAAAATCTGGCCAAGCCTTTCGCCAATCGTTCGCGCACTGCGCGGTCCACTCGAAATCGGGGCACCGCAGGAGACGCTGCAGCGTCCAGGATGCGTAGTCGGCGATGTCGGTAACAAAACGAAAATCGCCGCCGCTTCGCAAAACCCGGGCGAATTGCCTGATCGTCGTGTCCTGAACAAAGCGACGCTTCCAATGCCGCCGCTTCGGCCAGGGATCGGGATGGATCAATTCGATCCGCGCGAGCGAGGCATCGGGAAGCCAGGCGAGCAGGCTCGTGGCGTCATCGAAATGCAGGCGGATATTTTTCAGATCCGCCGTTTCGATCCCCGCCAGCGCCTTGGCCATGCCGTTGACGAACGGTTCGACCCCGATGAATCCGGTCAGTGGCCGTGCTCTCGCCTGCGCCAGAAGATTCTCGCCGCCGCCGCAGCCGATCTCGAGCTGAATCTCGCTCACGGGTACCGGAAAAATTGCCTGCATACCAGCCGCAGGGGCGTGTGAGAGATCGATCGCAAGGTGGGGCAACAACGTTTCGAAGAGCTGCGCCTGTCGCGGCCGCAACCTGTGTCCCTTGCGGCGCCCGAAAAAAGCCCGCGCCTGATCTTGTGCAGGACCCATCGTCGTTGCTGCTTTCCGGCAGCCAGATAAGTCCAGATTAGTTCCGCTTCGATTTAATGCGAGGCATCTGGTGAAGGATTTTGGCTCTCCTTCGCGTGCTTCTTTGCCTCGTGGTGGCCGATCACGCAGCCTGCGGCCGCACCAAGGAGGCCGTGGTGACCCGCATAGTGTCCGGCGATGCCGCCAATGATCGCGCCTTTGATGCAGCCTTTGGCATCGGCAACGCTGGGCGTGCTTGCGATGGCCAACACCATCGCCAAGCTTGCAAGAATGGATTTCATTGCCCGTGATCTCCGCCGATTGTTATGCCAATTTGCATCTGCGGGTTTCGTTCCAAAACCAATGCCGAAGCACCCCGGCAATAACCGGGGTACTTTGAATAGCCGGAATCTGTGGTGGCGATTAGCTCAGCGCAAGCTGCGCTTGAGCGCGTCGGCGAGGTCGGTCCGCTCCCAGGAGAAGCCTCCGTCCTTCTCCGGCGCACGGCCGAAATGACCATACGCAGAAGTGCGCCGGTAGATCGGCCGGTTGAGCTTGAGCGCGCGGCGAATGTTGGTCGGACGGAGCGGGAACAGTTCGGGCAAAAGCTTCTGCAGCTTCGCTTCGTCGACCTTGCCGGTGCCGTGGGTGTCAACATAGACCGACATTGGATCGGCCACACCGATGGCGTAGGCGATCTGGATGGTGCAGCTATCAGCAAGGCCCGCTGCGACCACGTTCTTGGCCAGGTAACGCGCGGCGTAGGCCGCCGAACGATCGACCTTGGTCGGATCCTTGCCCGAGAAGGCGCCGCCGCCATGTGGCGCATAACCGCCGTAAGTATCGACGATGATCTTGCGGCCGGTGAGGCCGCAATCGCCATCCGGTCCGCCAACGACGAAATTACCGGTCGGATTGACCAGAAAATCGCTCGGCTTCTTCGGCATCCAGCCTTCCGGCAGAGCCGATTCGACGGAATCCGCGATCATGTCCTTCACAATGCTCGGCGTGTATTTCTTGCCGTTGCGGCTTTCCGCCTTGTGCTGTGTCGACACCACGACCTTGGTGCAGCCGACCGGTTTGCCGTCGACGTATTTCACGGTCACCTGGCTCTTGGCGTCGGGCTGCAGGTCAGCCAGCGAACCGGAACGGCGCTTTTCCGACAGTACTTTCAGGATTTTGTGCGCAAAATAGATCGGCGCCGGCATGAACGAGCCCTTTTCGTAGACCTCGCTCTCGTTGCAGGCGAATCCGAACATCATGCCCTGGTCGCCCGCGCCTTCGTGTTCCTCGTCGCCTTTCTTGTGCTTCTTGGCATCGACGCCCATGGCGATGTCGGGCGATTGGCCGTGCAGCAGCACTTCCACGTCGGCGCCGTAGAACGAAAAGCCATCCTGGTCGTAGCCGATGTCCTTGACCACCTGGCGCGCGGTCTCGGCGATCAGTTCGCGGTTAACGACCGCTTTGTCGCCGTGCTTGAGGAATAGTGGCGACTGACCGCGGCCCTCGCCGGCGATGACAATCTTGTTGGTCGTGCACAGCGTCTCGCAGCCCAGCCTGGTGTTGACTTTGCTGTCGTCGGCAATTCCGAGCTTGATGTCGTTTTCCAGGAAGGCATCGAGAATGGCGTCGGAGATTTGGTCGCAAACCTTGTCCGGATGTCCTTCCGACACGGATTCGCTGGTAAACAGATAATTTGTACGTTGCACTGCGAAAGCACTCCCCTCGTCAAGCCGCGCCCGATTGCGTCGGAGCTTGTTTGGAACGCGCGCTGGCGAGACCCAGCGCTGGTTGATGACACGGTTGTTGCAGCGTCGCCCCGCGCGGTCAAGATGTGGGCGAAACGTGGGCGAAATGGGGGAGCGTGCCGATGCAGCTGTCTGCCTTGGTCAGCGCTTTTCACCAACTGCAATCTGTTCAACAAGATCGACAATGCGGCGCCGCAGTTTCGAGTCGCTGATGCGCATGAAGGCCTTGGTGAGCGCGAGGCCATCTGAAGTGGCGAGAAAATCGGAGACGTAAGCGGGTGAGGGCGCTTCGCCCATGCCGTCGTGACGCCCGGCACCGGGAACCGATGGTGCGCCTTCGAAAAAGAATGACACCGGCACCTGGACGATATTTGCAATTTGTTGGAGCCGGCTCGCGCCGATTCGGTTGGTGCCTTTTTCGTATTTTTGCACTTGTTGAAATGTGAGGCCAAGCGCGTTGCCAAGCTTTTCCTGGCTCATTCCAAGCATCATGCGGCGCATCCGCACGCGACTGCCGACGTGCTTGTCAATGGGATTGGGCGCCTTTTTGGCCATCATCATCTTAAGCGGTTCTCCTATGCTGGCCTTCTGTAGCGTAATAGTTGCGGATATCAAATATCGCGCTGTTGAATACTAGCCATGCCAACCATCCTCCCCTTTTTGGACAGCCGGGAATAGAATTAACCGTAATTAAACGAGTATAACAGCGTCGTCTACGCGGGCTGGTTGCGGTGAAGATATTATATGCGCGCCACTGACGTGGCACGTCATCTTAAAATATTATGTGCCCCATAGGCGGAGTGGTAAATCATCTTAATAGGGAACAATCGTTCCCGATTTTGCACTTCACGCGGCAAAATTTCCAAATTTGGAGGTATTTGGTTGCAATCGCCGCCGAGCAACCGCCAGTAGCGCGAAGGCCACAATTATGGCCGTGGGGATATCTCCGACGCGGGCGTACACCGGGCGCCCGATTGATCGCGGCAATCGTGAACTTAGCAGACCCTCGCTGCCAAGCGGCAATGAATCAATTATTCTCCCAAGCGGATCAAAGACCGCCGAGATGCCGGTATTGGCGGCGCGGACCAGCGGCAGGCCCTGCTCGATAGCGCGAACGCGCGCTTGCTGCAGATGCTGATACGGTCCTGTCGAAATGCCGAACCATCCGTCATTGGTGACGTTTATCATCCAGCCGGGCCGCCGGCCTTTGGGCATCAGTTCGTCAGGAAAAATAGCCTCGTAGCAGATTAGAGGAAGCGCCGGTGGCGCGCCCGGAACGGCAATAAGTCGGCGCCGATCTCCGGCGGAGAAGCCACCGGGCAGCTTGGTGAGTTGCTGCAAGCCGATAGCTTCGAGGAGATGTTGGACCGGCAGATATTCGCCGAACGGCACCAGATGAACTTTGTCGTAGATCGAAACAATCGAACCGGCGTGGTCGATCACGTAGATCGAATTGTAGACCGTCGGATTGGCGAGATTGACTGGTTCGGCCAGCCGCACCGCGCCGGTAATCAGCACAGTGTGCTCGCCGAGCAGCTGAGTGATCTGGGTGAGCGCGTCGGGTTCTCGCGCGAGGAAAAACGGAAAAGCTGATTCCGGCCAGATCAAAATTGTTGCATCGCTCGAATTGGATTGTTGCGGACGGGATGCGCGCTCGGACAGAGCGATGTAGCGATCCATGACTTTCTGTTTGGCGGCATAGTTAAACTTTACGTCTTGCTGGAGGTCCGGCTGCATGATGCGCAGCTCGACGCCTTCGATGAACCGCGTTGGCGCGCGCACCAGCCGTACCGCACCGAAGCCCGCCATTGCGGCGAGGATTGCGACGCCGAGGGCAATCGGCAGCCACGGCCAGCGGGTTTCAGTGCGATCGTCAACGAGCGTGGCCGGGCTCGCGCCGACAACGATGGTGATGAATGTGAGACCCCAGATGCCGATGAGCGCGGCGCTTTGCGCCAGCACGAGCGGTGCGGTGAGCGCATAACCGAAGGCATTCCACGGAAAGCCGGTCAGCACATGCCCACGCAACCATTCAACGGCGGTGAGCGCCACACCCAAGGCCAGGATGCGCGTCGCTCCGCGCGTCCACAACAAGCGGGCCAATGCGGTGCCGAATGCCGTGAAAATCGCAAGCCCCGCCGGGAGTCCAAGCACTGCGATCGGCAGCAACCAGCCGAAGGTCGGCGCATCGACCAGGAAGGCGTAGCCAACCCAATACAGGCCGGCGAGAAAATAGCCGAAGCCGAACCACCAGCCGATCGCCGCGGAACTTCTTATTCCGCGCCCATAGCCGGTTCCGGTGCCGTCGATCAGCCAGACCAGCGTCGGGAACGTCAGAAACAGGATCGGCCAAAAATTGAACGGCGCCATGGCGAGCGCCGACAGCGCGCCCGCGGCGAGCGCGATGAGCCAGCGCCGCCATCCCCAGGACAGTACGATTGCGTGGATCGCACGCTCCGGTTTCACGGCGCCGGCGATGAGTTCGGATTTTGCCGTGTCACCTCATCACGCGAGGCCGCCGGTCGTGAAACCACCGGCTTCACTAACGTCGGCGCCGAGGCCGGGCGTCGGTCCTTGCTGCGATAGATTTTTACGCGCTTGACCCGGCGCGGATCGGCATCGAGCACTTCCGCTTCAAAAGAAGCCGGTCCCGGTACCAGTTCGCCGCGGACCGGGACGTGGCCCGCCCGCATCACCAGGTATCCGCCGAGCGTATCGACGTCTTGCGCGGCGTCGCCGACATCGAATTCGTCGCCGACGACCGCGCGGACATCATCGAGGCTGGCGCGGCCGATCGCCAAGAACGAGCCGTCGTTCTGCCGCGTCACCGCCGGCAATTCCGCTTCATCGTGTTCGTCGGCGATGTCGCCGACGATCAGCTCGACCAAGTCCTCGATCGAGACCAGGCCATCGCTGCCGCCGTATTCGTCGATAATGAGCGCCAGGTGAATGCGGGTCGCCTGCATTTTGGCGAGCAGATCAAGCGCCGGCATCGAGGGCGGCGCGTACAGCATTTCGCGGACGATTTTGGTCGTGGCCAGCGGCATGGAAAGATCGATCTTTGCGAGATCGAGATCAGCGGGCGGCAATTTTTCCTCAGCACTCGCGGCGCCCGGATCGATCACCGCGCGCGCCGCCATGAAGCCGAGCAAATCGCGGATGTGGACCATGCCGGTCGGATCGTCGAGCGTGTCGTTGTAAACTACGAGCCGCGAATGGCCGGCGCCGGCGAAAACCATGACGAGTTCGCCGATCGTGATGTGCTGCTGTACCGCAACGATATCGGCACGCGGCACCATGACACTCTCGATCCGGCACTCGCGCAGACCGAGAATGTTTTTCAGCATGGTGGCTTCGGCGGGCGAGAAGCCGGATTCCGGCTGCTCGGCGGTCAGGACGAGTTCGAGGTCGGCGCGGGTTGCCGCCGCCTTCCAGCCAAACAGAATGCGCATGACGCGCGTGAGCCAGCCCTCGTGCAGCTCGCTATGCTCCGGCACCAGCATGGGCAGGCCGTGATGCTCGGTCTCGTTGGATTCGCTGCGGGTCGGGGATTGGCTCATGATCGGTATATGTGATGGTCAGACGTCGGACCGGACGTCAGACTTCAGGCCTTGCTGCCACGCCGGTACGGGTCAGGGATTGCAAGCCGCTGCAGAATGTCGCGCTCGAGGCGTTCCATGGTTTCTGCGTCTTTCTTCCGCTCGTGGTCGTAGCCCAACAGGTGCAGAAAGCCATGTACGGCAAGATGGGCGACATGATGGGCGAAAGGCTTACCTTCTGCGCCGGCTTCCGCCGCGACAGTTTCGTAGGCCAGCACGACGTCACCGATGAGCGGCGGGTCGCCGCCGGTGCGGCCGGTCGGGAACGACAGCACATTCGTGGCCGCGTCCACGCCGCGCCAGGTGCGGTTGAGCAGGCGGATAGCCGAATCATCGGTCAGCACAATAGCAAGCTCCGCCCCGGGTGTTGACAGGGTAGCGGCGGCTTCGGCGATCGCCCGCCGGACAGCCGGTTCGGCGTCCCGGCTGCCTTTCCAGAGATCGGATTCGATGAGCACGTCGATTTTTGGCGCCGCTCGCGCTTTCTGCGCCGGTTGTGCCATTTACGACCGCTCGCGCTTAGACGCCGCGGCCCGGTCGTAAGCCTCGACAATCCGCGCGACCAGCTCGTGGCGGATGACATCGGCGGCCGAGAAGGTGACGTGGGCGATCCCTTCAACGCCATCGAGAAGCCGGACGGCCTCGGCGAGGCCGGAAGTCTGACCGGGCGGCAGGTCGACCTGGCTCGGATCGCCGGTTACGACCATGCGGCTGTTTTCGCCGAGCCTGGTCAGCAGCATTTTCATCTGCATCGCCGTCGTGTTCTGCGCCTCGTCGAGAATAATCGCGGCGTTCGACAAGGTGCGGCCACGCATGAAGGCAAGCGGCGCGATTTCTATTTCGGTGCTCTGCATCGCCCGCTCGACAATGCGGGCGTCCATCAGGTCGTAGAGCGCGTCGTAGATCGGCCGCAGATAGGGATCGACCTTCTCGCGCATGTCGCCGGGCAAAAAGCCGAGCCTTTCGCCGGCTTCGACCGCCGGACGCGACAGCACGATGCGATCGACTTCCTTGCGTTCGAACAATTGCACCGCATGGGCGACCGCAAGCCAGGTCTTGCCGGTGCCGGCCGGGCCGGTGGAGAAAACCAGCGCGTGACGCTTGAGCGCGCGCACATAGGCGTCCTGCGCCGGGGTGCGGGCGCGCACCCGGCGCTTGCGCAGATTGATCTCTTCGAAATTTTCCCGTGCGGCGGCGGGATCGAAATCGAACAGCAGACCTTGCGACAAAGCGAGGCGAACCGCGCCGTCGACGTCGCCCTGCGCCACCTCGTCGCCGCGCGCGAGCCGCTCGTAAAGAGTCTCCAGCACGCGCCGCGCCTGTTCGCAGGCTTCACGCGGGCCTTCCAGCGTCACTTGATTACCGCGCGAGGTTGCAACTACGCCAAGCCGGCGCTCGATCAGCGCGAGGTTTTGTCCGTATTGTCCAAACAAGGACGAGGCGAGGCGATTGTCGTCGAAAGTGAGCGCGACCTGAGCGGTGTTGTCTGGCGCAGCGATGAGTGTTTCATCGGTCTTGGTTCGCATTCAGGCTCCTGCGCCGGCAAGCGCCGGCTCTCGCGCCAGCGCGCCAAACAGACTGTTGCTGGAGACGTCGGTGATGGTGACGGACGCGATCTCGCCGATCAACGAACGCGGCGCTTCGATCTGGACCGGCTGGAGATAGGGCGAGCGGCCGACGATCTGTCCGGGATGGCGGCCAGAGCGTTCAAACAGCACGTCGAAGGTGCGGCCGACGCAGCGGCGATTGAATGCAGCCTGCTGGCCATCGATCGCATGCTGCAAGCGGTACAGGCGCTCCGATTTGACGGCATCGTCCACCTGATCGGTCATCTCGGCGCCGCGGGTGCCGGGCCGTGGCGAGTATTTGAAGGAAAACGCGCCGGAATAGCCGATCTCGTCGACCAGGCTGAGCGTTGCGGCGAAATCAGCTTCCGTCTCGCCCGGAAAGCCGACGATGAAGTCAGACGTGAGCGCCATGTCCGGCTGCGCGCTAAGGAGCCGCGATACTACCGCGAGGTAATCGGCACGCGTGTGACGGCGATTCATCGCCGCGAGAACGCGATCGGAGCCCGATTGCACGGGCAAATGCAATTGCGGCATCAGCGCCGGCAAATCGCGGTGAGCCGCAATCAGTTCGTCAGCCATATCGAGTGGATGACTGGTCGTGTAGCGCAGCCGCTCAACGCCGCGGATCCCGGCCAGACGTTCGAGCAGCTGGGCCAGCGACCGAGGTCGGCCATCGGGCCCCGTACCGTGATAGGCATTGACGTTCTGTCCGATCAGCGTGACTTCCCGCACGCCGGAATCGGCTAGCCGCTCGACCTCGGCCACGATCTTGTCCACGGGCCGGGAGGTTTCGGCGCCGCGGGTAAACGGCACGACACAGAATGTGCAGAACTTGTCGCAACCTTCCTGGACTGTGACAAAGGCGCTGACGCCGCGTGAGCGCATGGCAGCGCGGCTCGGTGCGGCGAGGTGGTCGAACTTGTCGTCGGCCGGAAATTCCGTATCGACCGTATGACCGTCGCGTTCGGCGCGGGCAAGCAGGCCGGGCAGGTGATGATAGTTCTGCGAACCGACCACGAGGTCGACCGCGGGCGCGCGGCGGATGATTTCATCGCCCTCGGCCTGCGCGACACAACCGGCGACCGCAATGAGAACGCGCCGATCGTTGGCCACCGCATCCTGTTTCAGCCGGCGCATGCGGCCGAGTTCGGAGTAGACCTTCTCGGCTGCTTTTTCGCGGATGTGGCAGGTGTTGAGGATGATGAGATCGGCGTCTTCGGGCGCCGCGGTTTCAACATAGCCTTCCGGCGCCAGGGTGTCCGCCATACGCTGCGAGTCGTAGACGTTCATCTGGCAGCCGAAGGATTTGACGAAGAGCTTGCGAGTACCTTTCATTCCGGTCGTTTTCGAAGCCTTTCTGCTTCGGTCACAGCATACCTTGTTTGCCGCGGCGGGTCAGCCGAGGTCGCGGCGCAGCACCAGCGCTGTGGCGCCGCTGTCATAATAGCCTTGGCGTTGGCCGACCTCGTAAAATCCGGCTTGCCGATAGAGCCGGGTAGCAGGCGCATTGTGCTTGTCCACCTCGAGAAACACGGTGCGGGCACCGAGCCCGGCCAGGCGGCGCAGATGCAGATCCAGCAGCGGCCGCGCGAAGCCGCGTCCGCGCCAGGGTAGTGCGATCGCGACCGACAGGATCTCGGCTTCATCATCGATGAGGCGGGACAGGATGAACCCGATCAGCGTCCGGCCGACTATGGTGCGATGAGCGACGATATTCCGGTCGGTGAGCATCCGGCGGAATTCGTCCTCGCTCCAGCCATGCCGGAATGATGCGGCATGCACGGCGGCAATGACGGCGGCATCGTTCCTCGCCGCCTCCGAGATCTTCGGTTCGGGTCGCGTTAACAAGCGGGCAACGAAGTTCATCATCGGCGCGGCAGTTGTGCCGCGTATTGCGGCTGCGCGTCCGCGGCGCGTAGATATTGCGGCGTCGGCGGCGATTGCCCTTCCGGTACGACTGCGCCCATCCGCGCGACCCAGGCGATATCGGGGGCAAGCCGGGTGTCGACGGTGACCGGCGGAGCGGCACCTTCTGTCAAAGCATCGGCTACGGATTGCGCCGCCGAGCCAACGATGAAGGCCGGTGTTTCGGCTGCGGCCGCCGCGGCTTCGCGTAAGCTTGCGAGCCGCGGTGTGCTGAACGTGCGGCCGCCGGCGCCAAAGACCTGGAGGTAGACATGGCCATGCCGCGCGTCGATGGCGGCAACGACCGGAAAGCTGTCGTCAGTCGCCATGTGCGGGGCGGCAAAGACCGCGAGCGTCGATAGTCCCACGGCCGGCTTGTCGGCCGCCAGAGCAATGCCACGCGCGGCCGCAAGCCCGACGCGCAAGCCGGTAAAGCTGCCGGGTCCGGTAGTTACGGCGACGCGGTCGATGGCGGAAAACCCAATGCCCGCTTGATCGATTACGCGCTTTAGCAGCGGCATCAGCGCCTCTGCATGACCACGCGTCATCGGCAGGCTCTCGCTCGCGACAAGACCGCCGTGCTCGGTGTCGAATAGGGCTGCGGAACAAGCCGCCAGCGCCGTGTCAATGGCAAGGACGCGCATAAAGGGTTATGGCCGTGATGCGCGGCAGTTTTGCAAAATCAGATTTGTCGGTCACATCGGCCGGACTTCGGTGACGTCGGGTATGAAATGGCGCAGCAGATTCTGGATGCCATGCCGCAACGTCGCGGTCGACGACGGACAACCGGCGCAGGCGCCCTTCATGTTGAGGTAGACCACGCCGTCCTTGAAGCCGCGGAAGGTGATATCGCCGCCGTCATTGGCTACTGCCGGCCGCACCCGCGTTTCGATCAGTTCCTTGATGGTGGCGACGGTCTCGGTGTCGGCCGCATCGAAGAACTCGTCCGCGTCGCTCTGCTCGGCGTTACCCTCGGCGAGCAAGGGCGCCCCGGACATGAAGTGCTCCATGATCGCGCCGAGGATCATCGGCTTGAGCTGCTGCCATTCGCCGGTTTCTTTGGTGACGGCAATAAAGTCGGAGCCGTAGAACACGCCGCTGACGCCGCCGATGTCGAATAGCCGCTCGGCCAGCGGCGATTTGGCGGCTTCGTCCCGATCACGCAAATCGAGCGTTCCGCCTTCAAGCACCGCCCGGCCGGGCAGGAATTTCAGGGTTGCCGGGTTCGGCGTCGCTTCGGTCTGGATGAACATGGCGTCCTCCGTCACCTCGCGCCGGCTGATTCCGGCGCGCCCGTAACATTTAAATCCAGTGTATTACGTGGCGAATTCCGTTGGAAGTTCAAGTGGCCTTGGTCATTCTGGGGCGCCGCAAAGCGGCGAGCCCGCCAGGGGCCTAAGATAGCGCGTCAAGCTCTTCGTCGGTGAGGTGGCCGGGCACGATCGCCACCGGGATCGGAAAATCGCCTGCGGTCCGGCCGATCGTTGCGACCAGCGGGCCCGGGCCTTCCGAGCCTGTGCCAGCGGCGAGCACGAGAATGAAGATATCCTCGTCTTCGTCGATCAACTTGAGAATTTCTTCCGCCTTGTCGCCTTCGCGGATCACGCTTTCCGGGTCAATGCCGGCGATGGCCTTGGCGCGGGCGGCGTATTTACCAAGCTCCGCGTCGGCTTCGCCATGAGCCTCGGCCAACATGATATCGGCGACGCCGAGCCATTGCTGACTCTGATCGAGGGTTTCGATCACCCGCAGCAAGACGATGTTGCCGCCAATGCGTGCCGCTCGCCGCGCGGCGAAATAAATGGCGCGGTCGCACTCCTCGGTGTCATCGACCACGACGAGAAGCTTCGGCTTGTGACCGACTTCGTAGCTGCGGCGCCTGCGTGGCATCGAGTTTTTCCGGCGGTCGAAATGCTGCCACGGCGGCGGCTGGTCCGACAAGCCGGGCTGGGGATGAACCGGCGTTACGATCGCACCAGGCCGACGATGTCCTTCACCGCCTTCATGGTCTCGCCGGCTAGCTTTCGCGCGCGCGCTGAGCCTTCCGCGAGGATGGAATCGATCGCGACCGGATCGCGCAACAGCCGTTTCATCTCGGCGCCGATCGGGCCGAGCTTGGCAACGGAAAGATCGACCAGTGCCGATTTGAAGGTGGAGAATTGCGCGCCGCCGAATTGCGCCAGCACGCCGGCGCGCGTGGTGCCTTCCAGCGCGGCATAAATGCCGACCAGATTGTCGGCCTCGGGCCGCGATTTGAGGCCAGCCTCCTCGCTCGGCAGCGGCTCCGGATCGGTTTTGGCCTTGCGGATTTTCTGCGCGATGGCGTCGGCGTCGTCGGTGAGGTTTATGCGCGAGTAGTCGGACGCATCGGACTTGGACATTTTCTTCGCGCCGTCGCGCAACGACATAACGCGGGTCGCCTCGCCGGTGATCAGCGGCTCGGGCAGCGGGAAGAACGTGTCGCCATAGCCGTGGCTACTGATCGACTGGCTGAAGTCGTTGTTGAACTTTTGCGCGATGTCGCGCGACAGTTCCAGATGCTGCTTCTGGTCTTCGCCGACCGGCACATGGGTGGCGCGATAGACCAGAATGTCGGCCGCCATCAGCGCCGGATAGGCGTAGAGACCGACGGACGCGTTCTCGCGGTCCTTGCCGGCCTTCTCCTTGAACTGCGTCATCCGATTGAGCCAGCCAAGGCGCGCGACGCAATTGAACACCCAGGCGAGCTCGGCATGCTCGGCCACCTGGCTCTGGTTGAAGACGATGTGTTTTGCCGGATCGATGCCGCAGGCGATGAACGCCGCGGTGACCTCGCGGATGGCGCGGGGCAATTCGGCCGGGTCCTGCCAGACCGTGATCGCATGCAGATCTACGACGCAATAAATGCAGTCGTAACGATCCTGCAACTCGACAAAGCGCTTGATGGCGCCAAGATAGTTGCCGAGATGCAGGTTGCCGGTCGGCTGCACGCCGGAAAAGACCCGCTCCTGAAACAACATGGGCGAACTCCCACCTAAAAAAGCGAACGCCACATGCCACGTCCTCGGCTTGCCCTGCAAGGGCCGGCCGCTATAGTGCGCCTCCCGCGCATCGTTTTTTTTCAAAAAGAGTCTTGGTATGGCCACTACCCGTTACGACGTTCTTGGCATCGGCAACGCAATCGTCGACGTCATCGCTCGCACTGAAGAGGATTTCCTGCTCAAGCAGGGCATGAATAAAGGCACCATGGCGCTGATCGATGCGCCGCGCGCCGAGGCGATCTACGACGCGATGGGTCCTGCCATCGAATCGTCCGGCGGCTCCGCAGCGAATACCATCGTCGGTGTTGCCGGTTTTGGCGCGCGCGCGGCGTTTATCGGCAAGATCAAGGAGGATGGTCTCGGCCGTGCCTTCGCCCACGATATCCGCGCCGCCGGCGTTGCCTTCACTACGCCGCCGGCCTCCGATGGTGCGCCGACCGCGCGCTGCTACATCCTGGTGACGCCGGACGGCGAGCGCACCATGAACACGTTTCTCGGCGCGGCGCAGAATCTGCATCCGGCCGACATCGACCCCGACATGATCGGCTCAAGCTCGATCATTTATCTGGAAGGCTATTTGTGGGATCCGAAGAACGCCAAGGACGCGTTCGTCAAGGCGGCAGAGATTGCGCATCAGGCCGAGCGCAAGGTGGCACTCACCTTGTCGGACGCGTTCTGCGTCGACCGCTGGCGCGACGAATTCTTGCATCTGATGCGCTCGCGCACGGTGGATCTCATTTTCGCCAACGAAGCGGAGCTGCACAGCCTCTATCAAACATCGGACTTCGACACCGCATTGGCTGCGCTGCGCCGCGATGTCGCGACCGCGGTGGTGACGCGCAGCGAAAAGGGTTGCGTGGTCGTCAGTCCGGCCGGGACCGAAGCGGTGTCGGCCTTCCCGGTCGAGCGCGTCGTTGACACCACCGGCGCTGGCGATCTGTTCGCGGCCGGCTTCCTCTCCGGCCTTGCGCGCGGCGCCGACGATCGCACCTGCGGCCGGCTCGGCGCGCTGGCCGCGGCCGAGGTGATTCAGCATCTCGGCGCTCGCCCGGAGACTTCGCTCCGCGACCTCGCGCGGGAGAACGGGCTGTCTGATTAGCCGAAGCGCCGCGTCCGGAGCGAAGTTTCCTAAGTTCGCGCTTCAGGGCGCACCGAGGGCAATGCCCGGATTAGGGCCAAGACCCGATGAGAAAATCAGAACTTTTCCGTAATGTCGTCTGACGTGCCAAATTTGCCATCTGGCCCCGCGCTCGTCAGTTCAAAGTGGTCATCGCCAAGTTGGGTATATTTGAACTGCGTCCCCCAAGGATCGGCTGTCATGAACATATTCTTTTCGGACGGCCGACCTAAATCACTGAGCGCCGCGGGTAGTTTGCCGTGTTGACTCTTGTAAAGGGCAATTTGCCCGGCATCGATCCCCATCTCCTGGTGTACGAGCCTGATCTTTAACTCGGCGAAGCGCCCCGTCTTTGAAACGAAGCCAAAATAAAACAGCCCTCCGTACAGGAGAATCGAAAAAAGGATACCGGCAATTCCGAGATATATCTGTCCCGGTATTTTCTTAACGGCTCCATTGACGATTGCGATTATACCAAACAAGACGCCGATCAACGGTATAAAAGACAGTCCACCGAAAACCCATCCCGCTACCGATGTCGGCTTTGTATTCGTACTTAAATTGGCTTTGAATACCGGTACTGAAGTTCGCTTTTGTGGTGGCGCTGAAGGATCTGCGTCGGCCATACACACATGATACCAGATTGAGTGATCTAAAAAAGTGCCTTCTTTCTTGGGTCGCGCCGCTTGCGCCGCACTTTGCTGACAACTTGGTTGTTCAGGTCCCGCGGGCGGCGTGAGGACTTAAAAATTACCGACCCGACTTTTCGCTTCGATGGTCTGTTGTGGTGGCGATCGAGTTGCGGTGCCACACGGAGTTACAAAGCGACTTGCTGAAGGGCCCAGGCGATGTTTGGCCTGCACCCAATAACCGACATCCGATGCGGGCCACTTAGGAGTGTGTGGCTTCCAATGATCGGGCCGTGTCGCTGGTTTCGCTAACGAATTACTAACCGAACCCGGCTACCGACGGATCATCCGCAATCCCGGAGATCCGACGATGAACGACGCCCAGGCCGGCAAGCCTACCGACGGCAAGCCCAACAGCTGGACCCCCGCCGGTAGCCGATTGCCGGTCGTTTGGTCGCCAAAACTCGATGCCGGGGAAGGTTTGGCGGAAGATTTTCCGCCGTCCGGTGGCGAACATGCCGCGTCGTCATCCACGGATGAGGCGGTCAAGGAGGCGGTGGGGGACTCGACCGCCGAGTCCGCTGCGCCCGCGTCCTCCTCGCCTCCGTCGCGCTTCATGCTGCTGGCGGCTTCGGTTGCGATTGCGGCCGCGGTCGGCGCACTGTTCGGGTCGCTGTCGGCTTCCGGATTTGCCTATTTTATGTCCGCTCCGGTGGCGAAAGTTCACGTCGCGGACGCACGGACGCTGCAGGTGGTGCCATCGCTCAAGGCCGAGCTCGCCGATCTTGCGTCGCTGAAGGCGAACCTCGACAACGCGACCAGGAACGCTAACGGCCAGTTCGCCAAGCTGGCAGACCGGCTCGATCGCGTCGAGCGGGTGGCGGCAGAGCCGGCGGCCAAGATTTCGCACATCGCCGATGCGGTCGATCGGTTGGAGAAGCGCAGTGCGGCCGCGTCGGCTGCGCCGGAAACCACCGGCTCGATCGCGGCGAACCAGCCAGCCGCGGCACCCGCGCCGACGCCGCCGATGGCAAGCGAGACGAAGCCGCCCGACCGCGTGCTGCAGGACTGGATCGTGCAGGACGTCCGCGGCAACCGCGCGCTGGTCGCGAGCCGCTACGGCGGCATGTTTGCGGTCGCCGCCGGCGGCTTTCTTCCCGGCCTCGGCCGCGTCGAAACGATCACGCGGCAGGATGGCCGGTGGGTCGTTGTCACTGCGCACGGTGTCATCACGTCGGAACGCTAACTGCGTTTTCTGCCGCCAACAGTATTGCTCCTGCTGCATTCCGGGCTTGCGCCGGATTCGAGCGCGCGACCGTAGTCATTCGCCTCAATCCATGCCAATTTGTTGGTTCCATCGCGCATGATCCGGAACAGTGGAAGCCGGTTTTCCGACAAGATCATCCGCGATTAAAATAGCCACGCCGGGCTGCAGACAGGGGAGTTGGCCAATTGAGCCTCTCGCGCATCGGCGTTCTCGCGGCGGTGACGCGGCTGGCCGTCACCGTCCTCGGATGCGTCGCGTTTGCCGGCATCGCGGCGGCGCATTCGCCCGAGGGCCCGCCATCGCCGCTCGCCCAACAGCCGAAGCCGGAAATGCAGGCGAATTGTCCCGGTCTCGTCGCGGGAAATCGGCCACCACTGATCCCTGCGGCGTTAAGGCTTGCGGCGCTCAATCCGGATCAGGTGCGGATCACGTTCATCGGGCACGCCACGTTCCTGATCGAGAGTCCGGAACTGGTGCGGATTGTCACCGACTATAACGACTACGTGCACCCGCCGGTTCTGCCCGACATCATCACCATGAACCACGCGCACGACACCCACTACACCGACCATCCCGATCCGGCGATCAAACACGTGCTGCGCGGCTGGGGGCCGAGCCCGGAACAGCCGGCGATCTGGGATCTGAAATATCGCGACGTGCGCGTGCGCAACGTGCCGACCAATATCCGCAACTGGACCGGCGGCACCGAGCGTTACGGCAATTCGATCTTCATTTTCGAGATCGCCAATCTGTGCATCGCGCACCTCGGGCATCTGCATCACACGTTGACCCAGCAACAACTCAACGAAATCGGCCGCATCGATGTGGTGATGGCGCCGGTTGACGGCAATTACACGCTCGACCTCGACGGCATGATGGAGGTGCTCACCGCGCTCAAACCGCAGCTCATCATCCCGATGCATTTTTTCGGCTGGTATACGCTCGACCGGTTTGTCGAGCGGGCGCAGCAGCAATGGCCGGTCGAAAGAGCCGAGGTTCCGTCGGTCGTGGTTTCCAAGACCACGTTGCCGGCGGCGCCGAAAGTGCTGGTGCTGCCGGGATTTTAAAACTTCCAGTTCGGCTGTGTCGCCTTCCGCTGGCGCGCCAATCATCGTATAAACGTTCACAGATCTAAGCTTCAAATCAGACCGGAAGAGCACTGCCGATGCTGAGCGCGGAACAAAACGATCTCATTACCCGTACCGGTCCCAAAACCGCCGCCGGCACACTGATGCGGCGCTATTGGCAGCCAGCGGCTTTGGTCGACGAATTGTCGGGCAATCGGCCGGTGAAGCCCGTGCGGCTCCTCGACGAGGATCTCGTTGCGTTCAAGGACGACCAGGGCCGCTACGGGCTTATCGGCCGCCATTGCCCGCATCGCGGCACCGATCTCGCTTGCGGGCGGCTCGAAGACGGCGGCTTGCGCTGCGCGTTTCACGGCTGGCTGTTCGACGTCAACGGCAAGTGCCTGCAAACACCGGCCGAGCCCGACGACAGCAATCTCTGCGCTAACCTCAAACAGAAATCCTATCCGGTGGTCGAGAAGAGCGGCATCATCTGGGCTTATCTCGGCGCTGGCGAGCCGCCGGCATTTCCGGATTTCGACTGCTTCATCGCGCCGGGCACTCACACCTTTGCCTTCAAGGGCATGATCGATTGCAACTGGCTGCAGTCGCTCGAAGTCGGCATCGATCCGGTGCACACCTCGTTTTTGCACCGCTTCTTCGAGGATGAGGATCCCGACAAGGGCTACGGCAAGATGTTCCGGGACATCTCGAAAGACTCGGACATGCCGATGACGAAAATCATGCGCGAATTTCCGCGGCCGCGGCTTGAAATCGAGCCGACCGATTACGGCTTCCGGCTCGCCACGCTGCGCGAGATCGGCGGCGAGAAGGCGCACGTGCGCGTGACCAATCTGATCTTCCCCAACGCTTTCATCATTCCGATGAGCCGCGAGATGACGATCTCGCAATGGCACGTGCCGATCGACGATGTAAAACATTATTGGTACGCGATCTTCACGTCGTTCGGCGCGCCGGTGGACAAGGACGAGATGCGCCGCCAGCGGCTCGAACTCTACGAATTGCCCGACTATGTGCCGCGCCGGAACAAAGACAACGATTACGGCTTCGATCCGCACGAGCAGGAGCACACGACCTACACGGGCATGGGCACGGACATCAACGTGCACGACCAATGGGCCTGCGAGTCGATGGGCACGATTCAGGACCGCACCGAGGAGCATTTGGGCACCTCGGACAAGGCGATCAGCGCGTATCGCCGGCTGCTGCGGCAGGCGCTGGATCAAAGCGGCAAGGGTGAACGGCCGATGATGGTGCTTGATGCGGCGGGTGCCGCGAAAATCACCGGCCCGGCCTGTGTCGACGGCATCGGCCCGGCGGCGGATTGGCAGGGCTATTGGCAGACGACCAGCAAGCACCGGCAGGATACCAAAAGCTGGAATTAGCGAATGGGAAATGGCGAATAGCGAATAGGAAAAACGCGAGTACACTTCATTCGCCATTCGCCACACCCCATTCGCCACAACAATGCCTCCGCGAAATCGAAACTCCGCAACCTTCGTCGAGCGTCATGGTCTCTGGTCCGCCGAACAGACGCGGCAGGCCAGGGCCGTCGCGCAACAGATCAAACGCCACAAGCTTGAACTGGTGCGCTTTTCGTTTGCCGACCAGCATGGCGTGCTGCGCGGCAAGACTTTGGTGGCCGCTGATGCGCTAAGCGCGATGACGAGCGGCGTCACCATGACAACCACGCTCCTTGCCAAGGACACCGCGCACAAAACCGTCTATCCGGTATTCACCGCCGGCGGCGGCTTCGACATGGCGGAGATGCAGGGCGGCGGCGATTTTGTCATGGTCGCCGACCCGGCAACGTTTCGGGTGCTGCCGTGGGGGCAGAATAACGGCACGCCCAATACCGGCTGGTTGCTCTGCGACATCTTTTTCACCAGCGGCAAGCCGGTGCCGTTCTCGACGCGGCAGATCCTGCGCGACGCGCTGGCGCGGCTTGCGGCGCAGGGTTTTGATTTCGTCGCCGGGCTCGAAGTCGAATTTCATCTCTTCAAGCTGGAGAATCCGCGGCTCGCGCCGGAAGACGCGACGTGGCCGCCGCGTGCGCCCGAAGTGTCGCTGCTCAATCAGGGCTATCAGTATCTGACCGAAACCCGGTTCGATCAGATCGACGCGGCGCTGGAGCCAATCCGGCGCGGCATCGCGGCGCTTGGCATGCCGCTGCGCTCGCTGGAAATCGAGCTCGGGCCGAGCCAGTGCGAGTTCACTTTCCGCCCGCTGCCCGGACTGGCTGCCGCCGACACGATGATTTTGTTCCGGGCGGCGACCAAGCAGATCGCGCGGCGTCACGGCTTGTTGGCGAGCTTCATGTGCCGGCCGGGACTACCCAATCTGTTTTCGAGCGGCTGGCACTTGCATCAATCGCTGATCGACCGCAAACGCGGCACCAACGCTTTCGTCGGCAGAGGCGACGGCGGATTATCTGAAACCGGCCGAAGTTTTCTCGGCGGCCTGTTGGCACACGCTGGCGCTGCCGCCGCTTTCACGACGCCGACCGTCAACGGCTACAAACGCTATCGGCCGTTCACGCTCGCGCCCGATCGCGCCATCTGGGCGCGCGACAATCGCGGCGTGATGGTGCGTGTGCTCGGCGAGCCCGGCGATCCGGCGACCCGGCTGGAAAACCGCGTCGGCGAGCCCGCGGCCAATCCCTACCTCTACATTGCGTCGCAAATTTACGCAGGCCTCGACGGCATCGCGCAGAAGCGCGATCCCGGAACCGCGGCCGACACGCCCTACGAGACCGATGCTCCGCCGCTGCCGAAGAATCTGGGCGAAGCGGTCGCCGCGCTCCGCGCGGATCAAGTGTTTCGCAAAGGCTTCAGCGACGGCTTCGTCGAGTATTACGCTCACATCAAAGAAGCCGAATACGCCCGGTTCATGACTGAAGGTGGCAAGGAGGCCGACGTCACTGCCTGGGAGCAGAACGAGTATTTCGATCTGTTCTAGCTCGCCGGGCACGCGTCATGCCGCGCTCGTCGCGGGCATCCACGCCTTGAGAGCACAAAGGAAAGACGTGGATGGCCGGAACAATCCGGTCATGACGGATCGAGAAAAATCGCGATCGCGCCTAAGCCGCGCGCGCGCCGCTCGTCGCTTTCTTCCCGGCGAAGTGCGGGATGACGTGGTGGGCGAACATCTCCTGGGTCTTGATCGTCTTCCAGTGTTCGACGCCGCCCGGATTGACAGTGATTGCCACTTCGGTGAGGCCTGCGCACAGCTCCTGCACCGCTTCGATCCTCTCGATTATGTCCTGCGGGGTGCCGACCCAGACGATGTCGTTCTTGATCATCTCGTCGTACGGCATGTCGGAGAAGTTCTCCATGATGCCCGAGGCGTAGAAGCCGTAGCCGGCGGCCTCAAGCACCGCCTTCGGCGGCATCTCGTCCTTGTTCTCCAGCAGCACCGAGGCGTTGCCCTTGAGGAATCCGCGCATCATCTTCTCGGCCTCGCGCTTGGCGGTGTCGCGATCGAAGTCGAGATGACAGGCGTGAATCCAGACGATGTCCGGCTTGTTGCCGTGCTTGGCGCAGGACGCCCGGTAGATGTCGAGCTGCGCGCGCAGCGCCTCGTAAGGCAATAGCGGCGGGACCACCACGGAGTAGCCGCGCGCGCCGGCCAGTTCATAGGTGTAGTCGCTGGTGCCGCCGACGAAGATGCGGAATTTCCGGCCGGGCGTTGGCCGCGGCACGATGTGAGAGTCCACGACTTTGTAGAACTTGCCGTCGCACGAGAAACGGTCCTTTTCGAGCGCGTCGATCAGGATGTTCAGCGATTCCTCGTAACGTTCGCGCGACTCCTCAACCGGTACACCGCCCTTCAGCGGGATCCAGCCGTGACCGCGGCCGAGGCCGAACTCGTAGCGGCCATCGACCAGCATGTCGAACTGCGCGATCTGCGAGGCCAGCACCGTGGGATTGTGGAAGGGAAGCACGTGCACGAGCGTGCGGAATTTGATGTTTCGCGTCCGCTCCGAGGCTTTGGCGAAGAACGCAAACGGGTTCGGCGATGCGCCGAATTTCGGGAAGAAGAAATGCTCGATAATAGAAAAGGTCGAATAACCGAGCCGCTCGGCATTGACGACCTGTTCAAGCGCTTCGGCATAAACCTGCTGCTGGGTCTTGCTCGGCCAAGTCTGAAGCTCTGAATAGATGCTGAATTCCATGACGCCACACCCCTTTTCCGCGGAACAACGCCGATTGTATCCCGCGTTCACGACGGGCTGTCAAAATCGGAATGTCAAACCGCACGCACGGCAGGGATGCAGTCAACATCGCGTACAATAAGTGCGCGACGCGGTCTTTGCCGTCCTGTCACAATAGAGTGGTTTTCACGCCCAGTGTCACGTTACACAATCTCGGATGAACGCCGAGCGCGCTATCAGCGCCCTTTAAACGTCCACACTGGCGGTTAGGGCGTGTTCCTCGATGAACACGCGGCGCGGCTCGACTTTGTCGCCCATGAGTTCGTCGAAGATAGTGTTGGCCTCGTCGATTTCCTTGACGCTGACGCAGAGGAGCGAGCGCGCATTGGTGTCGAGCGTGGTTTCCCAAAGCTGCCCGGGATTCATCTCGCCGAGACCTTTGTAGCGCTGGAGCGCGACGCCTTTCCTGCCGGCCGCGATCACTGCTTCGAACAGGCTGACCGGACCGTGGATCGGCGTCTCCTCATCCTTTCGCCGCAACATCGCCGGCGGGGTCGGCCGTGGGTAGATCTGCTGCAAGGAGGCGGCGAATTCGTCGAGCTTGCGGGCGTCGGCTGAGCCCAGCAGCGCCTGGTCGATCACCGCGACTTCCCGGACGCCGCGCAGCGTTCGCTCGAATTCAAAGCCCACGCCTTCCGTGTACTGGCCGCGCCAGCCGCGCTCGGTTTCATCCGTCAGAGCATCGAGCCGTTTGGCGATGTATTCGGCCGCGGCACCTGCGCTCGCCGGATCGCTCGTGACCCGCGTTTGCAGCACACCGGCAATGGCGGCCTGCTCGATTACCCTGCGGTTATAACGGCTGTGCAGGCCGTTCAGGAGATTGCGGATTGAGCGCGCTTCCTCCACCAGCTTGCGCAGATCGTTGCCGGCGCGGACTTCGCCGGACGAAAGACGCAGCGAAGTCTCTTCCAGGCCGGTATCGATCAGATAGTCTTCAAGCGCGCGCTCGTCCTTGAGATATTGCTCGGATTTGCCGCGCGAGACTTTGTAGAGCGGCGGCTGGGCGATGTAGAGGTGGCCGCGATCGATGATATCGCGCATCTGCCGGTAAAAGAACGTCAGCAGCAGGGTGCGGATATGGGCGCCGTCGACGTCGGCGTCGGTCATGATGATGATCTTGTGGTAGCGCAGCTTGTCGATGGCGAATTCGTCGGTGCCGATGCCGGTGCCGAGCGCGGTGATCAGCGTGCCGATCTGTTCGGACGAGAGCATCTTGTCCATGCGCGCGCGTTCGACGTTGAGGATTTTTCCACGCAACGGGAGCACGGCCTGGAATTCGCGATTGCGGCCCTGCTTGGCGCTGCCGCCGGCGGAATCGCCCTCGACGATGAACAGTTCGGACTTCGCCGGATCGCGCTCCTGGCAATCGGCGAGCTTGCCGGGTAGCGAGGTAATGCCGAGCGCGCTCTTGCGCGTCATCTCCCGGGCCTTGCGCGCCGCTTCGCGCGCGGCGGCGGCCTGGATCACCTTGCCGACGATGATCTTGGCCTCTGAGGGATGCTCCTCGAACCAGGCCTTGAGCATATCGTTGACGATGCCCTCGACCGCGGGCCGCACCTCGGACGAAACCAGTTTGTCTTTGGTCTGCGAAGAGAATTTGGGATCAGCCACTTTGACGGAGAGCACGGCGGTCAGGCCTTCGCGGCAATCGTCGCCGGTGAGCGCGACCTTCTCTTTGCGCGCAGCGCCGCCCGATTCGGCGTAGCCGGTGACCTGCCGGGTCAACGCGCCGCGGAAGCCGGCAAGATGGGTGCCGCCGTCACGCTGCGGGATGTTGTTGGTGAAGCAGAGCACGTTTTCGTGGTAGCCGTCGTTCCACCACAACGCGCATTCTACCGCGACGCCGTCGCGTTCGGCTTTCATGACAATCGGCTGCGGCACCAGCGAGGTCTTGTTGCGATCAAGATATTTGACGAACGCCTCGACGCCGCCCTCGTAGCGCATCTCCTCGCGCTTCTCGACGGCGTGACGCATGTCGGAAAGCACGATAGTGATGCCGGAATTGAGGAACGCGAGTTCGCGCAACCGATGTTCCAGCGTCGCAAAGTCGAACTCCGTCATGGTGAAGGTCTTGGTCGACGGCAGGAAGCTCACCTCAGTGCCGCGTCGGTCGTAGGCCGCGCCGACGACCGCAAGCGGGGCGACCGCTTCGCCGTCACGGAACTCCATGAAATGCTCATGGCCGTCGCGCCAGATCGTCAGCTTGAGCCAGCTTGAAAGCGCATTGACCACCGACACGCCGACGCCATGCAGTCCGCCGGAAACTTTGTAGGAGTTCTGGTCGAATTTTCCGCCGGCGTGCAGCTGGGTCATGATGACTTCGGCTGCGGACACGCCTTCGCCCTCGTGCAGGCCGGTCGGGATGCCGCGGCCGTCGTCACGCACGGTGCAGGAACCGTCGGGATTGAGGGTTACAGCGACTTCTTTGGCGAAGCCGGCGAGCGCCTCATCGATGGCGTTATCGACGACCTCGTAGACCATGTGATGCAGGCCCGAGCCATCGTCGGTGTCGCCGATATACATGCCCGGCCGCTTGCGTACGGCGTCAAGTCCCTTGAGAACCTTGATGGATTCTGCGCCGTAATCGGAGGCTGCAGCGGGGGCTGGTTTACGGGCTGGCTCGGCCATTCAGGAGGCTTTCAGTTGGCGCAAAAAACGCCAGAGAATCGCTATTTTCTTGTACACGAAAATGCTGCCCGGTACAGGGCAAAGTGACTAGGGGTAAGATATTGTCAAATCGGCATTTTTCAATGGTTTGCCATGACTAAAATGAGGCGGGTTCAACACGATCGCCGGGCGTCGTTTTGAGGGCCGTTGGCAACGTCATTTCGAAGCCAATTCTTCGCCAAATCGGCAGGCAAAAAAGCCGGAAAAAATCTGCAAGGTCTCAGGACGCTCGGTCCTTTGGGACAGGTAGGAGGTGGTCACTGTCCGGCCGGTATTCCGGCGGCGGTTGTTGGAAGCTGCTGAGTGCGACCGTCCACAGTTCTACACGATCCAAATCATCGTGCAGACGATTTAACGCCTCCACGAGATTACGAACAATCATATCTGCCGCGCGGTCCGGCATCGTCATCAGGCCTCGGTCCCGTAAAGGACATGTTCTGCTCCTCGAACACTAAGAGGTTCTGGGCACACTTGTTCCGCCAAATATTTTTTCGCTCGAGCGCGGCCGTGAAAAGCGGTATCGGAACTCTTTCTGCGATGCCGAAGGCTTAACTGTTCCTCAATCGCAGATCACCGGAATGGACCTCAACCATTGTCGCATCGGCCTTGTTGATCTCAGAAAACAGGGCCGGGTCGGCGCCGGTCATCCAGACTTGCGTACCCAGTTGACCAAGTTCCATGTGCAGTGCAGCGCGTCGGCTCGGATCAAGGTGTGCGACAACCTCGTCGAGCAGAAGCACCGGAGCGGAACCCGTCATCTCGGCAATCAAACGCGCATGCGCTAGCACCAAGCCGATGAGGAGCGCCTTTTGCTCGCCGGTCGAAGCGTCGCGGGCGGCGACGCCCTTTTGCGTGTAGACAACCGAAAGGTCGGTCAGGTGCGGCCCGTCGAGCGTGCGCCCGGCCGCTGCATCACGCCCGCGGTTCTCCTTCAGCAGCGCGCGATAGCGTTCTTCAATTTCGATCGCAGGATGGGCCGGGACCAGCTTTTCGATCCAGCCGTCAAGGGTCATCTCGGCGCTCGGGAATGCTGAACCCCGGCGTGCGGCAAGCACGGCGGAGAGCCGCCGCACGGTCTCCGCCCGCATCCCGGCAACCGCGACGGCAATCTCGGCGGTCTCGTGCTCGACGGCGTCGAGCCAGTGCGGATCGGGCCGCGCCTCCTCCAAAAGTCGGTTGCGCGAACGCAATGCACGGTCGAGCGCGTTGACCCGGCTGGCATGTTCGGCGTCGACCGCCGTCGCCAAGCGGTCGAGAAAGCGGCGGCGCTCCGAGAGTGGCCCGACAAACAGCGAATCCATCGCCGGCACCAGCCAGACCACGCGAAGATGGTCGGCGAAAGCGGACGCCGAACTGACCGGTTCACGATCGATCCGCCATGCGCGATGCGCTGTCGCGCCCTCTTCGGGCTTGCGCTCGACGCCGGTGCCGAGGGTCGCGAGCCCAAGCGCGCCCTCCACTTCTGCGGCCACGGCCCAGGAGCCGTCACCCTCGTTGAATGCAACCTCTTCAAGGGTGGCGCGCCGCAAGCCGCGGCCGGGGGCGAGAAACGAGATCGCCTCGATCAGGTTGGTCTTGCCGGCGCCATTCGGCCCACACAGCACGATCATACGGGCGTCGGTCTGAAGTGCTGCCGCGTGATAATTGCGGAAGTTGGTCAGTGTCAGGCGGCGGATCATCCAGGAATCGGTATTTGGCTGTCAGTCATCAGCATCCCAGCGCACGAGATATGCCGCGGCGCCGGGGATTCCAAACTTCCGCTGGTTGATCACTGATTACCGATATCAGGCCCGCTTACCGATATCAGACCCGCATCGGCATCAGCACGTACAACGCGCCCCGCGGCTCCTTGTCCTGGATCAGCGTCGGCGAACCGGGATCGGCGAGCTTCAGCACTGCGGCTTCGCTTTCGATCTGGGTGGCAATGTCCAGCAGGTAGCGCGAGTTGAAACCGACGTCGATCGGATCAGAGCCGTATTCGACTTCGAGTTCCTCAGTCGCGCTGCCCGAGTCAGGATTGGTAACGGACAACAAAAGCCTTCCTGCGGTCAGCGACAGCTTGACCGCGCGGCCGCGCTCGCTCGAAACCGTCGAGACCCGGTCGACCGCGGCTTCGAATTCCTTTTTGTCGACGATAAGCTCCTTGTCGTTACCCACCGGGATGACGCGTGCGTAATCCGGAAACGTTCCGTCGATCAGCTTCGACGTCAGGATCACCTCGCCCACCGAGAACCGAATCTTCCCGGCGGAAAGCTCAACGGTGACTTCGGCGTCGCCATCCTCGAGAAGCCGCTGCACCTCGCCGACGGTTTTGCGCGGAACGATGATGCCGGGCATGCCGGCGGCGCCTTTCGGCAAATCCAGTTCCATCTGCGCAAGACGGTGGCCGTCGGTCGCGACCGCGCGCAGCGTTTGCGTCTGCCCGGTGCCGGCGATGTGGAGATAGATGCCGTTGAGATAGTAGCGGGTTTCTTCGGTGGAAATGGCGAACTGGGTCTTGTCGATCAACCGCTTCAGGTCGGCGGCTTTGAGCGTGAATTTATGCGTCATCTCGCCCGGAGCGAGATCGGGAAAATCGCTCTCCGGCAGCGTCTGCAGAGTAAAACGCGATCTGCCTGCTCGGATCGACAATGCGGCGCGGTCGCCGGAAGATTCGAGCACGATCTGCGCACCCTCGGGCAATTTGCGCACGATGTCGTAGAACATATGCGCCGGCACCGTTGTCGAGCCGCCCGGGGCCGCCTCGGCGGCAATCGCGTCGGTCACTTCGAGATCGAGATCGGTGGCCTTCAGGCTGAGTTTCGAACGGTCGGCGCGAATAAGCACATTGGCGAGGATCGGAATGGTGTTGCGCCGCTCGACCGCGCGATGGACATGGCCAAGCGATTTCAACAATTCGGAGCGCTCTACGGTGACCTTCATCGCGAAATCCGTTGCCGAGGGGTAGTAAAGGTGGCGCGGCCCGCCGCCTTCGGCAAGGCCGGAAGCCGGAATGAAGCGGCCTTTTCCCCTGAGTTTCACAAGGCCGGGTTTCACTGGCCAGGAGGGGGCAACGCTAGTCCCGCTAGTCAGTCTGATACGTCAGTCCTGTGCCGTCAGTCCTGTACCGCTAGTCTTGGAGCTGCCGCTTGAGCGACTCAATCTCCTCGGCGAGCGCGTTATCGTTGCTGACCAGCGTCTCGATCTTGCGCACGGCGTGCAGCACGGTGGTGTGATCGCGGCCACCGAAACGGCGGCCAATCTCGGGCAGCGAGCGCAGCGTCAGGACCTTGGCCAGATACATGGCCACCTGGCGCGGGCGCACGACATTGGCTGTACGTCGTGAGGATAATAAATCGGCGCGGCTGACGTTGTATTGGCGGGCAACAATCCGCTGAATGTCCTCGATCCTGACCCGCTTCGGCTCGGCTGGCCTGATCAGGTCGCGCATTTCGCGTTCGGCCATCTCAAGCGTCACCTGCTGGCCGGTGAGCTTGTTATGGGCCAGCAACCGGTTGACGGCACCTTCGAGGTCGCGCCCGTTGTGAGTGACTGACCTCGCGATGAAGGCGAGTACCGGGCCCGGAACCTCGAAGCCGGGATGATGGGCGCAGGCAGCGGCGATCCGGCTCTTGAGGATCTCTAGCCGCAGCTCCTCGCCAAGCGAGCCGATCTCCACCACCAGTCCGCCGGCAAGGCGTGAGCGGACGCGATCGTCGAGACTCTCAAGGTCCGAGGGTGGCCGGTCGCTGGCGATCACGACCTGCCGGCCGGCGTCGATCAGCGCGTTGAGCGTGTGGCAGAACTCAGCCTGCGTCGACCGGCCTTGAAGGAACTGTAAGTCGTCGATGATGAGGACATCGAAGCCGCGCAACACTTCTTTGAATGCGATGGTAGTCTGGGTACGCAGCGCCGAGACGAAGCCGTACATGAACCGTTCGGCGGTCAGGTACAGCACTTTGCGTTCGCTGCCGTTGCCGGCCCAGGTGATCGCCTGCAGCAGATGCGTCTTGCCGAGACCGACGCCGGCGTGGATGTAGAGCGGGTTGAACATCAGCGGATCGCCGCGCCGGCTCGTTGCCACCTGGCGCGCCGCGGCATGTGCCAGCGTGTTTGACCGGCCGACGATGAAGGTATCGAACGCAAGCCGCGGGTCGAGTGGAGAGCCGCCGAGGGCTTCGTGCACCGTCATAAACGGGACGCTGGTACGCGACTCAGCGCCGTTAAGATGTCCTTCGTGTGTTTCGCGCGAGGGCGGTGCTGCCTCCGCGATCTTCGGTTTGACGGCAATCGGGCGGATGGCGGCTGAACGGACGCTCAGCTCCAGCCGGGTGATCGCTGGCTCTTCCGACTGCCAGGTGCTCAGGACACGCTCGCTGTAATGCGACTGGATCCAGTTGCGCAGGAAACGCGTCGGCACCGACAAGCGCACTGCACCTTTGTCGACGGTTTCGATTTCCATCCGCGCAAACCAACTGGAAAACACATCGTCACCGAGTTCAGCGCGCAGCCGGTTCTTGACCCGCTGCCAGCAATCTTGATCCGGGCTCGTCATTTTGGCCTGCTTTTTATGGTCGGAAAAAGGATTCAAGCGAACAACTCAAGGCGACATGCCACCCGCGTTGCCCGACACAGGGCTAACGCCACCCATGCTTCAACTGATGAGGTTTGCCGGCGCGCGCAGGAAAACTGCCGACGCCGATCAGCTCGGCGGCGTTCAGCCGCTGGAGGTGATGGTTCGCACGCGATAGCGACACTGCGCCGACGACACCGGGAGCGCAACGAACCGCGACGCGTTGGACGAGGAGACGCTAGTTGATCTTATGATTGTCTGATTTGCAGTTTTCATGCCCCACTCCATCGCTCCCAAATTCGATGGCAATCGCTGATGTCTCACTGAGAGATTGTGAGACCGTCAGGTCTTCCCTTTGCGCATTTCAATCGCTTCCAAATCTGAACCCGACCAAAACACACCGAACGGCTTTTTCGCCGGCCGAACACTCTACCGAAGACAACGCTTCCCCACCCATCCCTCGATGAGTTTGACGAGACTCACATTTTCCAAAGACACCCTCGGAGGCCGAAGGAGATTTGACGCTAGCACGCTATTTTCGGCCCGCAACCGCAAAATCGCAGTGATCGATGTCGCGATCGCGAAAACCAGCGCGCCGACGATGCAGGCCATCTATGTCGCAAGACTTTGACTCAACGGGCTGAATCAAACGCCACCTCATGACCGCACCTGCCCTCAAATTGGCGAAATTCCCCATCGGAGCAAACAAACCCGCAAGCACTGAAATTTCATACGAGTCGAAACGCCGAGGTTTGCATGCGCAATAACCCATTCTCGGCACGTCGATTATTTTGATCGACAATGAAGGGTAGCCCCACGCCCGGTCATGCGGAGCAAATAAAAACTTC
>Ga0335085_10002746_pt1 | contig 32117 bp, 30 predicted proteins | sample Lox_Sample_45_FD_206712 | JGI IMG/M metagenome (GOLD analysis project Ga0335085, IMG submission 206712) | Soil microbial communities from Loxahatchee National Wildlife Refuge, Florida, United States - Lox_Sample_4.5 | ecosystem: Environmental > Terrestrial > Soil > Wetlands | place: USA... | reverse complement strand
GCGCCGTGCTTCGAGCGCTGGCGGAGGAGGCTCAGCAGGGTGCGGGGGTGGAGCTCCTCGTCGAGCGCGGTTCGCGGTTCGCGGGACGGCAGGATGTGCTGCGGACCGAACGCGGCGAGATGACGACCGCGGAGCTGGTGGCGGTCGAGCGCCGGCTGATCGCGGCAGCCCAAGGCCGAGCGTCTGAGGGCGTCGGGCGGGTCGATCAGCAGATCGCCGAGCGGGCGATCGACCAATGTCCGCAAGCGCTCAATGACGGTCAGCGAAAGGCGGTGGAAGCGACCGTGTCCTCCGGACACGGCGTGCAGGTAATCGAAGCGCTTGCCGGCACCGGCAAGACCTACACCGCGGGCGCTCTACGCCACGTGTACCAACAGGCCGGCTACCCGGTCGTTGGCGTCGCGCCGACGGGACGGGCCGTACGCGAACTCGTCGAAGAAGCCGGAATCCCGTCTCAGACACTCGACCTGCTGCTGCTGTCGCTCGAGCGCGGACACGCGCTGCCGACCAGAGGTGTCGTTGTGTTTGACGAGGCCGGGATGGCGCCCACCCGACAGACCGCGACGCTGTTCGAAGCAGCCCAGCAGGCCGGGTGCAAGGTGGTGGCGATCGGGGATCCAGGGCAGCTTCATTCGGTCCAGGCGGGCGGATGGATGCGAGCGGTCGGGCGGAAGGTCGGCACGCTGCGCCTGTCAGACGTTGTGCGCCAGCGAGATCCCGTCGAGCGACGCGCGCTCGCCGCGCTGCACGACGGCGCGGCGAGGCCATGGCTTGAATGGGCACGCGAGCACCACCGGGTCGAGCTTGACACCGCAGAGCGGCTGCTCGACCGCGCCGTCTCCGAGTGGCACGAGGCCGCGACCACGCATGGCCTCGCCGGCGCGGTGCTGATCGCGCGCGACAATGACACGCGCCGCGGCTTGAACGACCGGGCCCGCGCGCTGGTACGGCAACAAGGCGGCCTCGGCGCCGACCGCTCATACGGACCTGCCCAGATCGCGATGGGGGATCGCGTTATCTGTCGACGGAATGATCGTCGGGCGGACGTCGATAACGGCACCCGCGGCACCGTGCGAGCAGCCGACGACGCCGGAATCATGATCGAGACCGATCGCGGCGGCTTGAGGCTCTTAGCACCGGAGTACGTCGCCGAGCACCTTGAGCATGCGTACGCGCTGACCGGCCACGGGATGCAGGGAGGGACCGTCGAGCGCGCGTTCGTCGTCGCCGCGCCGCATGAGCTCACCAAGGGCTGGTCGTACACGGCGCTATCGCGTGCGAGCGGGCCAACACGGTTGTTGGTGATCAGTGACAACGAGGAGCGAGAACGCGACGAGCTCGCGCCCGGTGAGCGCAAGGACCGACTAACCGACAAGGAGCTCTACGCCCGCCTACAGCGCTACATGCAGACCCGCGACGACGAGGACCTCGCGACCGAACAACTGCGCTCGCCCGCCGTCCCGACCGTCCACGCCCCTCGCAACGACCTCGATAAGGAGGTAGATGCCGTGGCGCACGAGGACGCCCGAGCTGAGCAACCCGCACCGCCGGCGCCCATCCGGGCGAGCATCGAGACGCTCCAAGCCGCCGATGAGCAAGTCACGGCACTGCAGGCCCGGCTCAACGAGCTCGCCAGCCCAGAGGTGAAACGACTCGAGGCAGCCGAGCGCCGCGAGCGGGACCTGACAGACCACACGGAAGAGCTGCTCCACAGGTTGCGGCAAATCCCGCAACCGGCAAAGCTGCCGTTCGCCTCCGACAGCAGAGCACACGAGCGCGAGAACCTACGGCAGGCGCTGGATGCGGTCGATCGCGAGCTGACAGCCGTCCGGACGCTCCGTACCCGCCTGGTAGGTGAGGTCGGCGAGCCCGATCAGATCCATCTTGAACGCGGGAGGACCGAGACCGCGCTGTTGCGCGCGCGGAGCGAGCGCGATCGGCTGCGCGACGACCTCGTGGCCGACGGGCTCGCCTCGCACCCTCGCTGGGCGGTGGCGTCGCTCGGCGAGCGGCCCAATACCGGCCGCGAACGGGACCTTTGGGATCGCGCGGCCCGAGGCCTCGCTCGCTACCGACTGGAACACGATGTCACCGACCAGCACCGCGCGCTCGGCGATCGGCCCGGCGACTCGCGCGGGGCCGAACGCTACGAGCGGGCGCAGGCAAAGCTCGAGGAAGTGCGACATGAACTGGGACTCGACGTGCGTGACGAGAAAACACCGCCGGCGCGGCCCGTCCTGCCGTCAGAGTATGCGCGGCTGTTCGGGACGGAACCGACGTCAACGCTTGAGCAGGCGGTCGCCGCCGCGCGAGACGAGGTACTGCACGCGACCGACGAGCTATTGCGTCGCTCCGGCTCCGCGGATCGCGTGCTCGCTGACCTCGATCGCCAAGCCGCGCACCAGGCGGTACGGCTGGAGCACGAACACGCCCATCACGCCGAGTCGGCGGGCAACCAGGGAGCTCGCGCCGCACAACTCGAGACGCAAGCAGCGACTCTCGGCTGGCGGCATCGCCACGAACGAGAGCAACTCCGGCACGACGCCGCGCTTCAACGCCAACACGCCGAGCGCCACAAATCAGATGCCGGCCGGATCGAGCTGGAACTCCAACGGTTGCGCGCAGCCGGACGTCACCCGGACGAATGGCTCAAACATCACGCCCACGACCTGGTCATGTCACTTGCAGCCGAAGCTGAGCTCGAACGCCGGCGAGAACAACACACATCGCCGACGAAGTCGAGCGGGCCGTTGCCCAGCCGGCAGAACACGTCCGCAATGTGATCGGCGAACGCCCGATTGACGACGCCGCGCTCGCCGACCAATGCGAACGCCTCACGCGACGCATCGAACGCCATCGCCTCACGTATGCGCTCGACGTCGAACAATACGGCGCGCTTGGTTCGGGCCCCTCGCACCTCGCAAAGGATCAACGAGCCGCCTACGAGGAGCAGCGCCGCGCGCTCGCCCAGGACATCGCGCACCACCGCGAATCTCGGGAGTTGCCCCCGCTCGACCAAGCACACGAACTCACTCGTGACGACCTCCACGAGGCCGGACGCTCCTTGTAGACCCCGGGTCCCTGGGCGGCCTGAGGCGGCGCAGCGGCGTCGGTCGGTATCGGGATTAGGCATCGCCCAATTCGCCGTTGCCGCCGGATGCCAAAGGGTTGATACGGAGCGTTCGCTGCTCCTGACCCGGACGATCGGTCATCCCGCGAATCCACGCCTGGGTCGCCGCGCAGGTCGGGCACAGTCGTGACGGTTGATGCGTTCGCCACTGCGATGGCATGACGTGAGCGGGCACGAGCGTCAAAGCGATCGCCACATTGGCTCGGGCGGCGCGATCGAGTTCGTGGCATAGGCATCGTCGGCTCGCGGCCGCCGGGACGATCGCTCTCCGGGAATGCGATCGTCGCGCGGGTGGCGCGGTTCGGCGCCGGCGTACTACTGAGTTTGGGCGAGAGCAGAAGTACCGGGCTGGCTGCCGCAGCGGGCGACGAACCAGCAGTCTCGCCTCGACTTAGAGCCCGCTCCGCGCGACGGCTCTGAGAGCAGCGCCGGGCGCTTCTATTACCTGCAGCAGGAGCGAGGTCCAGGAGGGCGAGACGACTCCTCTACGCCTCAAGCGGTCGCGGCACAACCTCTGAGGCTATTGCTGGGGGGCGGCCTGTGCGGCTGCCCACTCGTGTGGGCGACCTGGGACGCCGAGCGTCTGCGTCTCCACTTCGACGATCGCGTCAGCAGGGATGTTTGCTCGCTGGGCGGCCGCCATGATGGCCTCCGCAGAGGGTGCCTCGTAAAGGCAGTAGGTGCAGAGGTGATCGGCGCTCAGGAACGAGAACACCCAGCGGACGCCTTCTTCGGCATTGATGCCCTCGAGCAGCCTGACGTCATCACCCGTGAGGTCGAGCCGCTCGGCGAACTTCCGTTCGATGATAAAAGTCGGCATTGTGGTAAACCCTACCCGAAACCTATTTGGCGGCAAGGCCGTGCCGGTGTGCGTAGGAGGCGGCGTCGGTGCGGTTTGCACATCGAGTCTTGGTCAGGATGTTGCTGATGTGCTTTGCCGCGGTGTGCTCGCTGATGAACAGTGTTGCTCCGATCTCGCGATTGGTCAGTCCGCGAGCGACGAGTCCGAGGATCTGCGCCTCTCGCGCGGACAGCTCGTCCGGGAGGCTGGCGGGGGCGATATGGCTTCCGAGCGCTTTGATCCGGCCGTGTAGTGCGCTCAGCCCGATTTCCTCCGCGTGTCTGTCCGCCTCGCCGAGGAGCGCAGCGACGCGTCCCGGCTCTTGATTACCGCGCGCGAGGAGCATGCGTGCGTACTCATACTCGGCGTGGGCGAGCCACGTCGAAGCGCCCATTGCGCGGTTCAGCGCAATTGCGTCCTCGAAGTGCCGGGCAGCGCGGTCCCACGCGCCCAGGGTCGTTGCGAGCATTCCCAAGTAACGGTCGACAGCCCCGTAACAGGCGACACACTGGGCGACCATCAGATTCGTTCCAGCGAGCGGCTCGAGCTCGGGATAGACGAGTGCCGCCGCGGTCTCGTCTCCGAGCGCCGAGCACGCGTCGGTTATGTAGGTGAGCGATGCCAGCCGTAATGAGGTTGAGGTACGGAACGGCTCCAGTCCCTCACGGATGATCTGCGCGAGACCTCGTCTCGCCTCTGTCTCCATACCGAGCTCGGCGAGTAGCGATACGAAGCCCGGCCGCCACGATCCGTGCTCGCGGTTACCGGCGATAAGGATTCTCATCACGGGCGCGACCTCGGCCAACCGTCCCTGCTCGCGCCGAAGGCCGAACATCTGGATCCCGTACGTTCCGGACGCATCCCGCCCGGTGAGCAACTGGCCCGCCTCATACGAGCGCCGGGCCATCGCCTCCGCCTCCTCGAGCCGACCGTCGGCCAGCGCGATCGCGGAGGAGAATTGGTGAGTCACGTGCATCAGCCAAGGCTGTGCCGTCGCCTCGGCGATGTCGCTCGCTGCGGACACTTCGCGGCGTGCAGAGACGATGTCGCCCAGCGCCACGAAGCACGGGACGCGCCATGCCATTGCCTCGGCTCGAATCTCGGTATCGCGAAGCTCCTCGCCTAGCTGTCTCGCTTCGGCCAGCATCAGCTGAATCTCCTCAATTGGGGTGGCGCCGCGCGACCAGTACGAGCGCATCAGCACGGTGGCCAGCCCAGTGCGATCGTCGAGCCGCCGGGCGAGGTCGATGGCCTCGTTGCGAACGACAATCCCGCGTGCCCTCTCGCCCCGAAGATCGAGCGCACGCGCCAGTCCGCCGAGGAGACGCACGCGCAGGTCGGAGCGCTGGTCACCGAGCGCGGCTGAAGCCTCCTCGAGCAGTTCAGCACAACCTTGGTCGGTCATCATCGGGGTCCAGCACGCAACCTCGTAGCCGATAGCAGCCTCAGCGAGGAGCTCCGCGTTCCCCGACTCACGCGCTAGATCTGCCGCCGAGCGGAGAGCGACCAAGGCGTCGAGCTCCCTACCGGCTCGTTGCCATGCACTACCGAGGGTGATCAGCACCTGGGACCGTCGTGCCGGTTCGTCTATCCCGAGCTCGAGCGCGGTTCGGAGGAGCTCCGCCGCTCGGTCGAACGCCAGCGCGTCGATCGCGGCGCGGCCAGCCAGAACGTTGTATTCGATCGCACGCCTCGCTTCGCCAAGAGGGGCGGCGGCGGTGAAATGATGCGCGAGATCAGGGAGTGTGCGCGCGGATCGTCCTTCAGCGGCTTCAAGCGACTCGGCAACCCGCAGATGGAGCTCCGCTCTGCGCACCCCGGTGAGCCGGTCATACACCGCTCGCCGAACCAGCTCGTGCGTAAATCGGTAGACCAGGCGACGCCCTGGCAGCTCCTCGACAATCCCGCTGCGGACCGCTTGGTCGAGCGCAGGAAGAAGCTCAGACTCTGCCAGCCCGCTGCCGCGCCGGACGATGTCGAGCTCGAACTCGGGGCCCGCCGTCGCCGCGAGGTCAAGCAAGACGCCCGTGGGACGGGCGAGACGGGACAGTCGTTCGCTGACAACTTCGTGGACGCTTTCGGGCGTTCCCAGCGTGGCCAGCGGGCGTGTGAGCCGCATCTTCCCGCCGACTACCTCGACGACCTTAGTTTCGAGCAGTGCACGCCAGAACTCGCATACCAGGAACGGGTTGCCGCCGGTTTGTTCGCTGATTACATCCGCGAGCTCCGGTAGATCGGCGTCTACGCGCCCGGCGCCGGCGCGCTCGATGAACTCGATCACATCATCGCGCGAGAGTCCCGTCAGGCGCAGCCGGACGACGTCATCGGCCCGGCGGAGATCCGCCAGCGTCTGCGCGAGCGCTTCGGGCATCTCGACTTCTGCGTCCCGGAAGGCCGATAACAGGAGGATGGGTCCGTTCGCCGTCCGTGTCAGGTGGCGGAGCAAGAGCAGCGTTGGGGTGTCTGCCCATTGAGCGTCGTCGATGATGAGCAGAATCGGGCGCTGGCGTCCGATGCGGTCGAGCAGATTGTTCACCGCCGTATGGAGCCGGTGACGCTCGGTATCCGGATCTGCGTCTGCCGGTGCAGCGAGTTCAGGAACCGTGTCGGTTAGCTCCGGCAACAGCCGCGCGAGCTCTCCGCCGGCGCTGCCGAGGGCTGCGGTCATCTCGACCGGATCGATGACCCGGACGAGATGCTCGAGGGCTTGCGCGAAGGGCCCGTACGGGGTGTGCACGACGGCGTCGCTGGCGCCGTAGAGAACAAGCGCACCATCCTGCGCCGCCTCCCGGGCGAACTCGCGAACGAGGCGACTCTTGCCGGACCCGGGCTCGCCTCCGATCAGCACGACCCGACGGCCCTCGCCGTCGGCCGTTGGCATGAGTGGCCGAAGCCGTTCTAGCTCGTCCGAACGCCCGACGAACGGAAACGGCGAAGACAGGCGAAGAGAGGCCGGCAGGTCGTCCACGCAGGGTGCCCCGGGAGGCACAGTACTCAGATCTGATGATTACGCAATACCCACGCCGCCCAGCGGCCGCCGGAAGTGTCTCAATCCACGTGATGACAGAACCCCGGCGGGGACGTAGTCTCGCCAGGCAATCGGGTAAGTCGCTGTTGAGCGAGCGCGAGGGCCAGCAGACACCCAAAACGCTCATACATCAGAAGCCCGACTTTCGGGCAGCGCTGACCGGGCAGCAGACCAGGCGGCTATGAGTAGGCCGGAGCCGGTGATACGCGGCGCCACGCTACCGCACGTCCGCCTACAGCTAACAACAGCAGAGGAGGAGATCATGTCCAAAGCCATCACACGCACGTTGATCGCGGCGGTCGTGATCGCCGCGGCGAGCGTGCCGTCCGCCGTGCATGCCAGGGTCCTCAACCCGAGTCCTCGAGGAGTCGCGATCGTCCTGGGCCAGGCAACGAGCGCCAGCCCGGTTGGGCGCCCCAACCCCATTGGGCAGATGCCGCAAACGAGCGACCCCGGCGCGAGGCGCAGTAAGTCCGCGGCCAGCGTTCCTCGATGCCCACGCGTCGGGCCGTGCATCTCGCCGTACGGTATCGTGACCCACGGGTCAGGCACCCATTCCGTGCACCAAACGGCTGACGCTTCCCAGAAAGCGTTCCAGTGGGACGCCGCGGCGATTATCGCCACGGGAATGCTCCTGCTACTGAGTGGCGCATGCGTGGCCGCGATCGTTACCCGCCGGCGGCGTCACCACGCAACAGCCAGCTGACGATCAGCAAACCGAGCAGGTCAAGCGTTCCCCGGATCGCACACCACGGCGAGGCGCCTAATTCGACGTCTGACGTCAGTCACAGCAGAAATGACGACCGACACCGCAACATGAGTGCCGAGACCACCATCTCTTCGGGCCCGGACCAGACCCAGATTGGCCGGCTTAGCACAGGGATGGAGCGCATCACCGCCACCTCGTCGACGCTGGGCATCGGGCGCTTCAGCGACGGACAGGCGCTACCCCTGACCGCATCGCCCGACCAGTTCGGGAGCTTCGCGGACAGCCAGGTCGCTAGGCCGACGCCGTCGCCCAGTTGCGCGTCGGCAGCTTCGGCGACGGATACGACGCCGCGGCACCGCGCCGATCAGCGTCCCGGCACCGACTCCGCGACGCGGCGCACGCGCACGCGTAACGACCCGCCGCGCCAACCGCCGCGCGCGGGTCGCACGGCTCACGCTCGGCTCCCTAACGCGAGTACCGGTCCCGCTCACGCGGACGCGACCGCACGTTCCCAAACCATACGACAGACGGGCACAGCGTTCCGATCTGAGTGCCGACAAGCGCACAACGTTCTGCGTGCACGACCCACCCCACGCCGGAGTCAATCCGCAAGACGGCCGCCCGCAGCGACCTGCCGGTCGATCAGATCACACAACGTCCAAGCACTCGATCCTACATCTACGCGCGAGGAGTGTGACGCTCAGATGAGACAGGTTCGCGCCGGCGTTGCTCGGCGCAATGCTCGCCATGATTCCCCTCGAGGTGCCGATCTGAGGCCTAGTCGCTTGTGGCCGTATCAGCGCGCCTCAAGAGACGATTGGAGGTCGTAATGACAACAATGTTTCGCGGGCTCGGGAGGCCTGTTGGCGCCCGTACCACAGCCGCCGCGCTTACTCTGGGACTCGTTGTCGTGGCGCTTATGTTCAGCTCATCCGCGAGCGCCCAAAGCGGTCCTGCTTGTTCCGACGATGTGACAGGCGCTCCAACCGGTTCTGCGACCGTGTCGGTCACCTGGACGAAGTCCTTTGGCAACGTGCTGGTTGTCGGATCGGGCGACTACACCGGTTGTTCTTTGTACCTGCTCACTTCAGACCAGCTCCATGCGCTGAACGGCGCGCCGTTCGCGTGCAGCGACAACGCGAACGCCCTAAAGACGCCTTGCGACAGTGACCTCTGGCCAGCGCTCCTCACCAAGGGTGCTCCGATCGCGGGGCCCGGGGTCAACCCCAGGCTTCTCGGGACGGTGACCCGCACCGACTTCGACTTCCTGACGGGCGGGTCATCGGTCGAACAGGTGACCTACGCCGGTTACCCGCTGTACCGGTTCTTCCTGGACCAAGCGCCGGGGGATACGCAAGGCGCCAACCTGGACGATCCAGTGACCAGCCCTCCGGGCATCTGGTACCTCGTCGATCCGACCCGGGGCGCTCCGGCAACAGGCCGGGCTCAATTGCAGCTCGAGACCGCTCCCGTCGGCGGCACCGCGCCCGACGCGACCGTACTAGCCGCCAGGATGAACAATGACTTCGGCGCTTTCCCCGACGCGAGCTTCCCCGTCTACACCTTGAGCCGGGACCGTGGCCACGAGCGGGGCGAGGTAAGACGTCACGAGTGGGGCCACCATAGCGGCTGTCAGGGGCTGTGTGCCGTTTACTGGCCACCGCTCCTGACCTCAGACCGGCCCGTAGCCGGGCCCGGCGTTGACCAGCAGGCCCTCGGGTTCATCGTCAGACCCGACGGCAGCCATCAGGTGACCTACCACGGCCGGCCGCTGTACCTGTTCTACCAGGACGCCTATATCGGGCCGCCCGTTGACGTCGGCACGCAGGGCATCTACGGAGCAGGTGCTCACACCCCGTGGGGCGTGTTCAACACGCTCCCGCCGCTCCCCTAGAACCCCCGTCCGCGCCAGACCACACCGAAAGCCCCGGCCGACCCGATCGACCGGGGCTTTCTCACGCCGTCGAGCGCAATCGAGCGTATACGCAACAGAGCTCGTTCCGTCGCACTTGCAAGTACTCCCCACCAGCAGGGCTCTTACCTACCCGTGCGCCGCATGCACGGCGTGGCGGAGCGCGAGGCCGGATCCGTTCACCAGCAGCCTCGGACTCGACAGCACGAGCCGCCCTTGGCGGGTGGCGACCACGACGCTGCTCCCTCGCGAGGCGGAGCACGAGCCCGCGGTCGTGCGCCGGCTCGCTAGCTCACCGTCCGCCGAGGCGCATCTCAGCAAGCGTGCCCGGATGATGCTTCCGTGGGAACTCGGGCGCCTTGCGGAGCCGATTTCAGAGTGGTGGCACGGACAAAGGACCAGGAGCCTGGCATGATTGCCGCTTCCACGAAGAAGCGGACGTGAGACTTCCCGCAGGCGGCTCCGGCACAGTTCTGCTCTCGCCCAAACTCAGTAGTGCGCCGGCCCCGAACCGCGCCACCCGCGCGACGATCGCATTCGCGGAGAGCGATCGTCCCGGCGGCCGCGAGCCGACGATGCCTATGCCACGGTTTCGCTCACCACGCCGAGGCGAGCCGGACGATCCCTTTCATCATCGAGCTGCGTGAGCGTCTGCTGCTGCAATGGCGACAACTGAATCACGCCGGTTGTCGCGTCGTGGCACGAGCCGCGTGATTGCTGCCGCGTCGGCTGGGGCGCCGGCCGCGCGCTAGCAATGCCACGAACGCATCGAACAGGGGCCACCGCCTAGCCGATCGCTTGACGCTCCGGCCACCGCGCGCCTCGGCATCGAAAATGCCGAGGCGGGCCGTGTTCAAGGACTTTGCGGCGGGGCATCGGTCTGACTGCGGTATAGAGAGCTCGGTTGGTCAGGTTGCGTAGGTTGCAAGGGTTGCGAAGGTTGCGCTATAGTTATCCCATGTCTCCGACAAGCAAGTCCGCGTCCGCACGCGCCCGAGCGACAAAGGCCCGCGGCACCGGAGGGGCCAGGCCGAGCGCGACAGCCGCTAAGAAAGGCCAGACTGCGTCGCGCAGCCCGAGGGTTGGGGGGCAGAGGGCGACCACGCGAGCCGCTGCTCGGTTAGCAGTGAAGGATCCGATGACGCGCGCTCTCCGTGTGATCTTCGGCAAGCAGAGTCTGACCGCCGACGCAGCAGCCGCGGCTCTGGCTAACGGCTCCGCGCCGGCACTCAAGGACCTGCGCGATCTCATCGATCGTGCGTTGGCTACCGCACCAGCTAGCGATCTCGACGAGGCTCTCTGGGGACGGGAGCCCAGCGAGGCCGACCTTGCCCGCGCCCAAGCGGACACCGACAGGGTTCGCGAGGCGGCTCTGCAGCGGACTCTTAGTGATGCGTTTACCCGTGAGCAGGTCGCTGCGCGCCTTGGAATCAGCACCCAAGCTGTCTCCAAGCGCACCAGTCTTGATCAGCTGGTTGCCCTTCGCTACGGCGGGCGCTGGTGGTATCCGCGCTGGCAGTTTGCCGATGACGATGTGGTTCCAGTGCTCCATGAGATAGTGAAACACTTCCCGTCGGCGTTGTCGCTGACCACATGGATGACCACTCCTTTCGCTGATCTTGACGAGATCACGCCAGCGGAGATGCTTCGACTCCGAGGCGGTCCCGAGCGAGTCCTCCGGCTCGCGGAAGCCACCAGCGCTGAGGCGTGGTAGCGCCGCTTCGGTCGCCGGAGCGGCCATTGCGAGACGACGATCTGGCTGGGTGGGCGTGGACGCCAACTCAGACGCTACTTCGCGTCTATCACGTCCACCCTGACCACTCCGGCCGGCAGCATCGGGTCTTCGGGCCGCTCAACCGCTTCGACCATCAGATTCGCGACAGGCACCGCCGCCCCAAACCGCAACCGGATGGCCGAGGCGTCATCTACCTGGCGGAGACCCTTGGGACTGCTCTGGCTGAGGCATTCCAGGAGCAAGGGGTCGACGTGGGCGTCTGTCCGAACATGAGAGCGGTCGCGATGGCTCCTGCAACCACTGTCGTGCTGTTGGACATCACGGGCGATGGAGTCATGAAGATCGGCGCCGTCGCTGGCCTTGCGTCCGGGGCCTACCCGAGGTCCCTCACACAACGGTGGGGACGAGCGATGTACGAAGACTTACCGAACTTCATGGGTGTCCGCTACTTCGGCGCTCACCAGAACGGGATCTGCGTCGTGGCGTGGGAACGCACGGGACCGCTGGTGTTCGACCCTGCCGAGGACTTCTCTCTCAGGAGCAAGCGCCTGTGGACCCGTGTTGTCGTGGCGCTCGCCAATCAGGGCAGGGCCGCTCAGCGCATCAGGGTCAGCGCCTGCTCGACGTGCCGGCGCTATGGGATGAAGAACCGGATGGAACCGCGCTGACATCGGCTGACGACGGTCGCTTCCCTCACCGCGGGGTTTGAACCCGCGCGACCCATTTGGGACTTCCCGCTCAGCGCGATCGCCCACGGCCGGCGAGCGCTTCGCCACGAACGAGATCGCGCCGCCCGAGCCAATGTGGCGATCCTTTGTCGCTCGTGCCCGCTCAGGGCGTGCCATCGCGATGGCGGCGAAGTGTCAGTCTGGGTAGTCGTAGAAGCCGTGGCCGCTCTTGACGCCCAGCTTGCCTTCGTCGACGAACTGGTGAAGCAGCTTCCGAGGGCCTTCCGGCAGGCCGGCGCGCACGGATGCGTAGTGCTCCTCGATGTTCAGCACGACGTCGAGGCCGACTCGGTCCATGAGCCGAAACGGCGGAATGCCCGCAGCGGTGAAGATTGTCCACATGCCATCGACATCCTCGGGGGCCGCCACTCCTTCCTCGACCACCATCAGGCACTCCCGTTTGATCGCCGCCCATATGCGGTTGAAGATGAAGCCGTCGCTCTCCCGTCGAACATGAAACGGCACGAGCCCGTACCGGGGGGAGCCTCTCCATCAGCGAGTCGATCAGCGCGTCGTCGGTCTTACCGCACGACATCACCTCGACCGCGTTGAGCTCAGGCGGCTGGTAGTAGTGCGTGTTCAGCACCCGCTCCGGGTGCTTGACCTTGTCAATCAGGGTGCTCGTGGGGAGCGATGAGGAGTTGCTCGCCAGGATCGCGTCGGCATCGGCCAGCTCGTCGAGCTGGGCGAAGGCTTCCCGCTTTAGGTCAAGCTGTTCCGGGATCGCCTCGATCACCATCCACGCACCCTGCACGGCCTCTGCCAGGTCGTCGAACAGCGCCACTTCGCCGGCGCGGGATTCGGCCGGTTTCAGGAGGCTCCGGACATGGTCGATCTGCTCGTGGACGTAATCGCGCGCGGCTTCGCGCTGCGCCTGCGAGACGTCGAAGATCCGAACATCGGTGCCGCCGGCGGCATACACCGTGGCGATCCGCCGTCCGAGGGTGCCTGCGCCGATGACGGAGATCGGACGATCGTCCACGTCGCTGAGCGGCGTGTAGGACATGGGCTCATTCTCCTAGGTCGCGATATCTGGCGAACGACCGATCCTACCCGCACAATGCGCAGCTCCCAGCCCCCGTCTCAGCCAGCCCGCTCCGAGCTCAAGCCGACCACTCGCGATTCCCCATCCGCTCGTCACCGGGCCGAGCGCACGCTCCGGCTTCCATCGGACGGGCCTCTCGATGTGTTTGCGTGCGATGCGAGATCAAGCAGCAACGTCACGACCAGAGCACTGCTGGCCGCCGAGGGTCAGGCAGACGCCTCGGGCACGGCCGGCATCCGTCGTACTTCCCGAGTAAGAGCCTCAGGCGCGGCGGCGATGTGCCCGCACCGGACGCGCACGAGCGATGTGCCGGTCCGGCGGCGTACGATCAACCAGTATGAATACGACCCAAGCGATCATTGACTCAATCGACGACAGAGTTCGCGCTCTGAACGAGCAGATCGGCACGCTGACTACTGCGCGCGCTGCGCTCACTTGCGGTGACCCTCGGGCGATCAAGCGCCCTCGTCGGAATGCGACGCGTGCCGCTGCGTCGACTGACGGGCCCGAGACGGATAGCCGGGTGGAGCCTCAGGCCAGGCCGGTCTCGAAGCGACCGAGCGAGAGGTCTCGTCAGGCGCGAAAGACTTCCCCTGGCCTAGCGAAACCCATTCGTCGCCGGAAGGGTCGGGCTGACGAGGCGGTCACCGCGGAACGACTCGAGTTGCTGCTGTCCGATAACGGCGGGATGACCACCTCGGCGCTCGCGGAGCGTGCCGGCGGGAGCCGCGATCAGATACTCACTCTGCTCCGCCAACTCGAAGCGACCGAGCGGATTCGTAGAACAGGTCAGCGTCGGTCAACCCGCTGGCATGCGATTACGGATGAGGAGCGCATCCAGAAGCGTGCGGCCGAGCTGGCGGCACTAAGCAAGAAAAATGCTTGAGTCGGGCCGACGCCTGGACGTCGACCACCGTTTGCGCACAACGCCTGGGCGACGCCGCACATCGCAGGCTCGTCGCGGCTGATTTGCGGATCTCACGGGTATCCGGCTGGCATCGTGCCGTGGGGACCGCCGGGCTGCATCACCCCGGGCGGAGCGCCGAGCGATTGCAGCAGCCGACTGGCGGACGCGCCGGCGGCACTGCTCCAATCGCCTGGATTTCTGACCGGGTCTTGCTCGCCGAGGCTCGCGGCGAGCGTGGTGCCTCCGGTCCCGACTGACCAGCCCGTTTCGATGCCGTCAGGGCCTTGGAACATCTGTCCGAGCGGCTCGCCGGCGGTGACAGTTTGGCCGGGCTGGACCGTTGGAGTGATGTCTTCGGCGTAGTACCAGTCTTTGCCGGCGTACGGGCCGCTCGAGAGCCTCTCCTCGATGAACGTGCCGTTGGGCCACCCGGCGTTGTGGATGCTGCCGATCTGGCCGGCGCCGATCGCGATGATCGTGCCGTGGCCGGAATAGTCGACGCCCATGTCGATCCGTTCCGGGTGGAGGTTCTGGATGTCCGCGAGCGGGTTGATGTAGCCGCCGGTTGCGACATTCGCGCAGACGCTCGCGAACGTCGGCTGAGCGCTGCCGGCGACTTGACCTGTTCCCTGGCTGTAATAGTTCTGTGCCAGGGAGAGGACCTGGCTGACATACCACTCGGCGTGGTTGTAGGTGAAGATCGCGCCTTGCCAGTCCTCGGGGGCGCCGCTGGCGTGTAGGTAGCTGGCGGCGGAGAAGATCGCGTCTGCCGGGTTGTCCCACCCTTGTGGACCATCGGGCGCCTTGGCGCCGGTCGGGGTGACGCCGTACAGAGCCCACGTGCCGGGCTCGAATTGCATCCAGCCGACTGCGCCCGCGCTCGAGGTGGAAAGGTTCTGGCCGAAGTTGCTCTCGACGGCTGGGAGAGTAGGAGCCGTGCGAATGACGGTGTGCATGTAGAGCGGATCGTCTGCTTGACGGCCCGAGGTGCGATGGTGCGGGCATCAAAACCGCAAGAAGAAGGGTCGGCATAAGGCGGACGGCACTCGCGCTTCAGGGCCTGTGTGTTAAGGAACGCTTCGCGGGATGTTCGACCGACCGACAACGTCTGGGCTTGATCTCGACGCGCGCTGGTGGTAATCGCCCTCCACGCGGTCCGCGACACGGCCGCGGTCGGAATCCTGATGGCTTGCGCCAGCGCCCGGCTCAGCGGTCTGCTCGAGCGGATGGCGGAGAATCCAGCGTCGGATCACCTCACCAACATCTCCGACGAGTCGTGGAGGATCGTCCAGCGCGCCGGCCTGGCCGAGTGGTTTCAGCAGAACTTCAAGCTCGCCCGCCGGTACGGCGGGATCCGGGGCTCCTAACACGCGGACCAGGATGCCTCCGATCCAGACCGCGATCGTCGGGCCTTCGGCGAGCATCTGCCGGCCGTTGGCTATCAGCCCGATATGAGCGGTGCGTTAGCCGGCGTCCGAGCCAACTCGACATCCGACCAGCTCTGGCTTGCGAGCTGAGCCGTGGTGCGTCCAGCGTCCCCCGGCTCTCCAGCGCCAGCCCCGGCGTCCGCGCCGGAATTCCGGCGACGGTGGCCGGAGCAGTCACCACCACGCGGTGGGGTTGATGGCGTGCACGGGGGCCGCTCGACGCCCAGTGCTCGTCGCAACCCCCGGGTTGCATAACGTAAGCGTATTGCAGCGAGCGCGGTCACGGATTTCCGCCGGACGTATTTGGAGACACACTAGACCCAAAGTGTCGCCTGCGCGGGTAGTGTCAGCGTGGGAATCCGAGCTAGGTCCGAGGTGTCCTATGGGTGATGTCGTACATTTGATGCCGCGTCGTAAGCGGATAGCGTTGATCGCGCACGACAATTGCAAGGTAGAGATGCTCGACTGGGCGCGGTTTAACGTTATGACGTTGGCCGCGCACGAGCTTTACGCCACTGGCACGACGGGCGCGTTGCTGGCCAACGAGCTTGGCCTATCGGTGGACAGGTTTTTCAGCGGGCCGCTGGGCGGAGACCAGCAGGTCGGCGCGGCAATTGCTGAGGGACGAATCGACTTCTTGGTGTTCTTCTGGGACCCGCTCGAGCCACAGCCTCACGACGTCGATGTCAAGGCTCTCCTGCGCATTGCGGTGGTGTGCAACGTACCAACTGCCTGCAACCGGGCGACCGCCGACTTCATCCTGTCAAGTCCGCTGACAGGCGAGGAGTACCAGCCCGCAAACAGCGCCTACCTTGGGTCAGCCATGGGCAGCCACCAACCGGAAGCGGGGATCAACACCGGCTAATGCGCGTGGCCGCTGTTCCGGTGACAACCGGACTAGGGCGGATGCTCAGCGCCGCGCGAACCGCGGCTTTACACTCGCCCGTTGTTCGTTGCCCGCTCTGTGGTTCTCGCGTCGCTTGCACTGAGGAACAACCGGCAGCGTCAGCTCATTACAAATTCACGCGGCCCCAATCTGGTCGGACATTGCGTCGGCAAGTGGCTTGCGGTCCGCCGATGACGAGCTTACCCGTGCCCAGATCGAACACCGTCGGATGCCTGCGGTGCTCGCCTACCTCCGCGAATTCGCCAGCCGGTTAGTTCTCGTCGGGAGGGGGAAGCAGGCACGCGCGTCCCCTGGGCCTAGGACGCGCCGCTCGATTAAGCTCGCCTTGAGCCGACAGGTTCGTCCTGAAATACTCGAAGATGGATGTCTGTGATCACGAGGAGAGGTCAGAAGATTGATTCCGAGCAAGGCGAGAACGCGGCAGGCGGGGGAATTACGCTGAGGTTGCCGAGCGCCGTCGAAGCGCTCGAACGGGGGTTCGTCATTGCTTGAACAATCACGAAGGCGGGGCGGCGCCATCGTGTTCGGTGTCATGGGTGGTTTGGTGGCCGTGTATCTGGCGTGGCTGGTCGTGCGTGGGCCCCAGGCTCTGCAGTTGGGAGTGACCAACGGCTGGGTGGGCACCGCGTTCCGTCTGGCGGCCGGTGTCGTTTGCTTGTTCTTCGGGTTGCGTCAGCGTCGAGGGTCGTGTGTCCCACTCGTTCTCGGGGTGGCACTGATCTTCACGGCGATCGGCAACACGATCCTGACCCTCGATTCGCTCCACGGCCCACCGCCGCCACCGCCCACACCCGCCGACTTCTTTGGCCTCGGCTTCACCACGCTTTGCTTTGCGGGCATCGGGCTGATGGCGCGCGAGGATCGCCAGCGACTGAGCCCTTCCGAGTTGATCGACGGTGGCATTGCGGCGCTCGGCGCCGGCGCGGTGTGTGCGGCCTTCGTCCTCGCGCGCATCCCCCGCCTGCCGGGAGAGTGGACCCTGGGTTCAGCATCGCAGCTTTCGTTTGCGATCGGCTTTGTCGTCGCCTTGCTGCTCGTGGTCGGTGCCGCGACCGTCGCTGCCGGACGCTCCCGAGTGGCGTAGGTGGGCCTGGCGGTGGTGTTCGTGTTGCTCGCTCTGGGTTCCGGGCTGGGAGCTGCGCTGGGCATGACAGTCGCAGTTCGCACCTTGACCGAGATCCAATGGCCGGCGGCGACGATGCTCATCGCGGCGGCGACGTGGGCGGACCCGGGTGCGACGGACCCACTGGCGGTGCGCAGGGGGGTAGCCGTGTGGATTCCCGCGCTGGCATGCGGCGCGGCAATTGCCGTGCTGCTCGCGGCGACTCGACGCGGGTTGACCACACGGCGGCCGCGCTCGCGGCCGGTGCGCTGCTCTTGGTCATGGTGCGGGGGTACAGCGAGCTGCGGCACGAGATCGGGACGCGGCAGCGCACCGAGAAAGGGCTGTGGGTGAGCGAAGTCGGCTACCGCCGAGTCGCGGACGAGCAGGCCGCTTTGCGTCGCGTGGCGACGCTGGTCGCGGCAGGGGCGCCGCCGTCCACGGTCTTCGCCGCTGTGGCGGAGGAGGTCGGGCGCCTGCTCGTCGTCGACGCTGCATCGCTGGGCCGGTACCACGTGGACGGCAACATCGAAATCGTCGCCGCCTGGAGCCCGCGTGGTGATGCCATACCGGTCGGGCTCCGTCGTCAGCCTGTCGGGGGCACCGTGGCGGCGACCGTCCGCGAAACCGGACGCCCCGCTCGGGTGGACCGGTACGGCGACGAGGCCGGCGCGGCTGCGCTTGAAGTCGGCATACGTTCCGCCGTGGCCGTGCCGATCACCGTCGAGGGTGGACTGTGGGGCCTCATTGGCGTCGTATCGACAGGTGAGGAGCCACCACCAGCCGGAACCGAGGAACGTCTCGCGGGGTTCACCGAACTCGTGGCCACCGCGATCGGGAATGCTCAGGCGCGCGAGGAGCTGCGTACGATCGCGGATGAGCAGGCCGCCCTGCGTCGGTTGGCGACGTTGGTCGCGGCGGGGGCGGCGTCGCCGGCGGACGTCCTCGCCGCCGTGGCCGAGGAGGTAGGAAGACTGCTCTCGGTCGAGGGCGCATTCGTGGTCCGGTACGAGCCCGACGACGCCATAACGATTCTCGCCGGGAGGTCCACATCCGACAGGTCGCTGCCGATTGGTCTGCGAACGCCGATCACCGCGCCGAGCTTGGGCTCAGTGGTGCGCGAGACTGGGCGCCCAGCCCGCATCGACCATTACGCCGAGCACCCGGTGGCGCTCGAATACGGCGTCAGGTCCTCCGCGGCGGCGCCGATCACCGTCCAGGGTCGTCTGTGGGGCTATATCGCCGTCACATCAGGGCGCGAGGAGCCGCCACCGGGCACAGAAGCGCGTCTCGCCGCTTTCACCGAAATCGCGGCGACCGCGATCGCGAACTCGCAGGCGCGTGAGGAGCTGCGCGCGATCGCGGACGAGCAGGCCGCGCTGCGGCGCGTTGCCACGCTCGTGGCGGAGGCGGCCGCGCCGGGCGACGTGTTCGCCGCCGTGGCGGAGGAGGTGGGTCGCCTGCTTGCCGTCGACGACGCCGCGGTGTGGCGCTATCTCCCGGACGGCACCGGCGAAATCCTCTCCGCGTGGAGCCAGACGGGCGAAGCTATACCGGTCGGGTTCCGGGCTGAGCCCGTCGCGGGCACCCTGACCGGAACCGTCAGAGACACCGGGCGCCCGGCGCGGGTAGACCGGTACACCGACGAGGCCGGCGCGGCTGCGCGTGAGATCGGCATCCGTTCCTCCGTGGGCGCGCCAATCATCCTCGAAGGTGAGCTGTGGGGCCTCGTTGCCGTCGTATCGACAGGTGAGGAGCCACCACCACCTGGAACCGAGGAACGTCTCGCGGGGTTCACCGAACTCGTGGCCACCGCGATCGGGAATGCTGAGGCTCGCGAGGAGCTGCGCACGATCGCAGATGAACAGGCCGCGCTCGGGCGGGTGGCCACGCTCGTCGCGCAGGGCGAAGCGCCAGCCGAGGTGTTCGCCGCGGTCGCCGAGGAGGTCGGCCACCTGCTCAACACTGATGACGCCCTGGTGGTCCGGTTCGAGCCCGACGAGAGTGTCACGATCGTCGCCTCGTGGACCGCCATCGGCGAGCCGCTCCCGGTCGGTCATCGCCGGCACGTTGAACCCGGCGATGGTCTGACTCCACTCGTTCGCGAAACCGGCCGATCGGCGCGCATCGATTCGCAGACGCGCTACTACTCCGAGCTGGGAGTCGAATCCGCGGTCGCGGCGCCGATCACGGTCGAGGGCCGGATCTGGGGGGTGATCGGCGTGGCGTCGCGCGGCCGCAAGCCGGCTCCGCCGGATACCGAGGAGCGGCTAGCGGCATTCACTGGTCTCGTCGCGACTGCGATCGCGAATGCAGAGAGCCGGGAGCAGCTTATGGCGTCCAGAGCGCGGATCGTGGCCGCCGCCGACCAGGCGCGCGGGCGCATCGAGCGCGACCTGCACGACGGCGCCCAGCAGCGGCTCGCGTCACTCGTGCTGCGGCTGCGCACGGCCCAGGCGGACGTTCCGCCCGAACTCCGCGAGCTCGGCGCCGAGCTCGACCGCGCTATCGCCGACGGGAGCGGCGCGCTCGAGGAGCTGCAGGAGATCGCGCGGGGCATCCACCCGGCGATCCTGGCCAAGGGCGGCCTCGGCCCGGCGCTCAAGACGCTCGCTCGCCGCTCCGCCGCCCCGGTGCAACTCGACGTGCGCACCACCAGCCGGCTCCCTGAGCCGGTCGAGATCGCCGCCTACTACGTTACCTCCGAGGCGCTCGCTAACGTGGCCAAGCATGCGCACGCCACGGCGATCACGGTCATCGTCGAAGCCGACGCCGAAGACCACGTCTTGCGTATCGCAGTCTGCGACGACGGCGTCGGCGGCGCTGACTTCACCCAAGGCACCGGCCTGATCGGACTCAAAGACCGCGTCGAAGCCCTCGGCGGCCGAATCCTCCTCGACAGCCCAAGGCACGACGGCACCAGCCTGCGCGTAGAGCTCCCGCTCACCGCCACGACCGCTGGCCTCGCCACGGGTTGAGTTATGCCGGCCAGAGCCGGGGTGGTGGTTTCCGAGGGACGACCTGGAATGGCGAGCACCCACACCAGGTCTGTGGGGTCGCGAGGGACTCAACCAGCGCGTAGGCGCGACCGGAGCCGCCGAGCGCGCGGGCGCGTGGTCGGGACGGACCGCGCTCGTCTTGCGAGCAAACGCCACGGGGTTCTGGGCTGGCACCCGCAACGAGCCCGCACGCACCTCTCGATGCCAACCACGTCGGCGGCCGCCACGACGTGTCGCCGTAGGACGCGGCGCCATACCGATGGTCTGCTGACCGCGCAGAGGGTGATGCATGGCGTCTACGCGGTGACGCTGCCTTGGGTCAATATGTGCCGGTCCCGCCGATGATGAACGCCTTGTCACCCGGGCTGCGCAGAAATCGGTGCCCGATGGCGGGCTGCGGTGGGAGCGGTTCGGTGGTAGGCGGCAGGTGCGGCGGCCCGCTCGGAGGACTCTCATCCCGGACGCGTATAGCGGAGTTGCGGCGGCGGTATTCCACGAATCGTTCAGCGTCTTAGATTGGGCGCATGAATTTCGTGCTTCCTCAGTTCGGGATCTTCGCGCAGGGCACGCACGCCCATCACTTCCTCGAGTTCGACCTGAAGCCGGGGGTCGGGTCCGATCAGGCGGTGGCCGCGTTCCGCCGCCTGCGCACTCCCGACGTGTCGGCGGGGGGCATCAACTTGGTGGTCGCGTTCGGGGCGCGCGCCTGGCGCGAGGCCGCGCCGGAGATGGCCCCACCTGAACTGACGCCGTTCGAGCCCGTCCTGGGGCGTGACGGTCACACCGCGCCCGCGACCCAGCACGACGCGTGGCTGTGGATCAGCGGCGCCGAGCCGGACGTGACCTGGCAGAGCGCGCGAGCCGCGGTGCAGGCTGTCGCCGATGCCGCGCTGGTGGCCGCCGAGCAGGAGGGTTTCACCTACCTGGGGGGTCGTGACATCACGGGCTTCATCGATGGCACGGCGAACCCGCAGGTCCGTCGTGCCGGGAAGGTCGCGCTCGTGCCCCCGGGCCATCCAGGGGAAGGCGGCAGTCATGTAATTACGATGAAGTGGGTGCACAACCTTGTGGCGTTCAACCGGCTCCCCATCGAGGAGCAGCAGCGCGTGTTCGGCCGGACCAAACCCGACAGCGTGGAGCTGTCGGCCGCGGAGAAGCCGCCGACCGCGCACATCTCGCGAGTCGAGACGACCGTCGACGGCACAGAGCTCGAGATCTTCCGCCGCAGCGTTCCCTACGGAACCGCCGAAGAGCATGGCCTGTACTTCGTCGCGTTCAGCGCCGATCGCAGCCGATACGACAGGATGCTCGCGCGCATGTTCGGGACCGCGCCGGACGGCATCCGCGACCACCTCACGGACTTCTCCCGCCCCGTCAGCGGCGGCTACTATTTCGCCCCGTCGCTGAACGCACTGGCCGAGCTCGCGGGCGACGATTGACAAGCCGCGACGCCGCACTCGATATGAGCTCGGGGCCCGCACTCGGGCGCGCCGCCTGAAGCCCGTGCCGAGCACGCTACTGCCAAGCGGTCGAGACACCTAGACGAGCCGTGTGTCGACGGTGTGACGGTCCGGTGGTGGCGGCTTGCCTGACCGGAACCCTGTTCTGCGCGTCACCGACGCCCCGGGTCCGCCAGCAGCCTGCGGCGCATGACTTCTTCGAAGACGGCCGGCAATCTGATAGCCCGCGCATATAGCGGGCCTTCGCGTGTCTTCTTGCCGCTGCACAGCTGTTGACGCACGATGAGTTATGACGCGCCATCCGGTGTTCCTCCTCCCGGCGACATCACCCGGCGCACGCGCCCCTTCGCCGATCGTCGGCCTCTCCATGGGCACGGAATCAGTCGCCGCGACGGCAAACCATTCCGTCGCGGCGGCACGGCGCGTCTGTCTCGGTCTGCAGCGCGCTGAATACGCCTGGCGCTCCTGCCAGAGGCCCTTCTGTCACCATCAGTAGGCGCCGGGCGCGGTCCGCGACGGGCAGGTCGGCGAATTCGCCGTTCGGGAGTTTGACCGCTTCATCGACGGCGGCGTCGACGGCGTCGGGCATGGCTCGCGGCCCTCCGAGCTCCTCGGCGGATGGGGTGAAGACGCCGTGGAGGCTCGGCACCTGCCGCGGATGGAGCGCCGATTTGCCGGAGAAGTCGAGGAAGCGCGCGAACTCGTTGGGTGCATAGTCCGTCTCGTCGTGAAGGCGAGCGTCGACGTTGTCGATGGGCGGGTTGAGGCCGGTGGCGCGGGATACCACGACCAGGTGCGCACGGGCGTAAGGGCTTGCACGTTGCCGTCGGTCGCACCGAGATCGCGATGTAGGTCGATGCCGCCCAGCCTCGAGGTCGGTCGAGGCGAGCTCGCTGCTGGCCGCGTTGATGCGCACCGGGACCGAGCGGACGCTGAGGACCTCGGTGACCATTTCGCGGGCGCGTCGTACCACCGCCACCTGGCTGTGGGACCGAGGAGCGTCTAGGCTGCCCGCGCGCGGGGAGACGCGATCGTGCGCAACCGGTGCAGCGCCTCGCGCTCGATCTGGCGGCTGCGCTCCTCGCCGACTCCCAGGCAGCGGCCGATTTCCTCGTGGGTCTGGGCCTGGTTTTGATTTAAGCCGTAGCGGCGGACCACCACCTCGCGATGGCGGGCGGGAAGAAGACGCAGCATCGAGGACACCTCGCGCTTCTCCTCATGCGCAATCGCGCGTTCGCTTGGATCCTCCGCGCGCTCGTCGACCACGAGATCGCCTAGCGCCGTCAAGTCATCGCCGACCGGTTCGTCCAGCGAAGCCGTCACTCGGGCGGCCCGACGCAACGATTGGACCGTCTGGGCGCTCAGGCCGGTGCGCTCGGCGATTGCCTCCGTCCGAGCCCGGCCACGCCCTCCGCGTCCTAGCTCCGCCTCCGCCCGCCGCACCGCCGAGAGTTGCTGGTTGGCCTTTGCGGGGATTCTGATGACCTGCGAGCCGGCGACTGCGTCTAGCAGCGAGCGTCGAATCCACCACACCGCGTAGGTCGAAAACTTCAGGCCTCGCCGGTAGTCGAAACGTTCTACGGCTCGCACGAGCCCAATCGTTCCTTCCTGGACGAGGTCGGCGAACGGGACACCGCGGCCCCGGTAGGACCGCGCGATCGCGAACACCAGCCGCAGATTGCTCTCGATCATCAGCTCCTTGGCCTGCAGATCGCCCGATTCGATGCGCCGGGCGAGCCCCACCTCCTCGTCCGCGGTCAGGAGACGCCTGACCCTGGCCTGACGCATGAGCATCTCGACGTTGTCGTAGCCGCTGTGCAACAGCGAATCCTCGCTCATCGGTCTCTCTCCTTTCCCTCGCCGCGCGGCGACTCCGCGCGTCCACGCTCGCCATCAGCGCGAGCTATGCCACACCGCGCATCTCGAGGTTGGACGGAAGGCGTCTGGTGCCGAGACTCGGAGACATGCCGTATGTCACCTGTCCCCACTGTCTCGTCACCAATTACGCTCCGCTGTCCTACCGGCAACGGAGCGCGCGGTGCCCGAGTTGCGAAGAGCCGCTCGGCGAGCAGGTGTCGGGCCTTCGAAGCAGACCGATCGTGCTCCCGAACCACACCTTCGAGGACCTCGCCCGCGGGGGCGAGGATGGTGCGCATTCCGCCGGGGAGCAGCGCACGCCGGCGTGACGACTCCGCGCGGACCAAGGGCTCGACTCGTGTATCGATTGTCATCGGGTTCGTCCAATCAGGCGACCGCAGCAAGTGGACGGGACACGGCTGGCCTTCGCGGGACGCTGGCGGCGGCGATCCGCACAAACTCGCTGAGCGCTGCCGACGGGGTCTCGTCTCGCCACAGGAGGTTGAACGACAGCGTGCGACGCGGATCCAACCGTCGGACCATGACGCCCGGATGGAGGTTCTGCGGGGCGGTGGTCAGAGCGATCGCTTCCCCGGCCACCACGGAGGCATGAAGTGCGGGTCCTGGCGCTCCCGGCCGCAGCTCCGCGGTGACGCTGAAAGCGTCGAGCATCTCGGTAACCGCGCGGTCATAGCCGGCACCGTCGGGGTGGCCGGTGACGGCTACCCGCTCACCATGCAATTGGCCCACGCCGAGCGGACCTATCCCGGCAAGCGGATGACTTGTCCCCACGAGCGCAACCCATCCCTCGTCACCAAGGTCGATTCGTCTGAGGTCCGGGGACGAGCAAGACGCCGGCGCCAGCAGCGCATCCAGGCGACCGCTTCGGAGGTCGCGCCACAGCGTGCCCCCGTAGCCTTCGAGCACCGTGAGCTCAACGCCGCTTCGCTCCCGCGTGAAGCGCTGGAGCAAGTCCAACGTATGGCCCCACTGTGCGCATGTGGCGACCCCAAGCTTCACCGATCCGGCGAGACCGGTCTCGAGATCACGTCCAGTCGCGCCGGCTATCTCAGCAGCCGCCAGCGCGAGGCGCGCTCGTTCAAGGAATAGTGATCCGGCGTCGGTGAGCTCGACTCCACGGGTGTGGCGGTCGAACAGCTGGACCCCGAGCTCGGCTTCGAGCCGGCGGATTTGCGTAGACAGGCCAGGTTGGGCGACCCACAGACGCTCGGCAGCGCGCGTGAAGCTGCGCTCTTCGGCGATGGCCACGAAGTAGCGGAGGTGACGAAGTTCCATTGCGCTCGCCTCACGCAGCCTTGCGGGAAAAGAGCCCAGCCATGTCCGCTGCCGCGGCCTCTTCGGCATCAAGGGCGGCCACGTAGGCCGCGAACGCCCAAGGGCGGGTCTCCCGCTCGGCGTCCAGGAAGCTCTGCCAGCGCGTCGCGACGAGGGACGCAGCAGCGCGCCACGTTTCGAGCGCCTCAGCCCGGCCATACGCGCCGAATATCGGGGTACTGAGATTAGTCGGGTACATGCTGCCTCCGGTCGAATCGAGCATCGGAGAGCAAGCTACGCGGCGTCTAGATCCTTCGCATCGGTCGGATTGACAGTCCGCGCCACCGGATTGACAGTCGCGGCGATGAGGTTGATAGTGGGAAGGACGCCGGATCGTCCGACCAGCAACGAGCGAGTGCTAGCGCGACAGCGAGAGCAGGGTCGAACACCACGGAGCTACGAGCGCAGCTCACCCCGCGGCGACTCGCGTGCGTCCAGCGGGTTGAGAGCGCCATCCGCGCACCGTGCCGCGCAGTTGGAAGTATGCGATCGCGCCCGGCACGGTCGGTAGCCAGTACGAGATCGTGCGATAGGCGAGAACGGCGAGCACCGCCAGGGGTCCGTTGACGCCGAACGCGAGGAACGCGCCGATCATCCCGCCCTCAACGCCGCCGATGCCGCCGGGCAGAGGCAGGGCATTGCCGAGCGTGCCTACGTAATAGCCCATGACGAGCACCGCGGGCGGCGGCGAGTGGCCGAAGGCGCGAAACGAGGCCCACAGCGCCGCGATGTCGAACACCCATCCCGCCAGCGCGCCGAGCAGTGAAGGGTCGCGACGACGGACCATTGCGATCGCCGCCGTCAGACCCAACCGCAACGAGCGCGGAACCGCTGCGGCCCGACGCCACCGCCGCTGCCGACGGCCGCTCGATCGATCCGCGCGAGCGGTCAGGAATCGCTCGACGGGAGCCTCGGCGAACAGCATCGAGAGCACGATCAGGATCACGACGAGGCCGAACAGTGCCGGAATCAGCGTGACGCCGATCGGTGCTGGTCCCGCGAACACGCCGTACCACAGCCCGAGGCCGAAGATCGCCAAGGCAGCCATGTAGACGCCGTACTCGAGGATCTCGAAGCACACTAGGCGAGTCGCCACCTCCACCTCGCTCAGCCCCGACGCCCGCAGCGCCCAGACCGTGAGGGCGATGCCGCCGGCGCCAGCCGTGGCGAACAGCTTCGTCGCCGCCGTACTCGCGAGCGTGATCTGGTAGCTCGCCCTCCATCCGATGCGGGATCCGGGTCTGGAGAACACTCCACGCAGGAGCACGATGTCACCACCGATCGAAGCCGCCTCAACCACCACGCCCAGCCCGAGCCACCACAGGTTGCCCGCGCGCAGCCGGCGCAGGGTTGGGCCGAGGCCGGCGAACTGCGGGACCACGTAGTAGACCAGCCCGAAGAGCACAACCGCACCCAGGAGCGTGGAGGCGGCTCGGCGATGGCGCTTGAGAAAGCGGGTGGTCCCACTGTCCGCCTCACAAGGGGCGGGAGCCGGGGTCTCCACGGCCATCAGGCGACGGCGAGCGAGAGACCGATCGTGAGCGCCGTGACCACGATCAAGATTGCGTACGTGACCAGGTATCCCCGGTAGTGACCGATTATGGCCGACGCGAGAAGCGTTATCCCGATCGAGGCGAGTATGCACGCCTCCGTGGTACCGAAGAGGAACGGGAGCGCTGGCAAGACGGATCCGACCAGCGTGGCGAGCGCCATGACCAGCGCCTTGCGCAGGTTGCGTCGCCCATCGGAGAGGTACTGACCGGCACCCATGCCGACGGTCGCGGCCACCGCAATGCCGATGGCTGCCGCCACGACGTGAGTGGCGCTCGTCTTCGTGGCCAGCAGGCCGGCCACGACGCCGAGCGTCGAAGTCATCCCGTCGAAGGACCCGAAGATCGCCTCGGGGGCATCTGACTTTTGGGCCTCAACGCCCGCCTCGTGCGCGGGTGGACGGTTGCCCGCAAGGTCGGCGGGTCGTGCGAGCTGTGCTGTCCCCGCTAACGGAGTTGCGCTCATGAGACCCACGCTAAGGCGCGCGACGAACTGGACCGAGACCCGGTTCATATGGCGCGGTGGGTCCTTCCATCTAATGGAATCCCGCCGCCTCAGTCAGTCGTCAAGCACCCCGCTCGCGCTGGACCGCGCCACCCGCCGGCAGCGCTAACTCTGGCTTATGAGCGGCTCGCTGATCGCTTCTCGGGCTGCGCGCGGAGCTGATCCAGACTGAGCCCGTACCCAATCACGAAAGGAGCATTTGTGCTCACCAACAGTCCACTGGCGGATGAAGTCCTCGAGAGCTTTGATCTCGATCCGCGGATTCCCGACTCGGCTGAGATCGCGGTAGCCGCCGACGGCGGCATGGTCACACTCAGAGGAACCGTCGAGAGCTTCGCGCAACGACGTGCCGCCGCCCAGGACGCCAACAAGATCCAGGGCGTCTACGATGTCGACGATCAGATCAAGGTCAACCTCCTCGGTTCCGACCGTCGCGAGGACGACGAGATCCGCGGGGTGGCGCTTCAGGCACTGATCTGGGATGTCGAGGTGCCGTCCGACTCTGTCGACGTCAAGGTCGACGACGGCTGGGTCACCCTCAAAGGGAACGTCAGCTACCAGTTCGAGAGCGACGCCGCGTATGACGATGTCGCGAGCCTTTACGGCGTTTACGGCGTCACCAACGAGATCAAGGTGACTAACCCCTAACCGGGACGCTCCATATAGGGGCTAGAAGGTCACGGACTGCGTGGGCGGACTAGGCCGCCCACGCGATCCTCACCCGATTGTCGCTCGGTTCCAGACGGCATTCGGCGTTGCGCTGAGATAGGTCGCCGGTGGATCGGCGACGTTACGCGGCCTGCCGGAGCGGGACGACGCTGCGATCTCCGCCGAGCACCTCGCGCCCGCGCCGCAGGCCCTCGCTGACCAGTTCCTCGGCATGGCCGAAATCGGTGGGCATGATCCTGCCGACCGCGGGCGCCGGCAGTACCACGAGCTCGGCGTCATGCCGGTATCGAGCCAGGTCCTCCACCAGCCGGTACGTGAGCGCGCGGGAGACCGCGGCGACGCCCGCGGCAAGCACGCCCCTGGGCGCGCTGCGCAGCGGCGCGGCCCCGAGCGCGGGCAGCACGATGACTCGGTCGGCGCCGAGAGCCACGGCGTGCGAGATCGGTGTGTTGTTGACGATCCCGCCGTCCACCAGGACCCGTGACCCCCAGGGGATTGGAGGAAACACACCGGGAATCGCGGCGCTGGCGAGTATCGCGTCCAATGCGGGCCCTGTGGTGAGCAGCACTTCCTCGCCGCTGATGAAGTCGGTGGTCACGACGTGCAGCGGCACGTCAGCGTGCTCGAGGCGGTCAACGCCGAGGTGGCGTACGAGGACGCGGCGTAATGACGCAGCCGAGACCGAGTGGTCTCGCAGCCCGAGGAGACCCAGCGATGCGGTTATCGGATTGGCGGGAAACACCTGCGCCCGCCTGAGCCCTCGCCAGATCCGCTGCAGTTCGCGAGCCGTCTGCACCGACGGCGGGCGAGACGCTACGAATGCCGCGTTGATCGCTCCGACCGACGTCCCGACCAACAGGTCAGGCCGTACGCGGCGCTCGAACAGGGCCTCGAGCATTCCAGCTTGACACGCGCCGAGACTGGCGCCACCGGAGAAAACGAACGCAGTCGGCACGAAGGTGAGGATGACCATCCCCGCCGCTACCACCAATGCACGTAGTTGGCGCACCGGGTAGATCTGAGTTATCGACCGATCCCCCTACACGCGGGCCGGGGTTTCCTGCAGTTAGAGCAACGCGGCCCCGAGTGCCGCGTTGCGTCCAACGCCGTAGAGAATCAGCATGCCCGCGATGCCTCCCACGGCATCGATCCCGCTGGGCGGCGGGGTCGATGCCCCGAGCGCACCGATGTACGCGATGCCGGGGACCGGGAAGCTCGGCGACCGAGTCGATCCCCGCGACGCGTCGAGCGTCGCCTGCTCACACGGACCCGTCTTCGGATCCTCCGTTCGCGATCAGCGTCCCCAGCCCGATCACGAGGCCGACGACGCCGACGACCATGAGGATGAGGCCGACGGTGCCGACGTCGATGCCTCCCAGGCTCACCGTTACGGCGAACTTCAGGATCGCCCCGACGGCGATGGCGAGAAGCGAGATTCCGACACTCACATGTGCCCCCAGCCGTGCGTGGCGAACGCTCTCAGGGTGGAGCATCCTGGGCAGAACGCAATCTGTTGCATGGGGCGAAGCTATGGGCGGCGATTGCGCTGTCCAAGAAGTGAGGGACCTGTCCGCGAGACCCGGCGTTGATGGCGGCAACACGCCCGGCGAGATGAAGACGGCCGTGCCTCCACGTCGGATCCAGCCGAGCCATCGGGATCTCCGGCGGCGAGGGATCGCGGATAACCCAAACGAATGGGGCGTCGACATCGGACTTCTAGGCGAGAGTCGCTGCGGCTGTAGGTTGTGGCCGTATGGCTTACAAGGACCGAGTAACCGATGAGCAGCTTGAGGAGCGTGTGCGGGCGGCTCTTGACCGGGAGCCGCGCATCGAGAACCCGAGGGACGTGGCGATAACGGTCGCGGCCGGAGCCGCCACGCTGCGCGGCACGCTCCCGAGTTTCAAGCAGCGCCATGCCGCCGTCCAAGCAGCCAAGAAAGTCAGGGGGGTGGAGTACGTCATGGACGAGCTCATGGTCAAGTGGTTCGGCGACCAACGTTCAGACGACGAACTTCGAGGCGCAGCACTTCAGGCGCTGATCTCCGACGCGGAGGTGCCCGACGACGCGATCGACGTCAAGGTCGCTGCTGGCTGGGTCACGCTGAAGGGCGAGGTCAGACACCAGTTCGAGAGCGACGCAGCGTTTGACGATGTCGCGCGTCTCCAGGGCGTCGGCGGTATCACCAATAAGATCCGCGTCGTCACTGCCTGATCAGCACGCTCAATCCGAGCGCCGCTGCAACATGAGCGGCTCTATGGCGCCTACCGCCAGGCGTGGGTGTCTCGGCTTCAGCATCGCGGGCGGCCGAGGCCAGTGGGCTCGTGCCCGCGAGATCCGCCGCCGAGTACTCCCAACGATGGGGAGGGAGAAGTCGAGCCTTTCGGGCCGCGAGCGCCGGTACTCGCCTCCTGGTCGGGCAACTTCCAGCCGGCATCGCTGATCGGTTCGGACGTGTCGCTCATGGCGCCGTGGCTGATCGCTCACGGCGGCAGTTTGCTTTGTAGTCACGAAGCTCGCCGGTAGAGCGTCATGCCCGACTCGGACGGATCTCGCAATGTCCTTAAGCATCGGCTCGGTCTCCCGATCACTCTGCCGCCGGTCATGCCCTGCCAGTAACCGTCACTGACTTCGTCGTTGACGACGATCTGCCTGCCCGCGCTGCGGGTCACGACGGCGCCCCCGTGACGCCGATCTGTCACACCGCGAGTGACAGCGATGACGTTATTGCGCATCGGCCATCGCGCGCGCTTCCGTTGAGAGAGTCACTCTCTCAACCGCACGCCCGGATGCTCGGCGTCCGATCGTCAGCCGACGCACTTCTCGGGATGCACAGGTTATGCCGCGATCCGGGGCCGCTCGACGCCCAGTGGGTGTTTGCTGCGGTCCGGGCTCTCTGCGTGTTCCGCGAACTGCTGTTCGAACTCGGGCCACCAGCCGGCCTCTCCGCCGGGGCCAGGCCCGCCCATTCCTCCGCCCCCGCCACCCCCACCGCCGCCGAGGCCCGGGTCAATGTCTTGATCCGTGCGCCTCGGCGGCGGTCGCGTCCATATCATCAGGCACGCCAGCAACAGCCCCAAGCCGAACGCAACGAGCAGCGCCAGAATGACAGAGTGATGCGTGCCAACCGCGGGTTGGTGCGACTTGGACAGGACGGCCTCGAGCTGCTGAGCACGGAGTGTTGCCATCTCAGGTAGAGGTCGGGCCGGAGCCGGGGCGCACCAGAGCGATCAGGCGTCGCCGAGCTTGCGGATCTGGAACGCCCGCACGATGTCGACGGTGCCCGCCATAACCGCCCAGACGCCGACGAACACGAGCAATGTGTAGGCGCGCGTCAGGAAGAACTGCCCGCTCACCCAGAAGCCCAGCGCCATCATCAGGATCCCACTGATCAGGGTCAGCCACCATAGGTCGTTGAACACCCGCTCGGTAAATGCCTGGAACATCCACATCACTCCGATGAGCACGAAAACGAATCCCAGGATGTCGGCGAATCCGGCAAACGTGGCCGTCGGACGGATCAGCGCGAGCACGCCGCCGACAGCCAGGATGATCCCAAACAGCACCCACAGCCATCGCGCGCTCCGATCAATGGCCGCGAGGGCGAACTCCTCGAGAGCGAAGAGCAGGAACATGATTCCGGTCAGCACCCCCACGGTGACGACCGACGCGTCGTTGAACTTCAGCACGACGACGCCGACCACGATCCAAAGCACACCGAGCAGCAGCGCGACCCACCAGTAGGAGGCCACTCGCGACAGCACGGGCTTGAGGACGGAGTCGGCCAACCGGTGGCTGCCTGGAGGCCCGTTGAGCTCACCGATAGCCTGCTTGATGTCTTGTACATCGGACACGGACTTCTCCTTACGAGTCGAGACGGATTGTCACCGCGACGCTACGGTCGAGGCGCCACAGTCAGTAGACCGACTGTTTATGCGCCGGTCGGCAAATTGCTACTCCCCGGCCGCTGCAGGTTGGCGGGGAATGTTTCGGACCAGCTTGCGATAGGCGGCCGGTCAACGGGCGGCGAGCCCCAGCGCCCGGCGGAGATAGCCGGACGCCTGCGCAGTCGCTGCGATCGCGGCCTGGGTGTCGCGCAAGGCGTCGAGGACCACGAAGTCGTGGACGATCGCGGCGTACCGAACGGCTGTGACCGGGACGCCTGCGAGCCGAAGTTTCGCCGCGTAGGCCTCGCCCTCGTCGCGCAACACGTCGGCTTCGGCGGTGATGAGAAGCGCCGGCGGGAGCCCGGCGAGCTGATCGATGCTCGCCC
>Ga0335085_10002744_pt1 | contig 32133 bp, 30 predicted proteins | sample Lox_Sample_45_FD_206712 | JGI IMG/M metagenome (GOLD analysis project Ga0335085, IMG submission 206712) | Soil microbial communities from Loxahatchee National Wildlife Refuge, Florida, United States - Lox_Sample_4.5 | ecosystem: Environmental > Terrestrial > Soil > Wetlands | place: USA... | reverse complement strand
TGGTTTTTCAATAGCGTGCCGCTGACGAATGGCTTGCGAATCGCCGGCGCAAATTCCAATTCGTTGAGTGTTGCGTCCGCGCAAACGAACGATGCCGGAAACTATTGGGTCGTGGTTTCCAACAGCACGAGCGTGGCGACGAGCGCGGTCGCGACGCTCACGGTCCTGCTGCCGGTCACGATTACCACACAGCCGACCAATAAGACGCTATTAACCGGAACCACCGCAGCGCTTTCGGTGGCCGCAACGGGCCTCTCAACGCTGAGTTATTATTGGTATTCAAACAATGTTGCATTGACCAACGGCGGGCGAATCAGCGGCGCCAACTCCGCCACCTTGAACATTTCGAGCGCGCAAACGAATGACTCCGGCCCGTATTACGTCGTTATCACCAATAGCTTTGGTTCCGTGACCAGCTCGGTGGCGATGCTGACCGTGATCGCTCCGGTGCAAATCATCGGGCAACCCGCGAGCGTGGCGGTCCTGCCTGGCGGCAATGCGACCTTTACCGCGACTGTCACGGGAAGCGCGCCGCTGGGGTGCCAATGGTTTTTCAACGGTGCTCAATTATCCGACGGCACACGCATCAGTGGCAGCCTCACCCCCACTTTGACCGTCTCGAATGCCCAGCCGGGCGATGCCGGCGGCTACGTTTTGGTGGTGACGAATTCGGCGAGTTCGGCCACCAGCCGCGTGGCGTCGCTCACAACGCTGCTTGGCGGGCTGACATCCCTGCGTTATGTGAATGTCAGCAACACAGAGCCGATGACTCCATACCTGAGCTGGGCCACCGCCGCGACAAACATTCAGGACGCGGTGGACGCTTCGGTGGCCGGGGATTTGATTCTTGTTTCGAACGGCGTGTATGGCACCGGCATCCGTGTCGTGTATGGCGCCACCAATCGGGTGGTAGTGGACAAAGCCGTGACGCTCCAAAGCGTGAATGGCGCAGCGGTGACGACCATCGTTGGCGCCACGCCCGGTCTCAGCGCGAACAGAGCCCGGTGCGTTTACCTGACGAACGGTGCGACGCTGATCGGATTCACGCTGGTGGGCGGGAGTTCCGGGGCAACTGGGATCACGAATAACCAAATTGTCAGTGGCGGCGGCGTTTGGTGCGAGGGCAGTTCGGCGGTAGTGTCGAATTGTGTGTTGTCGGGAAACACCGCTGTTCAATTCGGCGGTGGCGCGTTCCAGGGAACGTTGTTCAATTGTCTCATCAGCAGCAATAGCGCGGCCATGGGGAGCGGCGCGGCCTCCAATATACTGTGGAACTGTACACTCAGTGAAAACGGCGTCGGAAAGTCGCAAGGCATTCTCAACGGTGCCGGGGCGATTTATTCCAGTCTGAGCAATTGTTTGCTGGTGGCTAACGTTTGCAGCGGCAGGGGTGGCGGCGCGCAGTTCTGCACGTTGACCGATTGCGTGCTGAGCAACAACGCGGCGGAATTCGGCGGCGGTCTTGCCCAGAGCGTCGCCGCGGATTGCCTGATTTCCAGCAACCGGGCGTCTCAATATGGCGGGGGCGCCTATTCGAACGCGTTGAACAATTGCGTGCTGAAAAACAATGCCGCGTTCCTCGGTGGCGGCGCCTATTACAGCACGCTCGCCAATTGCACGGTTGTTACCAATATCATGTCGCCCGCCGTCGGCGCAGGCTCCGGGCTTTGTGGCGGCAGCGCCAGCAATTGCATCGTCTATTACAACGTGAGCCCGCCATCCGGCAATTTTCTGCCGGCGATGCCGATGTTCTATTGCTGCGTGCCGGTCACGCCGACAAACGGCGCGGGGAGCATCACGAATGAGCCGAGGTTCGTGAACTTAAATGGAGCGGACTATCATTTGCAGGCCAGTTCCCCGTGCATTAATTCGGGAAATAATTTGCTCGCTCCACTGTCGCCGGATCTGGACGGCAACCCGCGCATCGCGGGCGGCACGGTGGATATCGGCGCGTATGAATTCCAGTCGCCGCCTTCCATTTTGTCCTTTGCGTGGGCCCAGAAATATGGCGTGCCGACGGATGGCTCGGCGGATTTTCTGGATTCCGACGGTGACGGCATGAGCAATTGGCAGGAATCCCTCGCCGGCACGGATCCGAACGACCCGCAGTCGCGCCTCGCCATGTCCATACCCGCGCCTCCGAACACCAACGGCGTGCCGGTCGTGGTGACCTGGTCCAGCGTGAGCGGCGTATTTTATTACGTGCAGCGCAGCAGCGATCTTACGTCATTCTCTACGATACAAAGCAACATCATCGGCCAGGCGGGGACAACGTCCTTCACGGACACGAACGCGGTCGGCGGCGCGGCCTATTTCTACCGCGTGGGTGTGGAGCATTAACCGGAATGATTCCGTACCATCGCAATCGTAGCGCAGGCTGGTAGCCTGCTGTGTCGCCGACTGGCAGTCGGCGAACGATTGGATGTTTGATATTTTCCTGTCCCCGTCAGGATTTCCTCAGCGCCCGGTCCAAATCCTCAATCAAATCCTCGACATCCTCCAACCCGAGCGCGAGGCGCACAAGATTGTCCGAGATGCCGAGCGACTTGCGGAATTCCGCCGTGTAGTCGAAAAACGACATCACCGCCATTTGCGTGACGAGACTTTCCGAGCCGCCGAGGCTCGGCGTGATGGAAAACAATTGCAGCGCGTCGATGAACCGGCGCGTTTCCTTGTTTTTCCCCTTCACAAGCAGGCTCACGACGCTGCCATTGCCGCGCATCTGTTTCTTTGCGACCGCGTAATCCGGATGTGACTTTAGGCCGGGATAAAAAACCTTTTCCACTTTCGAATGGCTTTCCAGGAATTTCGCGACGGCCAGACCGGCGCGGTTATGATGCTCCATGCGGAGGCCGAAAGTTTTCAACCCGCGCTCGAGCAGGAAGCAGGTGTGCGGTCCGGGCGTCGCGCCGACCATGCGCTCGAATTTATTCAAATCTTCCAGCAGCGCGTGCCTGCCGAGAACAACGCCCGCGACGAGGTCATTATGGCCGCCCAGATATTTGGTGGCGGAATGGATGACGATGTCCACGCCCATTTCAAGCGGGCGGATGTTGTACGGCGTGGCGAGCGTTGTATCGATGATGGTGAGGAGTTTGTGGCGTTTGGCCACTTTCACAATCGCTGCCACATCCACTACGCGCAGAAAGGGGTTCGTGGGCAGTTCGGTGAAAATAATATTCGTGTTCGGGCGAATGGCCGCTTCGATGGCGTCCGCCTTCGGGTCAACGAAAGTGGATTCAATGCCGAACTTCGTGAGCCAGTTGTTCGCAAAATCGCGTGTCTGGCGGTAGCAGTCGCTGGTGAACACGACGTGGCCGCCTTTTTTCACGTAGGCCAGCACCGTGAGGATCAACCCGCTCATGCCGCTCGAGAACGTGATGGCGCGTTCGGCGCCTTCAATGGCGGCGAGCTTGCGCTCCACTTCCTGCTGCGTGGGGTTGAAGTAGCGCCCGTATTCGTGTTCGCGGATGATGCGTCCCTCGGCCTTGGCCTTCATGAACTCCCACACTTCAGCCGTGTTTTCGAAGCTGTAGTTCGAGGTCTGCACGATGGGCGTGGAAACGGCGTGATATGCCTTCCGCACCTTGCCATTGCCGTGCACCGCCACGGTTGCCGGCCGCCATCCGTTGGGTTTGGAAATCTTAGACATCGAACCGTCCCTTCTCGGCCAGCGCCTTGTTCAATACTTCCTTTACCGCATCCAATCGCGCCGGCAACTCAACCGGCTGGTTTGCGTAACGACAGGGAAAGTCCAATTCCCTTTGATGATATTTCACTTTCATTTCAACAAACTTCAATCCGTGCGCGGTCGAGATGACGACCACTTTTTCCTTCTTATCAATTTTTCGTGCTTTCAAAAGCTTGATCAAAACCGCCAGCGCCACGCCCGTGTGCGGGCAATTGAACATGCCCGTCCGGTCACCCAGCGCCGCCGCATCCGCCAATTCCTCCTCCGTGGCCTGCTCGACAATGCCATTGAATTGCTTCAACGTGCGAATCGCTTTCTGGATGCTCACCGGGTTGCCGATTTGAATCGCGCTCGCCAGCGTCTTCTGCGCCTGAATGGGCTCGAAGCTCTCAAAATTTTTCAGATACGAACGATACAGCGGATTCGCCCGCTCAGCCTGCGCCACCACGATCCGCGGCAGTTTGGTGATCAAACCGAGGTCGCGCATCATCAGCAACCCTTTGCCCAGCGCGGACACGTTGCCGAGATTGCCGCCGGGAATGATCATCACGTCCGGCACGTTCCAATCGAATTGCTGAACAATTTCCACCCCCACGGTTTTCTGGCCTTCGACGCGCAACGAATTCATGGAGTTCGCGAGGTAAAGCGTTTCGTCCTTCGTGATTTCCTGGACGAGCCGCATGCAGCCGTCAAAATCCGTATCGAGATACAACACCAGCGAGCCGTTTGAAACGGGCTGGATGAGTTGCGCGATGGAAATCTTCCCGCGCGGCAACAGCACGATGGACGGAATTCCCGCCCCCGCGCAATATGTCGCCAGCGCCGCCGAAGTGTCGCCCGTCGAAGCGCACGCCACCGCCTTGATCGGCGCACCCTCGGAAATCATCTGCTTCACCTGCGAGACCAGCACCGTCATGCCGAGGTCTTTGAACGAGCCGCTGTGCGTATTGCCGCAAAGCTTCACCCACAATTCGTCCACGCCGATGATTTTGCCAAAACGTTCCGCCCAAAAAAGATTCGTGCCGCCTTCATAGAGCGAGACGACATTTTTCTCCATGTCGATCTGTGGCAGGATCCATTCCTGTTTGCCCCACACGCCCGAGCCGAAGGGCCACTCGTTGCTCTTGTAACGTTTTTCGAAAAGGGCTTTCCACTCGGCGCCGCTGCGCGTGGCCAGCGCCTTCATGTCATGCTGCACCTCGAGGAGCGAGCTGCAGCGTTTGCATTGGTACACGATGGAGTTGAGCGGATAAGTCTCTCCGCACTCCGGGTTGATACATTGAAACCAGGCTCGGTATGGCATCACAAGTTCTCCTGCGCGCGGGCATTCCGCGTCCATCAGGGGCCACACAATGGACGGGATTTGGCTGCTTTTCAAGAAAACTGCGAGGGTGGCCGGAAACCCCAAACCGTGAATTTATATTGTGGCCTTTTTGGTCCCTGCGAAATGTCCACTCCTGAGAAACTCAACAACTGCGGTGCTTACTTGCCCGGCCCACGCCATCCACGTGTGAGAATGGTGCACGACCAGAAAATCCTGCATACCCGTGAGTCGCGTGCTGCGGACGGAAACTTTTCCGTCGTCGGCGCCCGGAATCCACGCCGAGAACAGCGGATTGATTGAGCGATCGCCGGCAATGATTCCCAGTTCAAAGTCCGCCGGGCCGAGTTGTTTCGGCAAACTCGAATTGTCCGTTCCAAGTTGCTGGCCGGCCGGGCCGACAGCCACCCGATAGACCCAATATCTCTTGAGCATTTGGGCCAGGTCACTCCCCTGATTTGGCGGAGCCAGCATCACCACGCGGCCGAGTTTTTTGATTGGATGATTCGACAAGTATTCGCGCAAAACAATGCCGCCCAGGGAATGAGTGACGAAATGGATTTTGACATTTGGGTCTGTCGTTCGTTCCCGCAAAACATTGCCCAGCCAATGGTCGGCGGCGTCTTGAATGCAAACCCGTGTTGAAGGATAGGCCACGTTGATGACGCGGTAGTTCTCCTTTTTCAGCCCCCACTCGATCCTCTTCATCGATAGCGAACTACGGCCCAATCCATGCAATAGTACGACATAATCGCCCGTCGAATTTTGCTGCCTGGCCTGCACGGAGTTTAAGCAAATGAAAACGAACGCTGTCGCGGCTTTGCTTGTCAATTGGCCGATGCCGGTCATCCAAATATCGTAACGATTGTAACCCGCGCGCGGACATCGAAAAAATTCGGCCAATATCAATTAAAGTGATGCGCCTATTTTCCATGTGCGTATAAAAAAAGCGGCGGTCGTGGACCGCCGCTGCATTTTTAACTGAAATTACGCGATTACGGATGCCCGGGCTGAGCGCCGGCCGGAGGAGCGCCGCCAGGAGCCATGCCCGGCATCCCTGGCATGCCCATGCGCTTCATCACTTCCTGCTGCATCAATTCCCGTTGGTTCGCGTATTTCTTGTAATCTGTCGGCGGCTCGAACAAGGCCGCGTCGGGTTTGGCCATTTTGATGTTGCTGAAGGTCATCGTGGTGTTGCGGCCATTTTCATCCGATTCAATCTTGACCGGGAATTTTTTCAAATCGGTCGCATTCCAAACGGTCATCTCGTGTTTCTGGCCCTGGTCATCGGTGACAACGACTTTGTTTTTCACGCAGGCATGGCCATCCACCGTTTCCTTGCCTAATTCCGTCGTGTCGATTTTGAACGCCGAATCGGGCTTGTCCGCATTCGGATCGCGCAACGGGTTTTCGACATAGGCATTGAGGCCGGGATAAATCAGGTAAGTCAATTTGGCGTCCGGCCGGGTGATGACTTCCGTCTTGTCCATGCCCATGGTTTTCATCTGCTGCATCATGGCCGGATTCATCTGGGAACCTTTGGCGTCGCTGAGATTCACTTCAAACCGCGTCTTGCCCGAATCGAAATATATTTTGCCGGGAATGTCCATGGACTGCCCCTGCGCGCCCATCCCATCGATTTCGATGTCGGCGGAGAACTCTTTATTCTCGCCGAACAACTTGGTCATGACGGCATTGAGCCCGGGACTGCCCCCCATGCCGCGGCCGGGCTGCGCGAGTGCGGAGCCGGTGAGGGAGATGACGGCGGCCAAAAGAACCAGCGTTTGTTTTTTCATAAATGATTGTTATGTACCGAATAGCATGCATCAGAAAAAATGCCAGAGGAAAAAATGAATGGAATATAAACGGCCGGCCAAATTCAGCGGTCTCCAGTTCTTTTCTGAACTGCGCACCAACCATGAACCTCGGAGCGATCCGGGCTGAAGGCCCGGGAGACGAAAGCCCAAGGCAAGGCTCGCGTAGCGGCCGCCGCCCTGGGATAAATGCCCTCATCACTTCCTCGCCCCGTAGCAACACACCTCCTGTTAAACCATTTGACCCGCTGGGGGTGCGTTGCTAGCTTTCTCGCCCCCGTTTCAACGGGGTTGATATATGCGACACACAATCTCAGTGCTGGTGGAAAACAAATTCGGCGTGCTCACGCGTGTGGCCGGACTGTTCAGCGGCCGCGGCTACAACATTGACACGTTGAATGTTGCCCCGACGCATGATGCCACGGCATCGCGCATGACCATCGTCACCCACGGCGATGAAGCCACGCTCGAGCAGATCATCAAGCAGCTCAGCAAGCTGCCCGACGTCATCAAAGTCCAGGACTTTCATCGTGGCGAATACGTCGACCGCGAATTGGTGCTGGTAAAGGTCACCGTGGATTCCAAGACGCGCGCCGAAGTGATGCAGATCACCGATATTTTCCGCGCCAAAATCGTGGATGTGCAGCCCAAAAGCCTCACCATTGAAATCACCGGCGATGAGAGCAAGATTGAGAAGTTTCTCACGCTGATGAAAACCTTCGGCGTGATGGACCTGACGCGCACGGGGAGTGTGGCCATGCCGAGGAAGTAAATGAGTGCTCCTGTTACAGTGGCGGATGTCAGTGGGATTGCCTTGGGGACATCGATTGCTGTGGTTTGTTCGTGGACTCGCAATCGTTCGATTCTTTGGGCGATGCCGCACGGGACGCTTTCGTGGCTTTGCGTGATTTATTTCGCCCTCAACCGGCGCCCGGAAGAACGGAAATAAATTTTGTTAACTTTCAAACTAATAACTATTAACTAATTCATGCCTGCTAAAGTGTATACGGATAAGGACGCTGATCTCAGCGTGTTGAAAAATAAAACGCTCGCCGTGCTCGGCTTCGGCTCCCAGGGCCACGCCCACGCGCTCAATCTCAAGGACAGCGGCCTCAATGTCATCATCGGCCTCTACGAGGGCAGCAAGTCCATTCCCGTCGCGGAAGAGAAAGGCTTCAAAGTCCTCACCACGGCCGAAGCCGTGAAGCAGGCGGATGTCATTTTCGTGGCGCTGCCCGACACCAAGCAGGCCAAGGCCTACGAGAAGGACGTCGCGCCGAATTTGAGCAAGGGCAAAACGCTGTTGTTCTCCCACGGCTTCTCGATTCATTTCAAAACCATCGTCCCGCCGAAAAACGTGGACGTGATTCTTGTCGCGCCCAAAGGCCCGGGCCACATTGTCCGCCGCCAATACGTCGAAGGCAAAGGCGTGCCCGCATTGATCGCCGTCTACCAGAACCCGAGCGGCAAGGCGAAGAAGACGGCGCTGGCGTGGGCCAAAGGCATCGGCGGCACGCGCGCGGGCGTCATCGAAACGACGTTCAAGGAAGAAACCGAAACCGATTTGTTCGGCGAACAAACCGTCCTCTGCGGCGGCGCGAGCGCGCTCATCCAGGCCGGTTACGAAACGCTCGTCGAAGCCGGTTATCAGCCCGAGATGGCGTACTTCGAATGCCTGCATGAATTGAAGTTGATCGTTGATTTGATGAACGAAGCCGGCATCAGCGGCATGCGCTTTTCGATTTCCGAAACCGCCAAATGGGGCGACGTCAGCGTCGGCCCGAAAATCATCGACGCCAGCGTGAAGAAGCGCATGAAAGCCGCGTTGAAGGACATCCAATCCGGCAAATTTGCCAAAGGCTGGATCGCCGAATACAAAGGCGGCTACAAGAAATACAATGCGCTCCTCAAGAAGGGCGAAAATCACTCCATCGAAAAAGTCGGCGCACGTTTGCGCGGCCTGATGCCGTGGATGAAAAAGCGCTCCATCAAAGGCGCTCAGGCCTCTTACTAAATCGAATTAGTGGATTTTGGGATTGTTGGATTTATGGGGCTGAACCTTCCAGGGTTCAGCCCTTTTTAATTATGGGGGTAGGGCTGAGCTGCCGCTGAGCAACCATATTCCGTCACGCGCGCATGATTTCACCTCCCTCCCCGCCGCGAAGCGGGAAGAGGGACGGGATGAGATGGTGCTCGGGGATCAGGGGCGCAGCTTGACGCTGCCCCCGGAGCGCGACCTTTAGCGGGAGTGTGTATTTAGCGCAAATTGGTGCCTCTAAAGAGGAGAATTCCTGAACCGCAAAAGGGGTTAAAAAAGGCTGGTTTTAAGACGCAAGACTTGCTAGATTAGCAGACGTAGGAGCGGTGTGCGGAGCGGGTAGGATTCGAACCTACGACGCCCTAGACAGACGTTGCGGTTTTAAAGACCGCTGCAATCGACCACTCTGCCACCGCTCCGACAAAGGAATCCTGCCTCAAGTGAATCTCGCCTGCAATGAAAATCGCGAAAAAGTTTCCCAGCCAGAGTCACCAGCAATACTCCAAAACAACATTCATCCGCCTCAATCATAATTGGCTACATAATTATAAATAACTATATATCAATTGTTTGCAATCATGCTATACTTTATAAGTTATGGAGTATTGTGTTGGATTATTGCTGGTGATTTATTTTATGCCGCATCAGAATAATAAAACATTTGACAGAATGCGCGTGCCGCATGATAGTCCCGACTATGAAAGAAGAGAACCTCAAAGCTGTTGAGGCATTGCGAGAAAAGATTCGCGCGAAGGAAGAAGAGGCGCGGCAACTGAAAATCGTCGTTAATGGCTTTTACACCGACGAAGGTGAGGCAGCCCCTTATCCCGATGCCAATATTAAGACGGCAGCGTCAATTCAATCTCTTCGGAGCGACCTCTTCTATGGCAATACCATTGCGGAGGCGGCGCAACTGTTTTTGGAAATGAAGAAGGCGTCTGGGCTTGGATCAGCCTCAGTGAATGAAATATATGCAGCTTTAAAATCCGGAGGATATGCTTTTGACACGAAAAACGAAGAATATGCCAAGAACGGATTGCGCATTTCGCTGCGGAAGAACAAATCAATCTTTCATCAATTACCGGGAGGGGATTACGGCCTTTGCGTGTGGTATGGCGTTAAGGGCGTGGACGAAGAAAGTCGTCAATCGCGCAAGCGCAGCGTAAAGCGTCGGCCTAAGGCGTCTCCACCAAAATCGTCATCTGGTGAATCCAAACATACGGAGAGTCCAGAAATTAATGGCGCTGCCAAGACGAAAGAGGCAAATCGGCAAGCCGCCGGGATAGCCGACAACTCCGGAGTTCTAAATGTTGGAGATTTTGAAAAATTTGTACGAGAGAAAGCTCGCCGTGTCAGGGACGTGGCAGAGCATTTTCACGTATCGGAATCCACCGTTAAGAAGTTGGTAGAACCAGCAAGCAAAGTATATTTTGCTGGCGTTGGTTGGTTAAAGGTCCGCGAATAATGAATTTTGGTAAAGTGCAACCCAAGCGCGAAAACAACGAAGGCCCAGGTGGCAGCCTGAGCCTGAATCGTGTGCGGGTGGCCAGCATGACGAAGGCGATACCCGTGTTGCACTTTACCTTATCTATTCCAACGGGATGGAGATGAGTCGCTAGACGCGGGTCTCATTAGCCCGCGATCCTCACTCCTACCCGTTGGATGTATATTAAGCCTTAAATGGAGGAAGGCAAGAAATTTGTTCTAAGTATAAAATTACTGTTGACATCCTGTTTGCGTTATGTAAAATAATTCCATGAACATCAAAGAACGTCCAGAACTTGAAAAGTCGGAGGTTATCGCCAATCTGCCGAAGGCGTGCAGCGATGAAACCGAGGCCGTTGAGTTCTTTGAACATCAACGCTGGGGCAATTCGCCTTGCTGCCCTCATTGCAAGAGCACGGACGTTTACAAGATGACCGATCGCGACGGGACAAGGAATAAGCGCTATCTCTGGCGCTGCCGTGGATGTGGAGAGCAATACACGGTCCGCATCGGAACCATTTACGAAGAGTCCCGCCTTCCGCTCCGTCATTGGGCCTTTGCTTTTTGGCGAGCTTGCACTAGCAAGAAGGGTGTGAGCGCCTTGGAGATTCAACGCCAGTGCCAAATTAGCTACAAGTCGGCTTTATTCCTGATGCACCGCATTCGTTTCGCTGTGACGCAAGAGGACAGTGACAATACACCGAAGCTTGGCGGACCCGGGCTCACAGTTGAAGCCGATGAAACGTTTTGCGGTGGCACCCCGCGTGCAATCAATAACAGCGGAAAGCGAATTCAAGGAAAAGGCTATCGGAAAGATTCAAACAAGATTCCCGTTCTGGCTATGGTAGAACGCGGAGGCGAAATCCGCACCAAGGTTGTGCCGAGCGTGAATCAAAACAATGTTGGAAAATTCCTTCTCGAAAATATCGCGCAAGGTTCAATCATCAACACCGATCAAAGCAACGTGTATCATGGTGCGCTCTGGCCTTTGACGCGGCGTCATGATACGCGCCATGATGTGGTGAATCATTCAAAAAAGGAATATGCTCGCCACAATCCGGACGGCACAGTTTCACACGTCAATTGCTGCGAATCGTTTTTCTCTTTGCTAAAGCGCGGACTCATGGGAACTTTCCATGCCGTGAGTCCTGAGCATTTGCACCGCTATGCGAATGAGTTCGCCTTTCGTTGGGATACGCGCAAGCTGAACGATGGCGAGCGCATTGTAGAGGCGATTAAACGCAGCGAGGGCAAACGCTTGACTTACGAGAATTGCGTATGCCGCGATTGAAAGCCACAAAGAAAAAGGCCAAGGCTCCCGGCAAACGGGGGCCGAAAATGGAGTTCCTGAAACTGAACGGGAACTGGAAAGACGCTATCCAGCGTTCATTCCAAAAGGAGAAACCCAAAGAGGGTTGGCCGAAAGATTAATTCGGATTGTCGGAAAACGGCAAGTGCTTACGCGCTTCGGCGACGCGGTTTGGGTCGCCGTGCAGTCGGACTTCCATTCTGAGTTTATCACCGTTCTTGAAAAAGCCGCATTCGGCTTTCACATCGTTGAATCCGGCAGCATCCAATCTCACTTGGGCGTGCTGCCGAAACGTTTCACAATTTGTTTCGATATCCATACTGCCCGGATTATAGCACAAATGGCTAATTTGCGCTAAATACACACTCCCGACCTTTAGGTCGCTTCGACATTCGGCTGCCATGAGGTCAAACGATTGATCCGTGAGGCTCGCGCATGTTGAAGCGGCATTAATGCCGCGCCCAGGCGGAATTGCACTCGGGGGGGCAGTGTCGAAATGCGCCCTTTGATCTGTCTGCGCGAGGATTTTCGTTGCACCATTCCACAACCGTGGTAAAAACGACGTCGACGGAAAGGAGATAGGAAGCCGAAACAAAAAGGCAAAAAGATGTGCAACCGGAGATGCAAACTTGGGTTCAGCCAGGAAAACAAACTTACACTCCGACTGCTCTCAATTTCACCACTTTCTTTTCTGTGGTTTTTTGCAGTTTTTTGCACCGAAAATTTTCTGCAAAAGATCGGTTTTCCGCCTTCTACTCTCCAATTTTGGAGACTTTTGGAGGGTTTTGGAGGGTTTTGGAGTGAATTTTTTAAAAGCGAACTCATGAAGACACCATTTCGAGCGAAACAAACAGTCTGTCTTGGTGTTTTCTCTCGCATGGTGATGAATCAACTCGCGAAAACGAATTGGATTTGTCTGCTCGTCGGCCTTGCCTGCAGTTTCAATGCCGGAGCCTCAGTTGCCGACCAGGGCCATAGCCCCTATCAAGGAATTATGGCGCGCAACGTGTTCGCTTTGCACGCGGCACTTCCCTCACTCGTCGAAACTCCACCACCGCCCGCGATTTCCAAAATCATGCTCACCGGCATCACCACCATTCTCGGGAGCAAGCTGGTTTTCCTGACAATCACCTCGATAACACCAGGAGCCGCGCCTGAATCCGTCATGCTCGCCGAGGGCCACGCTTGGAACGAAATCGAAGTGCGAAGCATTGATGAAAAAGCAGGCCTCGTGAAAGTCGTGAATCACGGCCGGTCGCAGACATTGGATTTTGAACACGATAACATTAAGCCATTCGCCCCTCCGAAAATAGCGTTCTTTTGAGCAACTAAAAAATGGGTATGGTGTTTAAGCTTCAGGCTGCTATAATTCATGCCATGAAAACCGGCGGAAAAATCGGGATTTGTTCGTTGGTCGGCGTTTTATTGAGCGCCAGCGCCCATGCCGCGTCGCCGACCGCCAGTGCTGAGTCCAGCGCAAGTGACGGCCAGCCCTACGGCGCCATCATTGAGCGCAATGTCTTTAATCTCCACGCGCCGCCCCCGCCGCCGAACCCGGAAGATTTGATTAAGAAAACCCCGCCGCCGAAACTTACCCTCACGGGCATCACGACGATTCTCGGAAGAAAATTGGTTTTCCTGACCATGCCCGCCGCCAAGCCGGGCACCGCGCCGGATTCCATTATGCTGGCGGAAGGCCAGGGACAGAACGACGTCGAGGTCCAGAGCATCGATGAAAAAGCGGGTGTGGTAAAAGTTTCGAATCATGGCGTGGAACAAAATTTGGATTTCGAGCATGACGGCGCGAAGCCATCGGCCCCTCCGCCGGGAATGGCGCCGCCGGCAACCACGTTGCCTCCACCCTCCGCCCCGCCGCCCAATGTGATGTCGCTTCCCCGCCCAGGCAACGTCGTGCGGCCAATCCGCACACTGTCGCCGCGCGGAAGTCCATTCTCCGATAATAACAATGGCGGTTTTGGTGGTGGCGCGGTGGGTTCAATGAGCGCCAGCGGGAATAGCCAGCAGCCTCCCATGAGCGAAGAGGAACAGGTCGTGATGATTGAGGCGCAGCGGATGAAATACCAGCAGGACGGAAATCCTCTCAGCAAGATTCTCCCGATCACGCAGATGACGCCTGGGCCGAACGGTGAGCCAATGGGCGAGGTGCCCGCGCCGCAATAAGCAGATTCCGCCGCAGCAACGGGAGCAGGGGATGCGTATTGAGACTTTCCAAATTCCTCATTCGCGCTACATTCCCGGCCGAACCCACGGCCAACTTATGAAAAGCATCCTTCTATCGTTTGCTGCTGTCCTCATGGTATTCACCGCCTCGGCCCAGGATTGGGCAAAGGCGCGTCTGGAAAATTCGCCCCGCCATCACGAATGGGTGAAGGTCAAACACGGAGATCGGGAAGTGAATTGTTACATCACCTATCCCGAGGTCAAAGACAAAGCCACGGTGGTGATTGTCATTCACGAGATTTTTGGTTTGTCGGATTGGGCGCGCAGCGTCACCGATGAACTGGCGGAGGCCGGCTACATCGCCATCGCGCCGGACTTGCTCTCCGGCACCGCGCCCGGCGGCGGCGGCACGGCGGAACTCGGCGGCACCGACGCGGCCATCAAGATGATCGCCACGCTGCCGCCCGGCCAAATCACGGCGGATTTGGACGCCGTGGCGGATTACGCTTCGAAAATACCGGCGGCGAATGGAAAAATGGTGGTCGCAGGTTTTTGCTGGGGCGGCGGACAATCATTCCGTTACGCCACGAACAACAAGAATCTGAAGGCCGCGTTTGTTTTTTATGGCACACCTCCTTCCGAGGAAGACATGGCCAAAATCAATTGTCCGGTTTACGGATTTTATGGGGAAAGAGATGCGCGCGTGACGGCCACGGTGCCAAAAGCGACGGCCGCGATGGCGAAGGAGAAAAAGATTTACGAGCCCGTCACGTATGATGGCGCCGGCCACGGCTTCATGCGCGCGGGCGAAGCGCCGGATGCAAATGCCGCCAATAAAAAAGCCCACGACGACGCGTGGGCGCGATGGAAGGAGTTGCTGAAGAAGATTTAGATGCACGGGCGGGACGCCCGTGCCGCCAAGAGTTACTTCGTCTGCGCGAAGAGCATGAACACACGCGGGCCGCGGTCGGTCTGCAACGTGTAGCGCTCCTCGTCGGGGCCGTGGGCAGGGGCCAGGCCGTCGCAATGCTTGTCGTGGGTCGGTTTGCCGTCAACCAGCAGCATGTAATGATGGGTCTGGTGTGACGGAATGTTGTGAAGCGTCACGTGCCAGGCGTCGACTATGCCATCCCGCGCCAGCGAAACTCTTTGCCACTTGGTGAACGAGCCTACGATCTCGACGCTCTGCGGCGCCTCAGTCTGACCGTCGGGCAGGCGCCAGCGGAAAACCTTGCTGAACGTTGGACGTTCGTGTGAATTTCTTTGTGCGAGCGGAGAACGATGGTTGGGTTCCCAGGTCACCGGGCCGCTTTTTGGCTGCGGCTTCTTGCCAAACAAACTGCTAAACATACAAATACAAATTACTGATAATTGAAACGCCAAAATAGCTTAGCGCATTTTTGCGAAGCAAATTAAAAAAATATTTTTTTCAAATTGTCGCAAATCCAAAGCTTTGTGTTCAGCAGTTTAGACAATGCCGGCCGCGAAACCGCATGGAATATTACCCGACCTTGCTCCGCAAAAAAGCCTACCGATCGGTATGGAGTTCCGGGTTTGGGGTTTAGGGTCTCGAGTTGAGGAGGCAGAGGTCGTCTTACCGAATGATTGGACATTCGGCGGGACGGATGTATTTTCGTCGACGGCGAAAAGGCTCGCCAGGCCGAACCCAACTAACAATGATTTATCAGATGACAGGTCACACGACACTCAGGGCTAAAATCTTTCGTATCCTGCCGTTGCTTTTAACAGGGATGATTCTCGCGGCGGCAGGATTGGTTTTTGGGCAGACATATTCGCCCCTGCCGGTTTCAACCAATTCCGTTTCCACCAATATCATCGCCAGCGCCGTTTCAACGAACACTCCGGGCTGGCTGAAGCAACCGCTCCCGCTGGTGGATGCGTTGAATCTGACATTGCAGCAGAACAGCGCGCTGCAGAAAGCGCGCGCGGATTTGGAGGCATCGCATGGAGTGGTCATTCAAACGAGGGCGGTGGCGCTGCCGGTTATCTCAGCCGGGGGCAATGTCCAGCGCGAATCTCCCAGCCTGATCCAGACATTTGGCGGCAGCGGGCCGGGATTCCTGAGCCCGCGGGATCAGTGGAATACCGACGTGCAGATTGCGCAAACGATCTATCAGGGTGGCCGCACGCTGTCGGCGTTTCGGGCCGCGAAGCTGGAAAAAGAACAGTCTTATCTCAATTATCAGACTGTGGTTGAGGACACGTTGCTGGCAACGCGAGTCGCTTATTACGATGTGCTCGTGGCCGAGCAGCAAATCATCGTAAACGAGGCTTCCGTCAACCTCCTCGAGCGGGAGTTGCAGGATCAACAGCGGCGTTTTGATGCGGGCACGGTGCCGAGATTCAATGTGCTGCGCGCAGAAGTGGCCGTGGCGAATGCGCGCCCGCCGCTCATCAACGCGCGCAACCAGTATCGCATCGCCAAAAACAATCTCAGCAATCTGCTGGGTTTCAATTTGCCGAGGGACGTGTGGCAGGACATTCCGCTGAACCTGACGGACAAACTGGATGCGAATCCCTACGACGTGCAATTGCCGGCGGCGATTGCACAGGCGTTGGAACGGCGAACGGAATTGCAGGCGCTGCAGAAAACGGAAGGATTGCAGCGCGAGAACGTGATCAACGCGCGCGCCGGTTACAAGCCCACGGTCCAGGCGTTTGCCGGTTGGGACTGGAACAGTTCGGAGTTCAGCGGCGGAGGCACCAAAGCGGAATACGATGGCTGGGTGATTGGCGGGCGGCTGAACTGGAATATTTTTGATGGCATGCTCACGTACGGCAAGGTGGTGGAAGCGAAAGCACAACTCGCGCATGCAAAGGCCGACCTGGAGGACCGATCCCGGCAGATTGAATTGGAAGTGCGCACCGATTATTCGAGCTTTGTCGAGGCGCGGGAAGTTTTGGAATCGCAACAAAAAGTTCAGGAGGAGGCGGAGGAATCTCTGCGCCTGGCGCGCGCGCGAGCAGAAGCTGGAACGGGAACGCAACTGGATGTGCTGGACGCCGAGACTTCGCTGACGCAGGCGCGAACGACGCAAGTGCAGGCGTTGCATGATTATGACGTGGCGCGCGCGCGGCTCGAGCGGGCAATTGGCCAGGACATGGCTCCGCCCAAGGACGCGCAGTGATTTTTGGGGTTGGTTGACTTAAAAGCGCGCTGACATTTTCGTTCTCGTTCTCCTGCGCGTCCTCGTCCTCGGAAATCCATTTGGAAGGAAATTCGAGGACGAGGACGAAAAGCGGGGGCTTTGGATTGGTCTTCATTAAAGCTTCGATTCGACGTGGTCATCCATTTTCAACTTTTCCGTGGGGGTTAAACCCCATTTCTTCGAGGCCAACGCCGTATTCAAATCTGGGCAAACAGCCGCAGTGCTGAGAACCGAACCGACGGCGAAAGATGTTTATGGATGCACCACTGAAACAAACTGCTGGCACCACTGGCGAGAATCGAATTTTACGTGTCCTTTTTGTGGAGGATTCGCTGGCGGACGCGTTTTTGCTGGAGCGCGCGCTGACGCGCGGCGGTTTCCGCGTGGTGTGCGAACGCGTGGATACGGCCGACGGAATGAGACAGGCGCTGGAGGAGCGCGAATGGGACCTGGTGCTCGCGGATCATTCGATGCCGCAATTCAACGCGCCGGAGGCATTGCGCATTTTGAAGGACAAAAGTCTGGATCTGCCGTTCATCATTGTATCGGGACACATCGAAGAACAGACGGCGATCGCGGCGATGAGGTCCGGCGCGCATGATTACATCATGAAGGATGAGCTGGCGCGGTTGGTGCCGGCGGTGGAGCGGGAATTGCGGGAGGCCGAGGTGCGGCGGGCGCGGGCGAAGTCGGAAGAGGAATTGCGCCGGGCGCATGAGGAACTGGAGTTGCGCGTGGAGCAACGCACGGCGGCTTTAAAAGAGGCGAACCAGAAATTGCGGGACGTGCTCGAGGAACGCAAACGGCTGGAGACGGAACTGCTGGAAATCGCCGAGAACGAGCGCCGGCGCATTGGTTTTGATTTGCATGACGATTTGGGCCAGAAGATGACGGGGATGCTGCTGATTGCGCGCGCGCTGGAGCAGCGGTTGACGCGTGAAGGCCATAAAGACGCGGAGGACGCGCGCAGAATTTGCGAATTGATCGAACAGTGCGTGAACCACACGCACAATCTGGCGCATCATTTCAGTTCCATCGATGCGAACGGCGGTGACCTGGAGGAAGTGTTGAACGGGCTCGCGGCGACGGTGGAAAAGATGTTTGGCATTCCGTGCGAGTGCACGATGAAGGGCGAAATTCCCGCGTTGCCGGAAGACGCGAGCGCGCAGTTTTATAAGATTGCGCAGGAGGCGGTGAGCAACGCGATAAAACATGGCAAGGCAACGTGCGTGTGGATTTCCTTCACGGCCAATGCACAGAAGCTGGTCATGACCGTCCGCAATGATGGAATTCCGTTTTCGCCGCCCGTGAATCCGAAGGCTCGCATGGGATTGCGCACGATGAATTATCGCGCCAATACCATCGGGGCGACATTTGATATTAAACCAAACCAGAAGAATGGGACGATTGTGACGTGCGTGCTGCCGATCAAAAACGGCGCGAAGCCGAATCACCAGGGTGGAAACGGCTCGGGGGTTCCGGCTGAGAATAGAGCAGGGCGGCTTCGTGCAGAGGCGGTGGAGGCTTCGTGAGGTTTGAGTCATCAAATCTCTGCGACTGGCGGGAACATCGCACGTTTTTTTTCGTCACTTCGATTTAACTTCGGGCAAGCGCGGCGGACGGATAACGTTTCGGCGATGGCGCGTTTTTCAAAAAAACTGGTGGCTTGGAGCATTTCCATCTTCTTTCTTTCTGCGTGGGTTCATGGCGGTGTTTTGTTTAACGAGGATTTTGAGAAGCCGCTGGGAGAGCGATGGAAGCAGGTGAAGTTCGGGGAACCAACGGATTACCGGATTATCACTGAGAATTCCAACGCGTGCCTGCAGGCTTCCGCCAATTCCACGTCATCGGCGCTGGCCACCAGGGTGGACATCAAGCCCGCGGCGCAAATGAGCATTCACTGGCGTTGGAAAATCAGCGCGTGCCCGGCACATGGTTCGGAAAACACGCTGGCGACGTTTGATCACACCGCGAGAATTTTCGTGGCGTTCGACACATTCCTTGGGCCGCCGCGAACGATTAATTACGTTTGGGCAAACCAAATGAAAACGAATTCGACGTTCGGTCACCCGAGTTCGTCGCGTTCCAGGTTTATCGTCCTGGAGAGCGGAAATGAAAAGGCCGGCCAGTGGCTGAGGGAACGGCGTGATTTGAGGAAAGATTGGGAAACCCTGTTCAAGGACAAATCGATGCCGAAGATCGTGGGCGTGGGAGTATTTACAGATTCGGACGGCACGCGCACCGATGTGACGGGGTGGTATGATGATATTGTGATTGAGGGGAAGTAGGGGAAAAACATCGGACACCGAACGCCGAACATCGAGTGAGGGAGCGGTGGACGATGTGGGCTGCGATGTCCGGCAGGATGCCGGGCCCGCATTAGCGCTGTTCTTCTTCAGTTTCGTATTCGACACGGCTGCCACCGGAGAACATTCCGGAGGCAATCAAGCCGACGAGAACGCCGACGCCTAAAACAATTCCAAGGGTCTGATAAGGGCTTTGGCGGATGGCGCGGTCGGTGGTGCGGGCACTGGAAAGCGCTCGCTGTCTGAAGGTGTTGGCGCTGGTTTTCAACAACTCCTGGCCGTCGCGCACGACGGCTTTGAGGTCCTCAAGGAAAACATCCAGATCCACATTATTGCCGTTGCCTGGTTTTGGTCGCATGATGACTTATTACCACGAAACAGACGGCGCGAAATGGGGTATTCACCTTGGCTGGAACGGTTTTGGCACACCGGGCTCGTGGGCTGGCCTGCGCGGAATTATGAGGGAGCAAATGAGGGAAAGGAATTCGCAAACAGGGCGTTGCGGCGGCGAATATTTCCGGGAAAATGGGGTATTCGCCCCGTTACCCAAAAGCAATAAAACTTATTTACTACATTAACCGCGCCGAAATCGTGAAAAATTTCACAAACTTTGCTTGCGGCGTCGGCGCGCGGCCTATTAGATTTTTGGCGTTCATCGAACGGGCGTTTCCGCCCCGGGTTGCACGAGTGTTTGATGTGTTCACCGTTTTTTGCTGTGAAAAAAACAATTGACGGTGATGAATTCTTGAAAAGAATTCATGCTTCGCACTGAGTTTGTTCGTTTGTCGCAAATCGACGGTTAACGAAAAATAGATGTCAGCGATTTTCCCAAAGTGGACCAATCGGTTGCCTCTGATGATTATCATCGGGGGAGTCCTCGTCGGCAGCGCAGTGACGGCGGGCGTATGGTATTACTTCACGCCCAAATACACGCGAGTTGGTTACCAGCCGATCCAGCCGGTGCCTTTCTCGCACGCGGTCCATGCCGGGCAGTTGGGTATGGATTGCCGTTACTGCCACACGGGCGTCGAAAAGTCCTGGTTTTCCAATATTCCTGCTGCGTCGACGTGCATGAACTGTCACAGCCAGGTATTGAAGGATGATCCGAGGCTGGCGCTGGTTCGCGAAAGCGCCGCCACCGGCAAGCCGATTCAATGGATCCAAATCCATAAGCTTCCAGACTTCGCTTATTTCAACCACTCCGTCCACGTCAACCGCGGCATTAGCTGCGTGGAGTGCCACGGGCGCATCGACCAGATGGATGAGGTTTATCACGCGAAGCCTTTCAGCATGTCGTTCTGCCTGGAATGCCATCGCCATCCGGAATTGAAATTGCGTCCCGAAAACAAAATCACCGACCTGGCCTGGCAGCCGGAGAGCGAAGCCGCGCAGGTTGAATTTGGCAAGAAAGCCATGCATGAGTGGAAGGTTGAGTCCCTGCAAACCTGCTCCACGTGCCACCGCTAATGAATTTACGATTTACGATTTGCGATTTACGAATGAAACGCGATCCACGCGTTCTCTCGGATGATTTTAATCGGCAATCGGCAGTCGCCAATTGGCAATGAGCAAGACAATTCCACCAACATGTCCTGAACCGGAAGTCGGCCGCAAATATTGGCGGAGTCTCGACCAACTGGCCGAGCAGCCGGAGTTCCGCCAGTGGTTGGAACGCGAATTTCCCGCCGGCGCGAGCGAGTGGCACGACCCGGTGACGCGCCGCCATTTCGTGAAAATCATGTCCGCCTCGTTTGCGTTGGCAGGCGTGGGATTGATGGCTTCAGGCTGCCGCCGTCCGCTCGAAAAGCTCGAGCCGTTCGGCAAACAGCCGGCGGATTTTTATGTGTATGGCATGCCGCAATTTTACGCGACGGCCATGCCGACTCGCGGCGGGGCAATTCCGCTGCTGGCAAAATCCTACGATGGCCGGCCGATCAAGGTTGAAGGAAATATTCTCCATCCGGACAGCAACGGCGGCACTGACCGCTGGGCGCAGGCTTCGATTCTGAATCTTTACGACCCGGATCGCGCGCGGCGTTTTGCCAAAGGCGGCGTTACAGCTTCGAAAGATGACGCCCTTGGTTTCGTGGATGGCCTTGGAAAAAAATTTGCGGCGAACCAGGGCGAAGGTTTGGCCTTTTTGATCGAGCGCAATACGTCACCTTCGCGGCGGCGGTTGCAGAAGCTCATCGGCCAGAAGCTGCCGAAGGCGAAATGGTTCGTGCACGAAGCGATTGACACGGATATCCATCGCCGCGCGGCTTCGCAGGCGTTTGGCGGCTCCGTTAAGCCGTATTTCAAGTATGACGCGGCGAAGGTGATTGTTTCGCTGGACTGCGATTTCATTGGCGGCGAGGAAGACGCGCACAACAGCATTCGCAAGTTCGCGGACGGCCGGCGCGTGGAAACGCCGCAGTCGGAAATGAACCGCTTGTATGTCGTCGAAGGCTTGATGAGCTTGACGGGCATGAACGCGGACCATCGGTTGCGCGTGGGCTCGAGCGCGGTGGCGCAGATTGCCGGGGCGCTCTCGGCGGCAGTCAGTGGCGGCAGCGTGTCAGCTCCGGCGGGCGTGGATCCGAAATGGATTTCTGAGTGCGCAAAGGATTTGGCGGCGAACAAGGGCCAATCGCTCGTGGTCGCCGGACACCGGCAGCCGCTGGAAGTGCATTTGCTGGCGCATGCGATCAATGCGGCGCTGGGCAACATCGGAAAAACGGTGGTGCTGCACGAAGTCGAGGATTTGCAGGAAGGGGATATTTCCGATTTCACGAAGGCCGCGGCGCAATTCGATGCGATTGTCGTCCTCGGCGCGAATCCGGCTTACAACTCGCCGGCGGATGTCGACGTCGTGAAGGTTCTGGGGCAGGTGAAGAGCAAGGTCCTGCGCGTGGGCTATTTCGAGGACGAAATGTTCCCGTTGTGCGAATGGCATCTGCCGCTGGCGCATTATTTGGAATCATGGGGCGATGCATTGAGCAGCGATGGCACACTGGTGCCGATTCAGCCGTTGATTCAGCCGCTCTTCAACGCCGTTTCGGAAATTGAAGTGCTGGCGCGCATTGCCGGCGCGGACAAGACTTCGCCTTACGACATCGTCCGTGAGACATTTGCGGGAACGGGCGGCGGAAGCGATGATTCTTCCTGGCGCAAATTTCTTTACACCGGTTTTCTCGAAAATTCCGCGGCAAAATCCGCGAGCGTGCGCAATGCAAGCGCGCCTTCATCAGTTCCGACGGCGCCCGCGCTGAGCAAGGAAAATCTCGAAGTCGTTTTCTATCGCGATTACAAGGTCGACGATGGCCGCTACAGCAACAACGGCTGGATGCAGGAATTGCCGGACCCGGTGACGAAACTGGTCTGGGACAACACGGTCCTCATGAGCCGGAAGACGGCGCAGGAGCTGGGCGTGAAGAATTCGGACATGGTGGAGGTCAAAGTCGGCGGGCGCAGCGTGCGCGGGCCGGTTTGGGTCCAGCCCGGCATGGCGGATTTTGTGGTGGGCCTGGCGCTGGGTTATGGCCGCGAATGGAATGGGCGCATCGGTTACAAGGTCGGTTTTAACGCGTATGCATTGCGGACCTCGGCGGCGCCGAATTTTGTGGCGGGCGCGGCTATTTCGAGGACCGGCGACACCTATCCGCTCTCAACCACGCAGAATCATTGGTCGATGGAAGGCCGGCCGATCATTCGCGAGGCGAACCTCAGCGATTACCAGGAGCATCCGGGATTTGTCGCCAGCATGAACGGCGAGCCGCCGCCGGGCGGTTGGAAGCCGATGTATCCGAATCCGTTCGATTCGAACGAAAAGATGGGCCGGCCGGCGGGACATCATCAATGGGGCATGTCCGTCGACCTGACAGCGTGCGTGGGTTGCTCCACGTGTGTCATTGCCTGCCAGAGCGAAAACAACGTGCCGATCGTGGGCAAGAATCTGGTCAGCCGCGGCCGCGAGATGCACTGGATGCGCATCGACCGTTATTACACGGGCGACCTCAAGAAGCACAATTGGGACGGTTTCCGCTCCGACAACGACACTTTCAGAGACGACGGCCAGCAGCAATTTGAGGAATATATTGATGATCCGCAGGTCGTCACTCAGCCGATGTTCTGCCAGCACTGCGAAGCGGCGCCGTGCGAAAACGTTTGCCCGGTCAATGCGACGGTGCACGATCAGGAAGGTTTGAACCTGATGGTTTACAACCGCTGCGTCGGCACGCGCTATTGCTCGAACAATTGCCCGTATAAAGTTCGCCGGTTCAACTTCCTCGACTACAACAAGCGCTCCATCCAGGAGCTAAAGGGGCCATTTTATCCGCCGTTTTTTGCGAAGGGCGCCTTTGAGAAATGGCTCAAGGATCCGCAGGACCCGACCGCGGGCATGCGTCCGGATGACGAGTGGGATTTGATCGAGATGATCAAGAACCCGGATGTGACGGTGCGCATGCGCGGCGTGATGGAGAAATGCACATTCTGCGTGCAACGCATCCAGCAGGCGGAAATCGCGCAGAAGGTCAAGGCGCGCGACACGGGCGACGTGCTGGTGCCGGACGGGGCGGATTCGAAGGAGCCGACGGCGCTCAAGACGGCGTGCCAGCAAGCGTGCCCGGCGGGTGCGATCGTGTTCGGCAATATTAACGATCCGAACAGCAAAGTTTCGAAATTGAAAGCGCAGCAACGGAACTATTCGGTGCTGGACTTCCTCTTGACGAAGCCGCGCACGACGTATCTGGCGCGGTTGCGCAATCCGAATCCGCAAATGCCGGATTATCGCGAGCCCTACAGCCTCGACGAATACAAGAGCAGAAATCACAATCCCTTTGAAGAAGAAGGTCATGAAAATGAAGGCGCCGCTGCCGGGAAAGGAGAGAAATAATGGCCTCGACTAGCAGCACTCCTTTGCCGGTTGTCCCGGACGATTTGCAACGCATCCCGCTGGTGCGGAATCAGCGCAGCATTGGGTGGATTTCGGATCGCGTGGCATCCGTCACCGAAGGAAGACCGCCGTTGTGGTGGTGGGTGTGTTTCATTCCGAGCCTCGGATGCCTGGGCATGCTGGGCTTCATGCTGGCGTATCAAATTACGACGGGCGTTGGTGTCTGGGGAAATATGAAGCCGGTCATGTGGGGCTGGGACATCATCAATTTCGTGTGGTGGATCGGCATCGGCCACGCGGGAACGCTGATTTCGGCGATTCTCTTTTTGCTGCGCCAACGCTGGCGCACTGCGGTGAATCGCGCGGCGGAAGCGATGACGATTTTCGCGGTGATGTGTGCGGGCATTTACCCGGCATTGCACGTCGGCCGCGTGTGGTTTGACTGGTGGCTGTTCCCGATTCCGAACTCGAACGGACCCATCTGGCCGCAATTCCGCTCGCCGCTCATGTGGGACGTGTTCGCGGTTTCGACCTATTTTACGGTCTCGGTGCTGTTTTGGTACATGGGATTGATTCCCGACCTGGCGGTGATGCGGGATCGCGCCAAAACGCGCCTGCGGCAATACCTTTACGGCCTGTTCTCGCTCGGCTGGACCGGCTCGAACCGCCATTGGAGCAATTACGAAAAGGCGTACTTGATTCTGGCCGGTCTTTCGACGCCGCTGGTGCTCTCGGTGCACTCGATCGTGTCGTTGGACTTCTCGGTGTCGCAGTTGCCGGGCTGGCACACGACGATTTTCCCGCCTTACTTTGTGGCGGGCGCGATTTACTCCGGCTTCGGCATGGTGCTGACGCTGCTCGTGCCATTGCGGAAGCTGTGCCACCTGGAAGACATAATCACCATGCGGCACATCGATATTATGTGCAAAGTGACGCTGGCGACGGGTTGCATTGTGAGCTACGCGTATCTGATGGAGTTCTTCATCGCGTGGTACAGCGGCAGCGCGATGGAGCAATTTCATTTCATGAACCGCGCGCTGGGTCCTTACAACTGGGCGTGGATTCCGATGATGTTCTGCAACATGATCGTGCCGCAGATGTTCTGGTTCAAAAAAATCCGGCAAAACGTGTTTGTGGTGTTTATCATCTCGATCCTGGTGAACATCGGCATGTGGTTTGAGCGGTTTGTGATCATCGTGGTTTCGCTGCATCGCGATTTCCTGCCGAGCAGCTGGGGCTATTTCAAGCCAACGTGGGTGGACGTTTGCACTTACATTGGAACGTTCGGATTGTTCTTTACGTGCTTCCTGCTTTTCATGCGGTTCCTGCCGATGATTGCGATTTCGGAAGTCAAGGGCGTGACACCGCAGGCGGATCCGCATCATCCGCTGGGCGGCGCGAAAAATGAAGAGGCAGTGACTGGCGACGAAGGAGACGTCGAAATATGAACGGCACTCCATTAAAACCATACGGTGTCATTGCGGAATTTGCGACCGCGGCGGACATCATGCACGCGGCGGAGAAAGTCCGCGACGCGGGATTCAAGAAGTGGGATGTGTTTACGCCGTTCCCGATCCACGGCATGGACCGCGCCATGGGGTTGAAGAATTCCAAGGTGGGCTGGTTCGCGTTCCTGGGCGGCGTGACGGGCTACACCTGCGGCATGCTGATGATTTGGTGGATGAACGCGGTGAATTACCCGATCGTCGTTGGTGGCAAGCCGATGTTCAGCCCGTTCTCGGCGTTCCCGCCTTCGTATGAATTGACGATTTTGTTTGGAGCATTCGGTTCGCTCGGCGGCATGTTGTTTTTGAACCGCCTGCCGCGATTGTATCATCCGCTGCTCAAGAACCGCCGCTTTGCGCAGGTGACGCATGACAAGTTTTTCCTGGTGATTGAAACGGCGGATCCGAAATACGCCGAACAAGCAACGATCAAGATGCTAGAAGAAGCCGGCAGCAATCATATCGAGGTGGTGGAGGAATAATGCGCTACTTCCTTTTAATTTTTGTGGTGTGCGTGGCGGCCGTGATCGGCATCGCCGGCTTCCGGGGTTCGCACTCGCGCAAGCCGCCGCTGTACATTTTCCCGGACATGAAGCGTCAGCTCAAGCTGCGCCCGGAAGCGCCGGATGGCTTTTTTGAAAACGGCACGACCTCCCAGTTGCCACCGCAAGGTACCGTGGCGCGCACCAAACCGATCATGGTGAGCGGCCAGCCGGTTTATGCGTATGAAGATTCTCCGGTTTACACCGGCTTCGTAAGCGGCACTACGAATTTCGTGCCGACGAATCCGTTCCCGATCACGGCGCAATTGCTGAAGCGCGGGCAGGAGCGTTTCAATATTTATTGCTCGCCGTGCCACGGGCGCGAGGCGGACGGCAATGGCATCACCAAAAAGCTCGGCGTGATGATGACTGTGGCGAACCTGCAGGATCCGCGTATCGTGAAATATAACGATGGCGAAATTTTCTACGTGATCACTCATGGCCGCAATACAATGGGCGCCTACGGCCCGAACGTGCCGGTGGAGGACCGCTGGGCTATTATCGCTTACTTGCGCGCATTGCAACTGAGTCACCTTGGAACCATCGATGATGTTCCGCAGAGTGAGCGCGGGAGTCTGAAAAAGTAATATGAGTGCGCAAAACAAATCTGCCAAACTGCCGCCGTTGGACTTGTCCAAATGGCGAAAAGTTCCCGCGCTGTTGATCGGGGTGGGCCTTGTGATCGCAGTCATTGGCGCGGCCTTCAATATCAAGCAGTTCGCGTTCTCCTATTTGCTGGCGTTCATGTTTTGCCTGAGCATTTGCCTGGGCTCGCTGTTTCTGGTGCTGGCGCATCATTTGTTTGATGCCGGGTGGTCCGTGGCGACTCGGCGTTTTTGTGAGCACATCGCCAGCCTGCTGTTCCCGGTGATGTTCATCCTCTGGCTGCCGATAGGTCTTTTTTTCCGGAAAACTCTTTACTCGTGGATGACTGTCGCCGTTCCGGATGAAGCGTTGAAAGCCAAGAATCCGCTGTTCACGCAGGCGGGCTTTTGGGTGGTATCCATCGGGATATTCGCGGTTTGGTGGATTTTGACCCGGGGTCTGCGCTCTTGGTCGATCAAGCAGGATACGATGGGCGGTTCGCTGCCGACTTACAAGATGCGCACGTATGCGTATTGGGGCATCTTCGCTTTCGCCGTCACGCTCACTTTGGGGGTGTTCATGTGGATGAAAGCCATGGAGTATCATTGGTTTTCGACCATGTATGGCGTTTATTATTTCGCCGCCAGTGTTTGGATGACGCTCGGGTTGGTGTATGTCATCACGATGGTTTTGGATCGGCAAGGCGTGCTGACTGAGGTTCTGCACGAGCATCAATTTTACTTCATCGGTTCGCTGATGTTCGCGTTCACGGTGTTCTACGCTTACATCCATTTCGCTCAGTATTTCATCATCTGGAACGGCAATATCCCGGAAGAAACGTTCTGGTATATTGAACGCGAGCATGGGACGTGGTTTTTGATTGGAATGATTATCATCTTCGGGCATTTCTTCGCCCCGTTCCTGGGCCTGTTGCGCATCGATGTGAAGAGCAGTTTTCCGTACATGACGGCCATGGCTTGCTGGATGTGGCTGATGCACTATTTCGATATCTCGTTCAACATCCACCCGGTGGATCATCACAACGGTTTCCCGTGGCTGTGGATGCCGGTGGATCTGGCTTGCATCGCTTTCATGGTCGGCATTCTGGCGATGGTATTCTTAAAGAAATATGCAAGCGCGGCGCCGTATCCGCTGAAAGACCCGCGCCTGATCGAGGCGATGGGGCATTATCATCCGGTGCCGACACAGCTTTCCGGCGGCGAATTGGACCAGGCGGACAATTTGCACGGCGGCCCGGAGGCCGGTCATTCTCATTAAGCAGCCATGAATTCCGAAAATAAAAGTTGCTGCGGTTGCACGGCAAAAGCGGCTTACGCCATTGCCGTGATTGGAGCCATTTTGATTGTTGTTTTCCTCGACCGGCAGTTGAAGAAATACACGCAGGCGCCGCCGGTGGACGCGGGCCGCGCGGAGGAACGCGCGAAGGACCTCGCGGAAATCCGCAACGCGGAAGCGGACGCGCTGAACAATACCGGCTGGATTGACCCGACCAAAGGCGTCGTGCGTTTGAAAATCGATGACGCGATGCAATTGATGGAAGAAAATTGGAAAAATCCGGCCGCGGGACGCTCGAATTTGCTGGAGCGCGTCGAAAAAGCCAATCCTCCTCCGCCGCCTCCACCGCCTTCCAAACCAAGCCCGTTTGAATAAGCCGTGGGCGATCCGATGAACGCGACCAGTCCAACGTCTTCCGCGAGCGATTCCATTTCGACTGCCGAAATTGACGCTTCGTGCCGGGTGCCTTTGTTCACGTTGTTCGTGAGCGGGGCGGTATGGCTGGTGCTCGGTTCGATTTTCGGGCTGCTGGCTTCGCTGAAATTTCATTCGCCCAGTTTTCTTTCGGATTGCGCGTGGCTGACTTACGGCCGCGTACATGCGGTGGCGACAAATGCATTTCTTTACGGATTTGCGCTCCAGGCGGGTTTGGGTGTCGCGTTGTGGATCATCGCGCGGACCAGCCAGACGCGCGTGGCGCAGCCGTGGATGATTGCCATCGGCGGGAAGCTGTGGAATTTGGGACTGACGATCGGCCTGATTGGAATTCTGATGGGCGATTCGACCGGCTTCGAATATCTCGAGATTCCCCGCTACGGTTTCGTGTTTTTGTTTCTCGGTTACGTGTTGATGACGTTTTTCAGCCTGCTCACCCTGCATAATCGCAAGGAGCGGGCGCTGGGGGTTTCGCAATGGTTTTTGCTGGCTGCGCTGTTTTGGTTCCCGTGGGTTTATTTCACTGCGGATTACCTGCTGCTTTCGCGCGCTCCGATTCATGGGGTGACGCAGGTGGTTGTGGCGTGGTGGTATTCGGCGAATTTGAACCTCGTGTGGTTCGGGCTGGTTGGCCTGGCGATTGTTTTCTTCTTCATCCAGGAACTCATGAAGCGGCCGCTTTACAGCCGGCACCTGGCGCTTTTTACGTTCTGGACAATCGTTCTTTTCGCAAGCTGGAGCGGTGTGCCGCACAGCGCGCCGGTGCCCGCCTGGATTCCGGCTCTCAGCACGGTCGGAACGGTGCTGACGGTGGTCACGGCTTTGTCGGTGATTGTGAACATTCGCGCGACATGCGCGGGCGGTTGTTCGCAGACGGAAAATCCGCCGCCGGGCAAATTTATCGCGTTTGGGACGATGGCGTTTGTGGTGGCGTGGATCGCGAATGCGCTCAGCGGGATTCCGGAAGTCGCTTCTGTCACCAATCTCACCTGGTTCACCGTGGCGCAGTGGCAATTGAATGTTTTTGGATTTTTTGCGATGGCGCTGTTCGGCGCGATTTATTACATCGTGCCGCGGGTGACGGGCATGGAGTGGCCGCGCGCGAATTTCGTGAAGTCGCATTTCTGGTGCGCAGCAATTGGCATTGTGGTGATCGCCATCTCGCTGGCGATTGGCGGCATCGTTCAGGGATTTGACTGGCACGACCTGAAGATGACGAACGTGGAGGTGGCGAAGAGCCAGTTGAATTTTCTGCGCATCAGCACGCTGGGTGAATTGCTGATCCTGATCGGCAACCTGCTGTTGCTGGGCAATCTCATTGGTCTTTCGGTGCGTTATTACAAGACGCATTTTGTGCCTGTTTACCGCGAAGTGACGGCGGAATTGAAGCCGGCGGAGGTGAAGCCATGAGGTACGGGCCCTATGTGTTTCTGGCGGCGTTCTTCGCGCTGGCGGTTTCGTGGTTTGGTTTTGTGCTGACGCCGCAGGTGCAGCTTGGCCGGCCGGTGCAGGAGACCAATACCGTGATGAAAGCGGATCTTTATCCGCAGGAGCGGCCCGGCGAGGCGCGGCAGGGGCTGGAGATTTATCGCGCGAATGGTTGCGCCTATTGTCACAGCCAGCAGGTGCAGCAGAAGGGCACTTTGGTGAACGTTGTCCTCACGGACGCGGGCAAAAAGACCATGGATGTGGCGAAGGTGTTGAATGACGAGCATCTCGGGAGCTTCAGCGGTCCGGGCGTGGCGGCGGGATTGCCGAAGACCCTCCTGCAAAATGCGACCATGGACCAGGCGGTGGCGTTGCAGAGCCTTTTGAAAAATGCCGGAGCCAAGACGGATTTGCATCTTGTGCCGATCGGTTCGGACATCGAGCGCGGCTGGGGCAAGCGGCGGACGGTGGCGCAGGATTTTGCGGCGGATGCCACGGTAATGCCGGGTTCGCTGCGCGTAGGGCCGGACCTGGCGAACGTAGGCGAGCGCCTGCCGGATATGAACTGGCAATTGATGCATCTGTATGCTCCGCGCTCGGTGGTGAAGGATTCGCCGATGCCCTCGTATGCATTTTTGTTTGAGCGGCGGAAAATCGGAAGCCAGCCATTGGCGGACGCGCTGGCGTTGCCGAAGGAATTTGCTCCAGCCGAAGGATATGAAATTGTGCCGAAGCCGGAGGCGAAGGCATTGGTGGCGTATTTGCAAAGTTTGCGGTCCGACACTCCGTTGTATGAAGCGCCGCTGACGCCGCCGCCGGCGCCGAAGACGAACGCACCTGCGAAATGAATTCCGCGACAAACCAACCTGCTTCCGGCGCTCCTCGTGAAGGGGCCAAGGACCCGACTGTGCCGATCTGGCTGATTGTCGTGTTGTTCCTGCTGGTGTTCTGGGGCGGGGTTTATTTCGATGAGCACAGCGGGTGGTTTGAGCCCCAGGTGTATTCGCCTTACGTGAGCGCCGAACAGTTGAAGACTTTTCAGGTCGCGGGAGGGCCGGACATCATGGACCAGGGCCGGCAGATTTACGAGAGAACGTGCATCACGTGTCACGGGCCCGCGGCCGCGGGCCAGCCGGGGACGTTTCCACCACTCGCGGGTTCTGATTGGGTGAATGAGAAGGAACCCGGGCGGATGATTCGTCTGGTGTTGCAAGGTTTCTCCGGACCGGGCCTGAAAGTCAACGGACAGCCTTTCAATACTTCCAGCGCGATGGTGCCGTGGAACAGCCTGAGCGATGACGATCTCGCGGCGGTGATCACGTATGTGCGCGGCAACAAGGATTGGAAAAACACTGCGCCGGCGGTCACGCCGGAGCAGGTGCACGCGATTCGCGCGAAGATTGCGGCGGCTCACCCGCTCTCCTTTACGCCGGCGGAGTTGGAAGCGATCAATCCGGCGGAGTAAGGATAATTCAGTTTCTTATTTCAGTTTCGCCGGCGGGACGCCGGCGCTCCCAGGAACGGACCGCGCTTGAATTTGTTCAATTGCCCAGCGGGCGTGTTCAGCGATTAAGGGTTCGGGATCTTCGGCGGCCTTTTGCAGAGCGGGCAGGGCGGTTACATGTCCGATATTTCCCAGGGCAACGCAGACGTTGCGAAGCAATCCTTTTCTTTTCGTGCGCAGGATGGCTGTGCCGGCGAAGCGGGTTTTGAAGCCGGCATTGTCGAGCGCGAGGAGTTCCAACAAGTCCGGTGTATTGAGATCGGGCCGCGCGTGCTCCTTCATCAATTTTCCTTCGCGGGCGAATTTATTCCACGGACAGACGGCGAGGCAATCATCGCAACCGTAGATGCGGTTGCCGATGGCGGGGCGAAGTTCGACGGGAATGGCGTTTTTGAGTTCGATGGTGAGGTAGGAAATGCAGCGGCGGGCGTCGAGCTGGAATGGCGCGGTGATGGCGGCGGTCGGGCAGGCGGCGATGCAACGGGTGCAGGAGCCGCATCGATTTTTTTCCGGCGCATCAGCTTCGAATTCGAGCGTGGTGAGAATTTCCGCGATGAAAATCCAGTTGCCGAGCTGGCGGCTGATGAGATTCGTGTGCTTGCCGACGAAGCCAAGGCCGGCGCGTTGCGCGAAGTCGCGCTCGAGGA
>Ga0335085_10002743_pt1 | contig 32137 bp, 26 predicted proteins | sample Lox_Sample_45_FD_206712 | JGI IMG/M metagenome (GOLD analysis project Ga0335085, IMG submission 206712) | Soil microbial communities from Loxahatchee National Wildlife Refuge, Florida, United States - Lox_Sample_4.5 | ecosystem: Environmental > Terrestrial > Soil > Wetlands | place: USA... | reverse complement strand
CTGGTAGTCGAACGCCAGGCCGATCCACTGGACCGGCGTGAGCGTATAGAAGGTCTCGACGATCTGTTCGCGCCCGTAGTTGAGGGCGCCGTCGCCCAGGAGAAAGCCGAGACCGCCCAGCGCGAGATACTCGCGATGGTCGCTCGCGAGCCCGTTGCTCACGAAGACGGCCCCCAGGCGGTCTGCCCGGCGCCAGGGCGGCGACGGCCAGCCGAGGCCGAGCTGGAAGGTCTGGTCGACCTCGGTGTAGGCGAACGACTCGATGCGGCCGTCGTTCAGCCCGGCGCGGCCGAACAGCCGCAGGCCGCCGCCCAGCCCCTGCTCGACGTTCACGCCGGCGCCGCCCTTGGTGCGCCCGATCTGCCGGTGGGCGGTGATGTCCGGAACCGAGTCTACGCTTGCGACAAAGGCGTCGATCGCCTCGCGGTAGGCGCCCATGTTCGCGTGGTTCAGGTAGAGCAGGCCGCGGATGACCCCGTCCCGGCCATCCGATCCGCCATGGCGCCATTCCGCCTCGAGGTTTTCTGCGCGGGCATGGGCCAGGTCCCAGTCGTAGTGGATCCCGTTCGCGACGGTGGGCATCAGCGCTTCACCGAACCGCATCCCCCAGGACCGGTCCTGGTACTCGATGACGGCGCCGATCGTGTAGCCGCGGGTGTCGGCCGCGTAATCGTAGGCGCCGTTGTTATCGACGGTCCAATTGAGAAACTGCCAGTGGCTGTCGCCGCCGGCGGTGTTGAGGTCAAACACATCGGCCATCCCGAGCTTGCCCGCGGTAATACTGAGCCGGCGGGCGGGCACCTGGCTCAGCAGGTTGAGTGGGCCGCGGGTCGCGGGCAGGGAGTCGTGGGAGAGCGCGAAGGTGTGACGGACGAGCGCCCGGGCGACGTACGGGGCGGCGCCGAGCGTCGGGTTGCGGACCACGTCCAGGTTCGTGAACCCGGCCAGCCCAAAAGCCTGACTGAGCCCGGTCCCGCCGGCGCTTTCCAGATCGAGGACCAACTCCGTTCGTGCGCTCACTCGCAGGCCGGTGTAGATCGTCGTGACCTGAGAAGTGGCGTGTTCGTCTTCCGGGTGGAAGCTGTTCGGTCCCGTATACGGGGCGGGGAACGAGGGGTGCCACTGGTGAATCACGTTGACCTGCGCGGACAGCCACCACCGCCGCGCGGAATCGGGGGCCGTGACCGGTGCCTGCCCGGTCAATGGAGGGAGGGCCCCGGACGCGATGGCCGCTAGAGCTAGGCTCGTCATCATCCGCATGGCGTAGATACCCTACCCCGGTATGGTAGCTTGTAATACCATACCCCCCGATAGTATGATCTGTCAACACGAGGGGGTGCCATGGTCCATACCATTCGCGATCGCGAAAAGCTCCTCAATCGGGTGCGCCGCATCCGCGGGCAGGTGACGGCCATCGAGGGGTTCCTGCAGGAAGACGCGGACTGCGAGAAGGTGCTGCAGACGATCGCGGCCTGTCGTGGCGCGATCGACGGGCTGATGGCCGAGGTGCTCGAGGACCACATCCGCTATCACGTCGTGGGGAACGATGTGGACCCGGAGTCCGAGCAGGCGCAGGCAGCCGATCAGCTGGTGGACCTGGTGCGGAGTTACCTGAAGTAGCAGCGCTCGATTAACTTAGGAGCCGTTTCGCCACCGTAGCTCAGTGGTAGAGCTCTCGATTCGTAATCGAGCGGTCGTCGGTTCAAATCCGACCGGTGGCTCTCTCCCCGCCTTACCCCTCGCCCACCACGCTCACCTTGTAGCCCTTCGCCTTGAGCGCCGCGGCCATCGTGCTCTTCTCGGTCGACCGCAAGTAGGCCTCGTCCGGCTCGATCTGCTTCTTCTCCACCAGCTCGAGCAGGGCGTCCTGCAGCGTCACCATCCCGAGCTTCTTGCTCGTCTGGATGATCGAGGGGATCTGGAAGGTCTTCCCCTCCCGGATCAGGTTCGACACGGCCGGAGTCATGAGCAGGACCTCGCGCGCCGCCACGCGGCCGCCGCCGACCTGCTTGCACAGGGTCTGCGCGATCACGCCGCGCAGCGATTCCGACAGCATCACCCGGATCTGCGCCTGCCGGTCGGCCGGGAACTGATCGATGATCCGGTCCACCGTGCTCGCCGCCGTCGTCGTGTGCAACGTCCCGAACACCAGGTGGCCCGTCTCCGCGGTCTCGATCGCGATCGCGATCGTCTCGAGATCGCGCAGCTCGCCGACCAGCACGATGTCGGGATCCTCCCGCAGCGCCGCGCGCAGCGCCGTCTTGAAGCTTTCCGTATGGACGTGCACCTGACGCTGCGTGATCAGACACTTCTTGTTCTCGTGCACGAACTCGATCGGATCCTCGATCGTGATGATGTGATCGGTGCGGGTGCGGTTGATCAGATCGATCAGCGCGCACAGGGTGGTGGACTTTCCCGAGCCGGTGGGGCCCGTGACGAGCACGAGTCCCTTCTTCAGGGCGCAGAGCGCCTGGATCTCCTTCGCGATCCCCATCTCTTCGACGGTCACGACCTTGGCGGGAATGACCCGGAACACGGCGATCGGGCCCCGCCGGTCGCGTCCCGCGTTGACCCGGAAGCGCGCGAGGCCCGGGAGCTCGTAGGCGAAATCGGTGTCTCCGCTCTCCTTCCACTCCCCGCGGTTGCGCTCCGGCATGATGGCGAGCAGCGTCAGCGTGAGCGACTCGGCCGTAACCGCCGTCCCCTTCTGCCGCGTGATTTCCCCTTGCGTCCGGAACAGCGGCGACTCGCCCACCCGGAGGTGCAAGTCCGAGGCTCCCGCCGCGACGAGCGTCTTCAACAGCTCGCGCAGCCGGGTCTCGGCCGCCTGGAACTGCGCGTCGGCGAATTCCCCGGGGAGTCCCGGCTCCGCCGCCTCGGTGAGCTCCGCCACCGGCTCCGGCACGAGCGGAGCCGCGGCGATGGCCGAGGGGCGCGGCGGTTTGGGTGCCGGCGTGGTCCGCAGCGGCGGCGCGGTGGGGGTCTGGACGGAGCGACGGCCCCCCCCCTTGGGCGGAAGCTCGATGTCGATCGCCGGCTGCTTGGCCGTAATGATGAGCGCCTCGTCCTTGGGGGTCTCCCGGATCGGGGTGATCACCGCCGTGAGCCGGCCCGTTTCGGGGACGATCCGCACCCGCACGAGCCCGCGGTCCGCCGCGTACTCGAACTCCGTCTCGGACTGCTTGTCGATCTTGTCGGCCGCATCCGACGGCGCCACCTCCGCGAGCAGGGCGTAGATGTGCGTATCGGTGAGCGGCTGCTTCGACACTTTCCGCGGCTTGCCGCTCTTGACGATGGTGACGGGCTCGTCGGGCAGGAGGTAGAGCTGCTCCCCCTGCTCGCGCAGCAGGACGTCGACGAAGGGATCGAGACGGGCGGCCATGGCGGGGTCAGTCCTCGGGCCGCGCGAACACGACGTGCGCGCGGTTGACGTAATGCGTGCGATCCTCCGCCGTAATGGCGAAGAACGGCTCGCGGGAGGCGTTCAGGTAATCGAGCGGCCGGGAATGGGCGTCGGGGAGCTCGGCGTGCGCCCATCCCGAGAGGGTCGAGCCGTCGAACAGCGTCAGGTCCAGGTGCAGCCGCTTGGCGGCCGTGAGCCGGTCGGGGTCGTCGAACGGCGCCGCGGCCACCGTCACCGCCACCGTCTGCGCCCGCGCGGCGAAGAGCACACCGCGCTCCCCCGTGGGGCGGAACGCGAAGAATGGCTCCGGCCGGTTCAGCATCTCGAGCACCGTCTCGTGACCGGTGTGATGCGGCACGGAGGGGCCCACGAACACCTCCCCGGGACGCGGCTCGCCGTGCTGCAGGCGCACCGTCGCGGGCACGGGAATGCTGGGAAGCGTGAAGCCGGACAAGGGGTTAGCGCGTCCTACATTCGACGGTGGCGGGCTCGGTGCGGCCGCACGCGATCGAGGCATCCATGCCCGAGGCGATCGGGCCGCAGGCGGTTTCCTGCGCCCCCCGCTGGGCCTGCTCGCGGGTCTGCCCGACGGCGCTGGCGCAGTTGCGCTGGCCCCGGAACTCCATGCACACGGTACACTCCTGGGTCGCGCCCCGGGTCGTCATATAGAAGAAGAGCACGAGGATGACGGCGACGACGCCCAGGGTGAGCATGGTGGATCGCTTCACGCGACGGCTCCATTAGATTCCCGGTCGCTCGAAAGGTAATACGCTCGATGCCGGAAGAGACAGCGAAAAAGCGAAAGGTGAGCGCGGGCGCCTGGATGGAAGCCCGGGCCCTGGTCTGGCAGCATCGCCGCCGGCTGGGCCTCGGGCTCCTGCTGCTCGTCATCAACCGGCTGACGGGCCTCGTCCTTCCGTCCTCGTCCAAGTACATCGTCGACCACGTCATCGGGCAGCACCAGCCGGAGCTCCTGGGGTGGCTCGCCGCGGGGGTGGCCGCCGCCACGCTGGTGCAGGGCGCGACCTCGTTCGCCCTGTCGCAGCTTCTCGGGGTCGCCGCCCAGCGGGCCATCACCGACATGCGCCGCAGCGTGCAGGAGTACGTCCTCCGCCTCCCGACGTCGTACTTCGACTCGACCAAGTCGGGGGTCCTGATCTCGCGCATCATGACCGACGCCGAGGGGATCCGCAACCTCGTGGGAACCGGGCTGGTGCAGCTCGTCGGCGGCTTCATCACGGCGCTGATCGCGCTCGGGGTGCTGTTCTACCTCAACTGGCGGCTCACGACCATCTCCATCGTGGTGCTCGGGACCTTCGGGGGCGTCATGGCGTACGCCTTTACGAAGCTGCGGCCGCTGTTCCGGGAGCGGGGCAAGATCAACGCCGAGGTGACGGGACGCCTGGCCGAGACGCTGGGCGGGATTCGGATCGTGAAGGCCTACCACGCCGAGCGGGCAGAGCGGCTCGTGTTCGCGCGCGGCGCCAACCGGTTGTTCCGGAACATCGCCCAGACGATGACCGGGATCTCAGCGGTCGGCGGCTTTGCGAGCCTCGTGATCGGGGCGGTGGGCGTCATCATGATCCTCGTCGGCGGTCACGCGGTGCTGTCGGGGGCCATGACTCTGGGCGGGCTCGTCATGTACCTCCTGTTCATGGGGATGATGGCGGCGCCGCTGATCCAGATCGCCTCCATCGGGACCCAGGTGACTGAGGCGTTCGCCGGGCTGGACCGGATTCGCGAGATCCGCCAGCTCGCGACCGAGGATGCGGGCGATGCCGCGCGCGCGCCGCTCGGTCCCGTCCGCGGGGCCGTGGCGTTCGAGGACGTCACCTTCGCCTACAAGCCGGGCACCAACGTGCTGAAGCACGTGTCGTTCCAGGCGCCGGCGGGCTCCACCACGGCGCTCGTCGGCTCATCGGGCTCGGGCAAGAGCACGCTCATCAGCCTCGTGATGGCCTTCAACCGGCCGCAACAGGGGCGCGTCCTGATCGACGGCCGGGACCTGGAGACGGTGCCGCTGCGCGACTACCGCACCCAGCTGGGGGTCGTGCTGCAGGACAATTTCCTTTTCGATGGGACCGTCGCCGAGAACATCCGCTTCGCCCGCCCGCACGCGACGCGGGCCGAAGTCGAAGCCGTGGCGAAGATCGCCCACTGTGACGAGTTCATCCGGGAGTTCGAGCAGGGGTACGACACCGTCGTGGGCGAGCGCGGCGTCAAACTGTCCGGCGGCCAGCGCCAGCGGGTGGCGATCGCCCGGGCGATCCTGGCCGATCCGCGCATTCTGATCCTGGACGAGGCGACGTCAAGCCTCGATTCCGAGAGCGAGGCGATGATCCAGGACGGGCTGCGCTCGCTGCGCCAGGGGCGCACGACGTTCGTCATCGCGCACCGCCTGTCCACGATCCAGAGCGCCGACCAGATCCTCGTGCTCGAAGGGGGCGAGATCGTGGAGCGGGGAACGCACGCCGAACTGCTCGCCCGGGCGGGGCGGTACCGGCAGCTCTACGACAAGCAGTATCGCTTTGAGAAGAACCTCTTCATCAATCCGGGCGAGGACTTCACGCCGGAGCCGGAGCAGGAAGCCGTGGCGGCGCCGGTGACGCCGCCGACGAGGCTCTGACCAGCTTAGGACTGTGGTTTCAATGGCAGCGTCGCCTTCGGCAGGATCTCAAAGCTCTTCCGGGTCGCAAATGCGTTGGCATAGCACCGGTGGCAGTAGACCGGCTTGCCGTGTGAACCCACGAACTCCTTCATACACCACGCGCAGACCTCCCCGTTGGCCACGCGGGGGGGGAGGCGGGATCCGGAGGAAGGACGGTCGGGCACGCCGCTAATCTAGTCCAAATCGGTATCTTCAGGTCAGGAGGAGCCCATGAGCGACCTGACCCGGCGGGAGATGCTCGCCACCACAGTGGGGGCAGCCGGACTGACGCTGCTCGGAAGAGACGTCGCGGCCACGCCGCCCCGTCCGGCCGGCGGCCGCCTCAAGCAGTCGGTCTGCCGCTGGATCTACGAAAAGATTCCGCTCCAGGACTTCGCGAAGGCGGTGAAGGGGATGGGCCTCGTGGCGATCGACCTGCTGCAGCCCGACGAGTGGCCGGTCGTGCGCGACGCCGGACTCGTCTGCTCGATGGGGTACCCCTCCAGGCGTAATGATTTCATCGCCACCGGCTTCAACGATCCCGCCAATCACGCCCTCTTGTTGAAGGAACTGGAAGCGACGATCCCTCAGGCGGCGAAGGCGGGCGTCCCGAACGTCATCACGATGTTCGGCAACCGCCGGGGGATGAGCGACGCCGACGGGGTCCGGCACTGTATCGACGGGTTGAAGCGCATCGCCCCCCTGGCCGAGGAGCAGGGGGTGACGGTCTGCGTCGAGCTCTTGAACAGCAAGGTGAACCACGCGGATTACATGGGCGACCACACCGCCTTCGGCGCGGCGGTCGTGACCGGGGTCGGTTCCCCCCGGGTGAAGCTGCTCTACGACATCTACCACATGCAGATCATGGAAGGGGACGTGATCCGGACGATTCGCGATCACGTCGCCCACATCGGACACTTCCACACCGGCGGGAACCCCGGCCGCCACGAGATCGACGACACCCAGGAGCTGAACTACCACGCCATCGCCACCGCGATCGCCGACCTCGGCTACGCGGGATACGTGGCGCACGAATTCGAGCCCGTGCGGGACCCGATGACGTCGCTCAAGCAGGCGTTCGAGATCTGTAACGTGTAGAAACGGGAAACGGGAAACGGGGCGGAGTTGAGGGCTCGCGTTTCCCGTTTCCCGCTTTCCGCGCCGACCTGGCGAGGTCGGTAGGGAGGGCCCTACCCGGAGGAACCACTCCCCACCGCCTCAGAGGGGAGGAGGCGGGGCACCGGCGCGTCCCTGGCCTTGTCGGCTATGCAGGTCCGCCTTGGCCGGTGTCTGCCTCCTGCTGCCTCCGTCCTATTGCAACCGCCGGGCCAGCGCTCCCGGCGCGCGAAACCCACGGATTCCGGTCACTTAGCGTCTCACGGTGCGCTGGATCACGCCCGCCTGTTGCGGCGCCGCCGCTTCGTGGAACTGCTGCTTTTCCGTCGAGCCCGCCAACGCGGTCACCGAGGTGTGGCCGCTCGTCACCACCGTGGTGATGTCGTCGAAATACCCGACGCCCACGAATTCCTGGTGGCGCACCGCCTGATATCCCGATGGCTCGGCCGCGAATTCCCGGGTCTGCAGATCGGCGTACGCCGCCATTCCCCGCGTGCGGTAATCCCGCGCCAGCTCGAACATCCCGTAGTTCAACACATGGAAGCCGGAGAGGGTGACGAACTGGAACTTGTAGCCCAGCGCCCCCAGGTCGCGCTGGAAGCTCGCGATCTGGGCGTCAGAGAGATGCTTCTTCCAGTTGAAGGAGGGCGAGCAGTTGTAGGCGAGCGGCTTGCCGGGGAATTTCCGATGGATCGCCTCGGCAAAGGCGCGGGCCTCCTCCATGTCCGGTTTGGAGGTCTCGAACCAGAGCAGGTCGGCGTAGGGGGCGTAGGCCAGGGCCCGCGCGATCGCGGCATCGATCCCCGGCCGCACCCGGATGAACCCTTCGGGGGTCCGGTCGCCCTCGATGAAGGGGCGATCGACGGGATCGATGTCGTTCGCCAGGATGGTGGCGCCGAGGGCGTCGGTGCGGGCGATCAGGATCGTCGGCACGCCCGCGACGTCGGCCGCGAGCCGCGCCGCCACGAGCTTGGTGATGAACTCGCTCGTCGGGACCAGCACCTTCCCCCCCAGGTGCCCGCACTTCTTGAGCGAGGCCAGCTGGTCTTCGAAATGGACCGCGGCGGCGCCCGCCTCGATCATGTGGAGCATCAGCTCGTAGGCGTTGAGCAGGCCGCCGAAGCCCGCCTCGGCGTCGGCCACGATCGGCGCGTACCAGTCGATCTCATTCCCGTTGCCCCGCTGATGGGCGATCTGATCGGCGCGGCGCAGCGCGTTGTTCAGCCGCCGCACGAGATGGGGCACCGAATCCGCGGGATAGAGGCTCTGATCGGGGTAGGTCTCGGACGCCGAATTCATGTCGCCCGCCACCTGCCAGCCGGAGAGGTAGATCGCCTTGAGCCCCGCCTGGATTTCCTGCACCGCCTGGTTCCCGGTCAGCGCGGAGAGCACGGCGACGAACGGCTCATCCTGCAGCAGCCGCCACAGCTTCTCGGCCCCGCGCCGGGCGAGGGTGTATTCGATGTCGAGCGTGCCTTTCAACCGCCAGACGTCCTCGGTCGAGTAGGGGCGGGTGATCCCGGCCCACCGGCGATCGGTCTTCCACTCGCGCTCGAGCTGCTGAATGAAGGCTTGCCTGGTCGTGTCAGTCGATGTGGTCATAGGCCACCAGTGTCAGGAATTCGGGGAACTCGCTGCCGGTCATCATGCGGTCGAACAGTTGTGCCGCCAGCTCGAAGCGCCCGCGGGCGAACCGCTCCGCGCCCAGCCGGCTGCGCATGCCCTCCAGTTCCTCGCGGACGATCGATCGCACGAGGTCCACCGTAACGCGCCGCCCGTCCGCGAGGCGCGCGCCGTGGGTGACCCACTGCCACACCTGGGTGCGCGAGATCTCGGCCGTCGCCGCGTCCTCCATGAGGTGGTAGATGGGGACGCACCCCGTGCCGCGCAGCCACGACTCGAGATACTGGATCCCGACGTCGATGTTGATCCGCAGCCCCGCCTCGGTGATCTCGCCCGCCGGCACGGCGAGCAGCTCGGCCGGCCCCACCCGGACCTCGGGCCGCTGGCGGTCGATCTGGTTCGGGCCCCGCATGTGCTCGTCGAAGACGGCCTGTGCCACCGGTACGAGCCCGGGGTGCGCCACCCACGTGCCGTCATGGCCCGCGGTGACCTCGCGCAGCTTGTCGTGGCGCACCTTGGCGAGCGCCGCCACGTTCGCCGCGTCGTCGTCCTTGATGGGGATCTGCGCCGCCATTCCCCCCATCGCGTGGATGCCGCGCCGGTGGCAGGTCTGGATCAGGAGATCCACGTACGCCGCGAGGAAGGCCTTGTCCATCGTGACGCGGGCGCGGTCGGGGAGCACGAACTCCGGGCGGTGCCGGAACTTCTTGATGAACGAAAAGATGTAATCCCAGCGCCCGCAGTTGAGCCCGGCCGAATGGGACTTCAGCTCGAACAGAATCTCGTGCATTTCGAAGGCGGCGAGGATCGTCTCGATCAACACCGTGGCGCGGATCGTGCCGCGGGGGATCCCCAGCGCGTCCTGCGCGAAATTGAAGACGTCGTTCCACAACCGCGCCTCGAGGTGGCTTTCGAGCTTGGGGAGGTAGAAATACGGACCGCTCCCCTTGGCGATCAGGGCCCGCGCCGTGTGGAAGAAGCACAATCCAAAATCGAACAACGATCCCGACACGGCTACGCCGTCCACGAGCAGGTGCTTCTCGGGGAGGTGCCAGCCGCGGGGACGCACCAGCAGCGTCGCCGGACGCTTTCCCACCGCGTAGTGCTTCCCGTCGGGACTGTCGTAGGTGATCGTGCCCGCCACGGCGTCGCGCACGTTGACCTGGCCTTCGATGTTGTTGCGCCACGTCGGCGTGTGCGAGTCTTCGAAGTCCGCCATGAACACCTTCGCGCCGGAGTTGAGCGCGTTGATGATCATCTTGCGGTCGACGGGCCCCGTGATTTCGACGCGACGGTCGAGCAGGTCGCGCGGAATCGGAGCCACCGTCCACTCCGCCACGCGGATCTCGGCCGTCCCTGGAAGAAAGTCCGGAAACGCCCCCTGGAGCAGCCGGGCCTGGCGCTCCGCGCGCGCGCGCAGCAGCTCCTGGCGGCGGGGCTCGAAAGTCCGCGCCAGTTCGGCCAGAAACCGCACCGCCTCCGGCGTCAGGACCTGCTCCACCGGTACGTCGGTTGGGGCACGCAGCGCGACGCCGGGTGCGAGCTCGCTCGCGCGTGGCAGGGAAGTCGATGCCATACTGTGGAAGCTGACAGGTCCCTCCATGAAGTCAACGCGATGGAGCGGGATCCGTGCCATGCGGAGTGACCCCTCGATTCGGACTGGACCGGAAGGGCGGGGCAGGGCTAGGTTGCAGTAGCGCGCGACCGACACCTGGTGTGGCGGGAGAGCCATAAATGCCGCGGCGCGGAAGCTGGTAACTGAAGGCCGATCAAGGGCATAGGAATTGCACGAAACCATGTCGACAACATCGGAGCGGCGCATGCGCGGTCGTCGGAGTGGGGAGAGCAGGCGCAATGACGCGGAGCGGCGGGAGCCCAAAGAACGTCGTGGTAAGGACGTCGCCGTTTCTCTGGACGGCCGCAGCGGTCTGGATCGACGGATGGTGCTGGACCGGCGGAGCGGCCTCGACCGGCGCGCCGTGCTGGACCGGCGGGTGTACTCGCAACCGGTGATGGTCTGACGGGGCCTTCCCGGCGAGTCTCTCCAGGCCCCCGTGAGCACCGTGCTCGCGGGGGCTTTTCATTTCCGTCCGCGGGCCGATATTCCCTCCCATGGTGATCCTGAAGCTGATCCAGAGTCTCTTCAATACGCTGCACTCGGAAGGGACGCCCGGTCAGGTGGCCGCCGGCATGGCGCTGGGCGCGTTTCTCGGCCTGACGCCCCTCGCGAGTCTGCACAACCTGGTCGTCTTCGCCTTGATCCTGCTGCTCAATGTGTCGTTCGGCGGGGCGATGCTCGGCTGGGCGCTCACGACCCCGCTCGGTTTCCTGCTCGATCCCGTGTTCCACCGCATCGGGCGCACGCTGCTCGTCGACATGCCGGCCCTGACCCCGCTGTGGACCCGGTTGTACAACATGCCGGTCATGCCGCTCACCCACTTCAACAACACGGTCGTCCTGGGCAGCGTCGTCTTCACCTGCGCCGCGTTCGTCCCGCTCTACTTCCTCTGCCGCGTGGGCATCGACCGCTATCGCGTGCACGTGGCCCCCCGGGTGATGCAATCGGGGATCTACCGGGCGATCACTGCGTCGAAGCTCTACAACGCCTACCGCTTCTTCAAACCCCAATGAGCGCTCCCGCGGCAGCGGCTCCGGCTCGGGTCGGGCTCTTCCGGTGGAAGGCGGTGATTCCGCTGGCGCTGTTCCTCGTGCTCGTGGTCGTGCTCTGGCTCGTCTTCGCCGACCGCCTGGGGAAGCTGGCTCTCGAAAAGGGCGGGACCGCGGCGCTCGGCGCCAAGGTGGAGGTCGAGCACTTTCATATCGCCCTGACCCAGGGGCGGCTCGAGATCGGCGGGATGACGGTCGCCAGTCCCTTCGATTCGCTGAAAAACCTGTTCCAGGCCGACCAGCTCACCGCCGACATCGGGATCTTGCCGCTCCTCGAGCGCAAGGTCGAGGTCGACCAGCTCGCCGCGAAGGGACTGCGCTTCTCCACGGCGCGCACCACGAGCGGGATCGTGCCCTCCAAAGGACCGAGCGCCACGTCGCAGATCATGGACAACACGAAGTCCTGGGCGAGCCAACCCGCCCTCCAGGTGCCCGTGCTGCAGCTCGCGACCGGCAAACTGTCGATCGACAGCCTCGATCCGCGCCGGCTTTCGACGGTGCAGGAGGCGCAGCATCTCGTGGGCCGCGCCGACTCGAGCCGCAAGGCCTGGGCGACGGCGGCGCAGGGGATCGACGTGAAGGGGACCGCCGATTCGGCGCGGGCGTTCGCCGCCCGGTTGCAGCACGCGTCACCCACCGATCTCGCGATGATCAATGAGGCGCGGCAGCAGCTCGATCGCGTGAACCAGACCCGGGACCGGCTCACCGCGCTGCAGAAGAGCATCACCCAGGGGACGAAGGATCTGCAACAAGGGGTCGCGGGACTCGAGGACGCGCGCCAGCGCGACTACGCCTTCGCGCGCTCCCTCGTCAAGCTGCCGCCGATCGACGCGACGTCGCTCGGCTGGGTGCTGTTCGGCCCGGCCGCGGTGGAGAAGTTCCAGCGCGCCGTCTACTACACCCAGCTCGCGCGGCATTACATGCCGGCGGGGATGCTGCCCCGCGAGGACCCCGCCCCCAAGCGGGTCCGCATGGCGGGAACGGATGTCCGGTTCCCCAAGGAGCACGCCCTGCCGGGGTTCCTGCTGCGCGAGGCGCAGCTGTCGTTCTTCCTGGGACAGCAGCCCCAGGCGTATGCGGGGACGCTGCGCGGGGTGACGAGCGACCCGGCCTTGTATGGCCGGCCGACGACGGCCGACGCGTCGGCTCCCGGCATCCAGGCGGCAGCATTGCTCGATCACGTCCATCCCCTCTCGCGCGATACGCTTGGCGGCACCTTCCAGAACGTCTCGCTCCCCGAGCTGCGGCTCCCGTCCCTCGGGATCCGTCTCGCTCCCGGGGGGGGCGCCGGTGGCGGCGGCACCGTCGGCTTCGGCTTCACCCTGGTCGGCGACTCGCTGCGGGGACACTGGACCGTCAGCACCACGCACGCGGCCTGGGCGCGGGACGCGGGCGCGACGGCGACGAGTCAGGCGACGAATCTCGTGTGGCAGGTCCTCTCGGGGATCCAGCAGCTCGACGTGACGGCCGACCTGTCGGGAACGCTCGGCGCGCCGCGGCTCGCCGTGCACTCGAACCTCGACAAGGCGGTGGCTGACCGTGTGCAGGCCCTGGTGGGCGATCAGGTGAAGGGCGCCGAAGCGAAGCTCAAGGCGCAGGTGGACGCCGCCGTCGACGACCAGGTCGCCAAGGCGAAGGCGCAAGTGAGCGCGCTGGCGTCCGAGGCGGCGGGCCAGCTCGGCGCCCAGCAGGGGCAGCTCGCCCAGGCCGAGAAGGCGATCCGAGATCAGCTGAGCAAGCTCACTCACGGGATCCCGCTGCCCTAGCACCTGATCCACACCGGCTGGCGAACCGCGGCATTGTGGGGTATATGCCTCGATCCCCCCTCAACGCCTCGTCCGCGGAGGACCGCCTATGCGCCGTCTCGTCAGCCTCTCCGGAATTCTCGCGCTCGCGATCGGCTGCTCGAGCAGCAGCGGCCCGGGCGACGCACCCACCGTCACGCAGATCGTGCCCGCGACCGCGGCCACGAACGTCGCGCTGGATCAGGATGTCCTGTTGAGTTTCTCCCAGGCCCTGAACCCGGGGTCGGTGACGTCCGCCTCGGTGTACTTGCGCTACAAGGGTGTGATCGCCGGCAGCACTCTCGCCCTGGAGAACGGCAATCGGGACGTCCGGCTTACCCCCGCGGGGACGCTCGGGAACAACCGGACGTACACGGTGGGCGTCACTCCCGGGGTGACGAGTGCCGGTGGCGGGACGGCGACGGCGTTCACGAGCACCTTCACCACGGTGTCGACGAGCGCCAGTATCGTGGATGCGGCGGGCGACACCTTCGGGATCGACACGACGATCCCCCAAGCCGACCTCGCGGGGTTGTTCGCCTCGCAGGGGGAAAAGGCGTTGACGGTCGTGATCAGCTTCAACACCGTCATCGCCCCCTCCAACGACACCTCGGCACTGGCCGTGGGCGGATATCTGGACATCGATGCGGACCAGAATTCCTCCACCGGATTCCAGGCGGCCAGCGACTACTTCCGGCCCGCGAGTGACGCCGGCAGCTCCGGCCTCGGGGATGAATACCTCGTTTACCTGTTCCAGAACCCGAACGGCTCGTTCACCGTCTGGGACGTGAACGACTCCCTGGGCACCGTGATGCCGACCTACGACGCCCACTCCATCACCTTCGCGATTCCCTACGCCCTGATCGGCAATGACGACGGGAACGTGAACCTCGCCGCCGTGGTTGGCCTGATCGAGCCGACGGATATCGGCCCGAGCAACGGGCATATGACGCTCGGCGACCCCGGGATCCCCGCGACGGGTGCGGCCCCCGCACTCCTCGCCGCCCGCGCCCGCTTCCCGCGGGCCTGGATTCGCTAGTCCGCACGCCGGTTCCAACCAGCGGCGCCCCAGCGGCATCGGAACCACGTGCCGGCCGCGCCTCCGACCGCCGACTCGGATCTGCTCCTCGTCCGGCGTGCCCGGGGCGGGGACGAGTCGGCGTTCGCGGACCTGTACCAGCGCCATGTGGGCCGGGTGTACGCGGTCTGCCTGCGCCTCGTGCGCGAGCGGGGCCGCGCCGAGGAGCTGACCCAGGACGCCTTCGTCCGCTGCTGGGAGCGGCTCGACCGGTATCGGGGGGAGAGCGCGTTCGGTACCTGGCTGTACCGGTTGGCAGTCAACGTCGTGTTCGAGGCCGGGCGCAAGGACCGGCGCCGCGAAACCCGAGTCGCCATCGAGGCCGAGCCGGAACGGCGCGAGGTGCCGCTCGATGCGGCGCCGGCGGGCGGCGGGCTGCGGCTCGATCTCGAGCAGGCCATCGCGACGTTGCCGGAGGGGGCGCGACAGGTGTTCGTGCTGTTCGACATCGAGGGATACGCGCACGATGAGATCGCGGCGATGATGGGAATCGCGGTGGGGACGTCCAAGGCGCAGCTGTTCCGGGCGCGGCGGCTGCTCCGGGAGCGGCTCGATTCATGAGCGCGCACGACGACGCCGGGCTCCGCGATCTGCTCGAGCGGGTCCGGGAGCTGCCGCGCGCCATCGAGCCGGAGCGCGATCTCTGGCCGGGGATTCGGGCCAGAATCGGGAAACGGGAAACGGGAGCCGGGAGGCGGTGGCCCTGGATCGTCCCGCTGACCGCGGCGGCGCTCCTGCTCTTGGCGCTGGGTTACCGAGCCTGGAGCGAGACGGGCACCTGGGGCGTGGAGCGCATCGCCGGGCGGCCGGACGTGGGCGGGGCGCATCTGGGCGGCACCGGGCGCTTCCATGTCGGCGACTGGCTCACGACCGACGACTCCTCGCGGGCTCGCATCGCCGTGGGCGACATCGGGGAAGTCGACGTACAGCCGGGCTCGCGTCTGCGGCTCGTGGCGGCGAAATCGAGCGAGCATCGCCTGGCGCTCGATCACGGGTCGATCGCAGCCAGCGTCGACGCGCCGCCGCGCCTCTTCTTCGTGGACACCCACGCCGGCACCGCGATCGACCTCGGGTGCGCCTACACCCTGACGATGGACTCGGCCGGCAACGGCCTGCTGCGGGTCACCGCCGGGTATGTGGAGTTCCACTGGCAGGGGCGGCGCGCGATCGTGCCCCTGGGGGCCAGCGTGCGGACGCGACCCGGCCGGGGCCCCGGGATTCCCGTAGCGTCCGATGCGCCCCCGGCGCTCGCGGCCGCCCTCGACTCGTTCGCTTTCGCGGGCGGTGGCGCGGGCGCGGCGCGCCGGGCCCTTGCCGCCGCGCGGCCCGAAGACGCGGTCTCGATCTGGCATCTCCTCGGGCGCGTTGCCCCCGGAGAGCGGGGCGCCGTGTACGACCGCCTCGCCCATCTGTTCCCGCCGCCCCGCGGCGTCACACGGGCCGGAGCCGTGCAGCTCGACTCGATACAGCTCCAGGCGTATTGGAACGTCATTCGCCGTGCGGCGTGGAGGAGGGAGATCCTGAAGGCCATCGGGAAACGGGTCCCGTGACGACCTACGCCCGTCGCCTCGGCCTGTTCTCGGGCACGATGGCGGTCATCGGCGGCATCATCGGCGGCGGGATTTTCCGTACCCCGGCCGCGGTGGCGCAGCGGGTCGGCTCGCCGGCGCTGTTCCTCGTTGCCTGGGTCCTGGGCGGGATCATCGCGCTGATCGGAGCGTTCTGCTTCGGGGAGCTGGGTCAGCGCCAGCCGCGGGCGGGCGGCGGCTACGTTTACCTGCGCGAAGCGTTCGGTCCCCTCGCGGGATTTCTCTACGGCTGGACCCTCTTGCTCGTCATGACCACGGGCGCGATCGCGGCGGTGTCGATCACCTTCGCCGACTACCTGCTCGCGCTTCTCGGGCTCGGTCCCGCGTTGCGCCTGCCGCTCGCCATCGGCGCGATCGTGCTGCTCGCCTTCATCAACTATGTCGGCGTCAAGCCGGCGGCCGTCACGCAGAACATCTTCACGATCCTGAAACTTGTCGCTCTCACCGTCATGATTGTCGCCGGTCTCATCATCGTCGCGCTCATCCCCGCACCGGCCCTGGCCCGCCCTCGACCGCCCCTGACCGCCCAGGGCGGCGTGTGGAGCGTGGTGGCGACCCTGGGCATCGCGCTCGTGCCGATCGTCTTCACCTACGGCGGCTGGCAGCAGACCAACTTCATCGCCGAGGAGATCATCGAGCCCGAGCGCAACCTGCCGCGCGCACTGGTCCTGGGCGTGGTGGGCGTCGTGGCCGTCTATCTGTTCGCCAACATCACCTACCTGCGCGTGCTTGGGCTGGAGGGGCTCGCCGCGAGCACGGCCCCGGCCGCGGATGTCATGCGGCAGGCGTTGGGCAATGCGGGATCACGGTTCATTGCCGCGGGGATCGCCGCCTCGACGTTCGGCTTCTTGAACCTCGTTCTGCTCGTGACCCCGAGGGTGTTACAGGCCATGGCGGCGGACGGCGTGTTCTTCCCGCGGCTCGCGGTGCTGCACCCGGTGTACCGCACCCCCACGGCGGCAATACTCGTCATGGCGGTGTGGTCGATCCTGCTGACGCTGTCGGGGACGTTCGGCCAGCTCGTGGATTATGTCTCGTTCGGCGACTGGCTGTTCTTCGGGCTGACGGTGGCGGGGCTGTTCGTGTACCGGTCGCGCGACCGTGGTGCACCGACGCCCGGCCGGTTTCGGGTGCCGGGATATCCGATTACCCCGGCGTTGTTCGTGATGGCGGCGGGGTACGTGGTGATCAGCGCGGTGATGTCGAATCCGCAAAATGCGGTGATGGGAACGGTGCTGATTCTGGCCGGGATACCGGTCTACCTCTACTGGAAGAGGAGACAGGTGCGAGAACCTCGATCCGAGAATCCCTGAGCGTCTCGGCAACTCGGCGTCTTCCGCGTCGTTTGCCCGCTACGTTCCCGTCTCCAGATACTCTTCCTGATACATCCGCAGCAATTCAAAGAAGTACGACAGCGCCAGCGGCCCGATCAGCAGCCCCAGAATCCCGAAGAACGGCACGCCCGCCAGCGCCCCGACCAGGGTGATCACCGGATGGATGTGGGCCCAGTGCCGGAAGATGAGCGGGCGCACGACGTACTCGACGTTCCCCACCACCACCAGTCCCCAGACGACCATCCCCACGGCGTACGCCTCGTGACCGCCGAGCCACAGCGCCACGGCTCCCGGTCCCCAGACCATCCCGCTTCCCACGACCGGGAGAATCGAGAGCACCGCGGTCACCACGCCCCAGAACACCCCCTGCGACAATCCCGCCGCCCAGAAGGCCATCCCTACCAGCAGCCCGTGGATGGCGGCGACGGCTCCGGTCCCGATCGCCGTCGAGATCGTCACGTCCTCGAACCGCTTCAGGAGTCGCTCGGTGCTGCGGGCGGAGAAGGGGATGTACGGCGTCAGGGCATCCCAGGCTTCCTGGGAGTGCGGCAGCAGGTAGTACAGGCCGAACAGGGCGATCACGATGTTCAGCGCCAGGCGGGTGACGGCGCCGATCAGGCTGAACACCGAGCTCGCGATCCAGTTCGCCACGCGCTCGCCCATCCCGGCGATCTGCTCGCCGACGTGCACCTGTCCGATCTGCAGCTCGGTCAGGCGGGTGAGCAGCGGGCTCTGGGCCAGATTGGTGGCGATATTCTGCGCTTCCCCGGCCACGAGGGCGGCGAACATCATGCCGGGGATGATGAGCAGCCCGAGCGCGACGAGGATGACGATCGAGGCCGAGGTGCGGGGCCCGGCGCCGAGCTTCAGGAGCGAGCGATACACCGGCCGCAGGATCACGTAGAGCACCGGGATGCCCAGCAACCCGGTGGCAAACGGTATCAGGGCGTACAGCAGCGCGACGCCCAGGACGACGATCAGAACGGCGGCGCGCTGGTGGCGGGTACCGAGGAGTGCCATGGGGCAAAACTAGACGCCCGGACGAAACCGTGCATCTTGCTCCACCCCGCTTCGAGGAGTCTCCGTGGTCAAGCGTCTTGTCTGCGTCGTCTCCACCCTGCTCCTGGCCGGCTCGGCCGAAGCCCAGCGCAAGGCCTCGGCAGGAGCTGCTCCCGCGGTCGATTCGACCGCCTTCGGCCAGCTGCAGTTCCGCTTCATCGGCCCGGCCGGGAATCGCGTCACCTCGGTCACGGGGGTCCCCGGCGATCCCGGCACCTACTACGCGGGGGCGGCCTCCGGCGGCCTGTGGAGGACGGTGGACGGGGGGATTCACTGGACCTCGGTGTTCGACGACCAGCCGGTCTCTTCCGTCGGCGCCCTCGCCGTCGCGCCCTCCGATCCCAACGTCGTCTGGGCCGGCACGGGGGAGCCGTTCATTCGCTCCAACATTTCGATCGGCTGGGGGGTCTACAAGTCCACCGACGCGGGCCGGCACTGGAACAGGATGGGCCTCGACTCGACCGGGCGGATATCGCGCATCGTCGTGCATCCCACCAACCCGGACATCGTCTACGTCGCGGCGCTGGGGCATCTCTACGGGCCGCAGCCGCAGCGCGGCATCTATCGCACGATGGACGGCGGCAAGACCTGGGAGCGCGTGTTGTTCGTGAACGACAGCACTGGAGCGTCGGACCTCGTGATGGATCCGAACAATCCGCGGATCCTCTTCGCCGGATTCTGGCAGATCGAGGTGCACACCTGGGGGCGGATGAGCGGCGGGAAGGGAAGCGGCATCTGGTCCTCGACCGATGGCGGCACCACCTGGAAACGCCTCGGCGGCAGCGGCCTCCCGACCAAACCGGTCGGCAAGATCGGGCTCGCCATGACGAAGGCCAACTCGAACCGCGTTTACGCGCTGATCGAGACCGGCGATGGCGTGCCGGCCGTGAACCTCGCGCAGCCCGACACCGGTCGGCTGTTCCGCTCCGACGACGGCGGTGGCTCCTGGCAGCTCGTGAGCCAGGACCGTCAGATGGCGGGGCGCACCCACTACTACAACCGGATGGCGGCGGAGCCGGACAACGAGAACGAGGCGTACTTCCTGGCCGCGAGCTGGTCGAAGACGCTGGACGGCGGTCGCACGATCATCGATCCCCCCGACGCCGAGGTCCCGGGGGGCGACCACCACGACATCTGGATCGACCCCACGAACGGCAACCGCATGATCGTGAGCCATGACGGCGGTCTCTCGATCACGACCAATCGCGGGAAGTCGTGGCTCCGGGTCCAGCTCCCGATCGCGCAGATGTATCACGTCACGGTGGACAACCGCATTCCCTACTACGTCTACGGCAACATGCAGGACGGTCCGTCGGCGCGGGGGCCCTCGAACAGCCGCACCGGCGACATCGCGCGCGGGTTGTGGCAGACCGTGGGGGGTGGCGAGAGCGGCTGGGCGACCCCGGATCCCGTGGACTCCAACATCGTCTGGTCTTCCGCGTCGGGATTCGGCAGCATGGGCGGGATCGTCACGCGCCTGGACCTGCGCACCGGGATGGCGCGCAGCATCGAGGTGTGGCCGCTCGCGACCGTGGGCTACCCCGCGAGCGACGTGAAGTACCGGTTCGTGTGGACGTTCCCCCTCACGATCTCGCCGTTCGATCACAACACCATCTACGTCGGCAGCCAGCACGTCCACGCGACCACCGACGGCGGGGTGACCTGGAAGGAGATCTCTCCCGATCTGACGCGCAACGACAAGGCGCGCGAGGGGCCCTCGGGCGGCCTCACCCCCGACAACATCGGCGTCGAGTATGCCGGGGTCGTGTTCGCGATCGCCGAGTCCCGGATCAAGAAAGGGCTCATCTGGGCGGGAACGAACGACGGCAAGGTCCAGGTGACGCGGAATGGCGGCACCAGTTGGACCGACGTCACCGCCAACCTGAAGGGGCTCGTCGACTGGGGCACGATCAGCGCGATCGAGCCATCGCGCTACGACACCGGCACCGCGTATCTCGTGGTGGACGGACATCAGGTGAACAACCGCGACCCCTGGATCTACAAGACCACGGACTACGGCGCCTCGTGGACCCTCATCACTACCGGGATCCCAAAATCGCCGCTCTCCTACGTGCATTGCATCAAGGAAGACCCGGCGCGCCGCGGGCTGCTCTATGCCGGAACGGAGAACGGCCTCTACGTCTCGTTCGATGATGGCGGCCGTTGGCAGCCGCTGCAGAACAACCTGCCGCACGCGCCGGTGTACGGGATCGCCGTCCAGGAGCATTTCGGCGACCTCGTGATCGGCACCTACGGGCGCGGCTTCTGGATTCTGGACGATCTCTCCGCGTTGCGCGCCTGGACCCCGGACGTCGCGGCGAAGGACGTGTATCTCTTCGCCCCGCGCCCCGCCTACCGCTTCCGCGGCGTCGAAGGCCCGTGGGAAGCCGGGGACGATCCCACGGCCGGCACGAACCCGAGCTACGGCGCCTCGCTGCATTTCTGGATCCGGGCGGCGTCCGACAGCGCCAAGCCCGACTCGCTCTCGATCCAGATCGTGGACGCCGGCGGCAAGGTGGTGCGGACGCTGGAGCAGCTGCCGAAGGCCGGGGTCAACCGCGTGTGGTGGGATCTCCGTGGTGAGCCCTCGCTCGAAGCAAAGCTCCGGGTCAGTCCCACGCTCGCGCCGTGGTTCCGGGTCTTGCCCGAAGGGACCCGGGCGCCGGGGATCGGCCGAATGTCGCTGCTCGTGCCGCCCGGGACCTACACCCTGCGCCTCACGGTGAAGGGACAGACCTTGAGCCAGCCGCTCACCGTCCTGCGCGATCCCACCACCGGGTCGACCAGCGACGATCTCCAGGCCCAGGCGAAGCTCGTGGCCGGGATCATGGACGATCTCGACAGCGCGGTGGCGATGATCAACCGGATCGAGGTGTGGCGCGGGCAACTGGCGGGGCTCAAGGCGTCGCTCGCCGGCGATTCGACGGTGACGGACGTGCGCTCGGCCGCCGATTCCCTCGATCAGAAGCTCCTGGCGGTGGAGTCGCAGCTGATGCAGACCCGGGTGACGGGGCGGGGGCAGGACCTGCTGCGCTGGCCGATGCACACGGCGGAGCAGCTCCAGTACCTGGCGGGGGCGGTGACGAGCTCCGACTTCGGACCGACGCAGGCCCAATCGGATGTCGCTACGGCGCTCTCGAGTCAACTGAAGGCGACCAGAAGCGCGTACGATCAGGTGATGATGGGGGACGTGGCCAGGTTCCGGCAATTTCTCCGGGCGAAGAACTTGCCTAACCTGATCTTCTAGGGGATCTTACGGCCCGTGACGGCACCCTCCCCGGCGCGCGCCTGTCCCGCCTGCCAGACCCCGCTCCCTGAGGAGGCACAGTTCTGCCTCCACTGCGGCGCGGCGACGCCCTCGGAGCCGGGGGTGCCGTCGCGGACGGCGGCGACGGGGGCGGTCGAAGTCGCCGCGGTGCGCAAAGCCCTGGCCTCGCACTATCGCATCGAGCGGGTTCTGGGCGAGGGCGGGATGGCCACGGTCTATCTCGCCGAGGATCTGAAGCATCACCGCAAGGTGGCGGTCAAGGTGATGCGGCCTGAGCTGGCCGCGACGCTCGGCGCGGACCGGTTTCTCCGGGAAGTGGAGATCGCGGCGAAGCTCACCCACCCCCACATCCTGCCGGTCCACGACTCCGGCCAGACCGGCGGCCTGCTCTACTATGTCATGCCTTACGTCGAAGGCGAGTCGCTGCGGGACCGGCTGCACCGCGATGGGCAGCGTCCCATCGAGGAGGCCGTGCATCTGGCTCGCGAAATGGCGGAGGCGCTGGGGTACGCGCACAAGCGCGGGATCGTGCATCGCGACATCAAGCCGGCGAACGTGATGCTGGGCGAGGGCCACGCCCTGGTGGCGGACTTCGGGATCGCGCGGGCGACCGACGATGGCCGGGCGCTGACGCAGACCGGGCTGGCGGTCGGCACGCCGCAGTACATGAGCCCGGAACAGGCCGCAGGGGAGCCCGACGTGGATGCCCGAGCCGACGTGTATGCCGTTGGCGCGGTGCTCTACGAGATGCTGACGGGGCAGGCGCCCTACACCGGTCCCACGCCGCAGGCCGTGCTGGCCAGGAGCCTGACTGAAGAGGTGGTGCCGGTCTCGAAACTCAGGGCCGGAGTTCCAGCGCCGGTGGCGGCGGTCGTGGCGAAAGCGATGGCACGTCGCCCGTCGGAGCGCTACGCGTCCGGAGTCGAGCTGGAGCAGGCACTGGCCGCGGCGCGGGATGCGGTGCGGAGCGGCGCGCTGCCGGCCGTCGCGGCGGTCTCGCCGGCGCCACGCGCATGGGGGCTGTTCGCCCTCGCCGCGGTGGTGAGTCTCGCAGTGGTGTACGGTCTGGTCACCCGCTGGGGCCTTCCGCGGTGGACGCTGCTCCTGGCGGTGGGGCTCCTGGCGGTCGGCGTCGCCGTGCTGGCGGCCACCACCGGGTTTGAGGCCCGGCGCCGGGCAGGGGCGACAGTGACCGGCGTGTCGCGCTGGCTCACCTGGGGGAACGCGGGCCGAGGTGGGGCGATCGCCGGGGTGGTGTGGGCCGCCGTCGCGTTGATTCTCGTGTTTCGCGGCCCGGGGCGCGGCACCACAACCGCGGGCGACGTGCACTTGGCCGTGCTGCCGTTCGAGAACCGCGGCGATTCGGCCGACGCCTATTTCGCCGACGGCATCACCGACGAGGTGCGCGGCAAGCTGGCCGCGCTCCCTGGCGTGCTCGTCACGGCGCGCAGCAGCTCCGAGTTGTACCGCCAGAGCGCCAAGACGCCGCAGGAGATCGCGAAGGATCTGGGCGTGCGCTACCTCCTGACGGCGACGGTGAGGTGGCAGCAGGGACACGGCAGCGCGAGCCGGGTCCAGGTGAGCCCGGAGCTGATCGATGCGACCACCGGGGCGGTGAAGTGGCAGCAGTCGTTCGACGCGGCGCTCACCGACGTGTTCCAGGTGCAGGGCCAGATCGCGGGGCAGGTGGCGTCGGCGCTCGACGTGGCGCTGGGGGCCCGGGAACGCCGGGGGCTCGAAGCCAAGCCGACGTCGAACCTGGAGGCGCACGATGCCTTCCTGCGGGGCGAGGGGATCTCCGGCGGCATGACGGCGCTCGACCCCGTCACCGTGCGGCGGGCGATCCCCGAATATGAACGGGCCGTCGCCCTCGATTCCGGGTTCGCGCTGGCGTGGGCGCGGCTGTCGCAGACGCACAATGTTCTGTACACGAACGGCATCCCGTCGCCGGCCGACGCCCTGGCCGCGCGACATGCGGCGGAGCGGGCTTTGGCACTCGCCCCCGGCCTCCCCGAGGCGCATCAGGCCATGGCGGTGTACTACTTCAATGTCGAGCACGATTTCCTGCGGGCGCGTCAGGAGTTCGAGCGCGGGCTGCAATTGGCACCGGGGAGCGCGGCCTTGCATCGCGGCATCGGCCTCACGAAGCAGATCCTCGGGCAGTGGCAGGAGTCCATCGCCGATTACCAGCAGGCGGTCGTCCTCGATCCGCGCTCGTCGCGCAACCACATGACTCTGGGAACGACCTACCGGGAATTGCGTCGCTACCCCGAGGCGCAGCAGGCCCTCGATCAGGCGCTGGCGCTCACGCCCAACAACGTATCGCTGATCGAGAACCGGGCCATGGTCGAGCTCAGCCAGGGGAATCTGGCCGGCGCGCGGGCGATCGTGAACGCCGGACTCAGGCAGGTCGACCGCGGGTTGCTGCTGGCGTACCTCGCCACCTACCAGGACCTGTACTGGGTGTTGGACGAGGGGCAGCAGCAGGAGCTGCTGCGGCTGCCGCTCTCGGACTTCGACGACAATCTCGGCGTGTGGGGGATGGACCTGGCCCAGGTCTACGCGCTGCATGGCAACCAGGCCAAGGCGCGCGCCTACGCCGACTCGGCCCGCATTGCCTGGGAGGCGCAGCTGCGCGATACCCCGGACGACCCACAGCTCCCCGTGCTCCGGGCGATCGCCCTCGCCTACGGCGGGCGCTTCGACGAGGCGATCCGCGAGGGCGAGCGCGTCGTGGCGAAATGGCCGGTCACGCGGGACGCCCAGAATGGACCGTACTTCCAACTCCAGCTGGTCCGCATCTATCTGCTGGCGGGGCAGCCTGAGAAGGCCCTGGACCATCTCGAGCCGCTGCTCGCCATTCCGTTTTACGTCTCGCCCGGCTGGCTTAAGATCGATCCCACCTTCGATCCGCTGCGCGGCAACGCGCGGTTCGAGCGGCTCGTCGCGGGGCACTGAAGCGGTCGCCGTGGCGCCCTTCGACGCCTGGGAGAACTTCTACATCATCGTCGGGTCCTCCGCGGGGGCGCTGACCGGGCTCCAGTTCGTGACCATCGCGCTGATTGCCGAGAGCGGGCTCGCCAAGGGTCAGGGGGAGGTCAATGCCTTCGGCACGCCGACGGTGGTGCATTTCTGCGCGGTGTTGCTCCTCGGCGCCGTCGTCAGCGCCCCGTGGCCGAGGCCGTCGGAAGCGGGCCTGTTGCTCGCACTCATGGGGATCGCCGGGCTCATCTACGTCGCCATCGTGATCCGGAGGGCGCGGAGGCAAACGGGCTACAGCCCGGTGTTCGAGGACTGGTTATGGCATGCGATCCTGCCGTGCCTCGCCTACACTGGGTTCGCCGGGGGAGGGATCACCCTCACTACCCATCCGGTGCCGGCCCTGTTTACTCTGGGCGCGGCCGCGCTGGTGCTCCTGTTCGACGGGATCCACAACGCCTGGGACACGGTGCTCTACATCGTGACCGTCGGGCGCGACGGGTCGGGCTAGGGAAGCTCAGCGACCGGTCATTCGCTCCAGCGCTTCGGGATAGCGCGCCCCCTGGATCGTGATCGTCGCGGCGGCGCCCTCGATCTCGCGGAGCTCCTCGGGTGACAGCTGGACCGTCGCCGCTCCCAGGTTCTCGTCGAGCCGCTGCAGCTTCGTGGTCCCGGGGATCGGCACGATCCACGGCTTCTGGGCCAGGAGCCACGCGAGCGCGATCTGCGCCGGTGACGCCTTCTTTTTTGCGGCCACCTTGGTGAGGAGCGCGACCAGGGCCTGATTCGCCTTCCGGGCCTCCGGGGTAAATCGCGGGACGACGCGCCGGAAGTCGGTATCCTCGAACTTCGTGTGTTCGTCGATCTTTCCCGTCAGAAAACCCTTGCCGAGCGGACTGAAGGGCACGAAGCCGATGCCGAGCGCTTCGAGCGCCGGCAGGAGCTCCGCTTCGGGGCGTCGCCACCAGATCGAGTACTCGCTCTGGACCGCCGCGACCGGCTGGACAGCGTGGGCCCGACGGATCGTCTGCACGCCCGCTTCGGACAGGCCGAAGTGCTTCACTTTTCCCTGCCGAATCAGGTCTTTCACCGCCCCGGCAACGTCTTCGATCGGGACCTCGGGGTCCACGCGGTGCTGGTAGTAAAGATCGATGGCGTCGACGCGGAGGCGCTTGAGCGAGCCCTCGATCGACTCCCTGATATGCTCGGGGCGGCTGTCGAGGCGGGTCCAGCGCGCTTCTCCCGGCTTTTCGGGGGCCCAACCGAACTTCGTCGCAATCACCACCTGATCGCGGAACGGCGCGAGGGCCTCGCCCACCAGCTCCTCGTTGGTGAGCGGCCCGTAGGCTTCGGCGGTATCGAAGAAGGTGATGCCGCGCTCTACGGCCGAGCGGATCAGGGAGATCATCTCGCGCCGGTCCGGGAATGGGGGGTAGGAGAAGCTCATCCCCATGCAGCCGAGTCCCAGCGCCGACACCTCGAGGCCGCTTGTTCCCAATGTGCGCTGCTGCATTGCCGTTCCTCTCATTTCAGGGTTGCACCATGATCGATCGAACACGCGACCCGTCTGAATCTTCCCTTCCAGGATATCCGGAAGCAGCTCCTCGATGTATGCCCTCAGCCGGGCATCGGGGACGTTCGTGACGCGGACGTCTTCTGCCCGGTAGAGGACGGTCGCTTTCACATCTCGTACCCGGGTTTCTTGTACAGCCGCTCCGGATGCTCGACGATATCCGGCCGGTAGACCTGATCGGCCCAGTCCCGGGCCGGGATTTCTTGAAACGCAACGGACACGGACTCCGCCCCATAGTCGAGGACGTCCATGACCTCTCTGACGATGGCATCGGCCAGGCGCTGCTTCTGCCGGTTGGATTTGCCGGGCCACAACTTCACGATGACGTGAGGCATTGGTCGCTCCCGTTACTTCGCTTTCGATCCGTCCAGGTACTGTGCATCGCTGACCTGCTCCATCCAGTCCACCATCTTGTCGCCCTGGCGTTCCTGAATGGCGATGTGGGTCATGGCGGTGGCCGGCGCCGCGCCGTGCCAATGCTTCTCGCCGGGCGCGAACCAGACCACGTCACCGGGGCGGATTTCCTCGATGGGCCCGCCCCAGCGCTGGGCCCGGCCGCAGCCGGCGATGACGATCAGCGTCTGGCCGAGGGGGTGGGTGTGCCAGGCAGTGCGGGCACCGGGCTCGAAGGTGACGCTGGCCCCGGCCACGCGGGCCGGGTCGGGGGCCTGGAACAGCGGGTCGATCCGTACAGTCCCGGTGAACCAGTCTGCTGCTCCCGGGCTAGACTTTTGCGTCCCGACTCTCTTGATGTCCATTGGGCTTTCTCCCTTTCAGCTCCTCAGGCACCATCGTAACGGGATCCGCGGTACCCGACTAGCCGGAAAAATCGACATAGGTTGATGAATATTGTTCACAAATGGTGCGGGACGAGCTGAGCGTGCTCTCGGCGTTCCTCCTCGTGGCGGAGGAGCGCAGCTTCACCCGGGCGGCCAAACGCCTGGGGGTATCGACCTCGGCGTTGAGTCACGCGATCCGCGGGCTGGAGGAGCGGATCGGCCTGCGACTCCTGGCTCGAACGACCCGCAGTGTGGCCCCCACTTATGCCGGGACCCAGCTCATTGCCCGGCTGCGCCCGGCGCTCTCCGATGTGCGGGACGCGCTGGACCTGGTCTCGGGGCTACGGGAGCGGCCGGCGGGGCGCTTGCGGCTCCTGGTTTCGCCGGTCGCAGCGAAGACCGTGCTGGCTCCGAAACTGGGGGTGTACGCGCGTGAATACCCGGACGTCCTCCTCGATCTGACGACTGACGAAGCCCGAAGGGACCTGGTCGCCGCCGGATACGACGCCGGGATCCATCTTGGGGAGTTCATCGAACGGGACATGATCACCTTCCGCGTCTCCCCCGATCGCCGGCCGGCGATCGTCGGTTCGCCCCGCTACTTCGAGTCGCACGCGAAGCCGGAAACCCCGCGGGACCTGACCCGCCACCGTTGCATCAACTACCGCCACGGCTCGAGCGGCGTGTACCGCTGGGAGTTCGACCGGGGGAAGGAGTCGCTGGTGGTCGCGGTGGAGGGACCGCTCGTCGTCGATGACGTGGAGCTCGTCGTGCGGGCCGCGCTGGACGGCGTGGGGCTGGCGTTCATGGCCGAGGAAACCGCGGCGCCGCATCTTGCGGGCGGGGCCCTCGTGCGGGTGCTGGAGGATTGGTGCCCGCCGTATCCCGGGTTCTTCCTCTACTATCCCCGTCAGCGGCAGCTGCCCGGGGCGCTGGCGGCGCTGATCGAGACCTTGCGACTCTAGTAGGCTATGGAGTCAGGGAGGGGGAGCGACTATCTTGCGCTTCCCCAGTCTTGGCTTTTTGGTGAAGGGGTGGGGTAGGGTGGGGGAGCTTCTCCTCGGCGTCTAGGCATCTTGGCGTCTAGGCGTCTAGTATTTCGGGACGTAGCGCAGTCCGGTAGCGCACCTGAATGGGGTTCAGGGGGTCGCGGGTTCAAATCCCGCCGTCCCGACTCAAACGGCGAGCCGATTGGCTCGCCGTTTTTCGTCGGGCCGAGGGGCTTCTGCCGCCGCCCCTCGCCGTTGGTTCGGGGCTTACCGGTCAAATCCCGCCGTCCCGACTGCTGAAGATCAAGCTCCACAGCGACTTCCGCTGTGGGGCTGAACGGGGATGTCTGACGGGTTCCACTGCTCCGATGGCTTGCGGCTCAGCAGAGTTGCCAGAGTGAACGACGTCATTGTACAGATGTACCGTCCAAGGGGTCGTGAAAGGAGAGAGCCCCCAGCACCATCACTCCACCTGCGCACTATTGAACCCCGCGATGAGACTTTAGAAACGTCACGACCTGCCACCGCATTTGGTCGGGGAGTTTGGACCAGTCGGGCATGCCGCGCCCGATCACGCCGTTCGACAAGATCCAATACAGGGCGCCCGGTGACGCTTCCTGGACCGGCGCCTCCCGGAGGCTCGGTCCTCTTCGCGTCCCCTGGGCCTGTGCTCCGTGGCATTGCGCGCAATTCTGGTTGAAGAGCTTTGCGCCAGCGGCGACGGTTTGGGTATCGCTTTCGAGCGGATTGCGAACGGCGGCTGCAGCAGCCGGCACACGGGCCAAGGCCTCGTAATGGCGGTGCCCACGATGATGCTCCGCGAGGGCGATCGTATCACCCGATCGACTGCGACCGAAGAGCCCGGCGACCATTTCTCCGAAGCCGGACACTTCCCGGGAGACACCGAAGCGCAGCAGCCATCGGTGACTGTCTTCATTCAGTCCGAAGGCGGTGGACCCCCGAAACGCCCAGCCTGATGGCAGGTTCCAGACGGCGACTGGCGCGAGGTAGTGGGACGTTCCTCGGAGCCCGAACTCCTGAGCGTCTCCTAGGCCGCCATACATCTCGACACCGAGGATGAAGTTCTCGGCGCAAAAACTGCAATGGTGTGGGACCGCTCTCACCGCCAGCCACCGGCTGACCCCCATGGCATATCCAAACTCCCAGGGATTGTTCGGTGACAGATTCTTCGTGAGGATCGGGTTTGCCGCGAGGTTCCAACCGCTGAACGATTTGGAGAGGATCACCTTGAACTCCAGCTCATGATTCAGCGCTTGGCGCAGCACCGCATTGGGTGCGCGGTAGTCGGCCTCGACATCGTGGCCTTCAATCTCTTTGCGAATCTTGTCGGCGTCGGTGATCTGCTCATACTCGACATAGAGGACAGGATTAACGAAATGCTCACGACCTAGCATGCGGAACCGGTTCTCCCAGCGGAAGCCCGTGAACAGGGTCCCATCGTTGTACGTGGTCTGCCAATCGAGATAGAACTCCGTCGTCCACCACGCGGTGGCGCCGTACTCGAACTCCGTCCAGAAGGCGTGGAAGTCGTTGCCGGCGCGCTGTGAGCCGAAAGTGGAGAAGTATTCGAGCTCTAGGTTCCCAGGCTCCTCGAGATAGTGGTCGTAGGTGACGATGTAGGGGGATTCTTGGGCGGACAGCCCAACTGCAAAGCAGGCAGACACAATGACTACTACGAAGAACCGGCTTGCCTTCGTCATCGCGACCTTAAGAAGGCTGAAAGTTGCCCCCAGTGCGTGATGATGGCTGCCTCGGGTAACTAATGCCACTATTCCGGGTGGGCGAGCGTCTTCCCGTCCGGACCTACTTGGACCTCTGACCGCTTGGTCCCGGTGTGGACTTGAGCTTCGTACGCGACGATCGCGCCGTGTTTGGTCAGCGATTCGACCTTGACGATCTGACCCGAACCCGCCGCCTCCTTCAGGCCTGTCCGCACGGGCGCAGGAAGCGAGTCGAGCACGACTTCGTTCTCGATCTCGAGAACCGTGCCGTCCTCAGCGATGCTGACATCCCGTTTGTGGCCGTGGATCATCAGCGCGACCTCGTACTCCACCTTGCCGCTCTCCACTTCACTCGAATAGCCCCGCACGGTCGCCCCTGCGCTCTGTGCATCGGCGGTCTTCTGAACGGCAAGGGGAAGATCGGAGCGTTTCAGTTGCTTCTCTTGTGCCGAGGCCCGGGCAGTTATCGTCGCCGCCAACGCCACGGTAGCAACGATCCAGCTACGGTATCTCATGAGATTGCCCCCCTTGATATGGGAGTTTGCTGATGTAGGAATTCGCTCGCTAAACATACGCTGCCGTACCTGACTGTCACCTGACAGAGGTACTGGCGCACACCAACGCGACAGCAAGGATGGGCGTAGATTCTCGACAACGAGTAATCCGACCCCTACCGAGGAATCGTATGAACCGACACCCACTCCTTGCATTTGCGATACTCAGCGCCTGTTTCGTGGCGTGGCCTGGCCTCACCACGGCGCAATCGTTCAAGGTCTCCAAGTACAATATCGGCGGGGATGGCGGCACGGATTACTTGACCGCCGAGCCCGGAACCGGGCGGGTGTTCATCTCGCGCGGCACCCATGTCATGGTGGTGGACGGCGCGACGGGCAAAGTCCTTGGCGATATTCCTGACACACCGCGCACCCACGGGATTGCTTTGGCCCCAAACTCGGGTCACGGGTTCATCACCAACGGCGGCGATTCCACCGTGACGATGTTCGACATCGGGACATTGAAGGTGATCAAGAAGATCCCGGTCTCTACGGGTGGCTTGGACGGCATCATGTATGACGATTTCTCCGACCGAATCACCCTGACGAATCACAGCCGCCCGATCGGCACGGCCGTGGCGCTCGATCCCAAGACCGGCGACATCCTCGGCACGGCACAGCTCGAGGACAACGGGCCGGAGGGCGCCGCGAGTGACGGCAAGGGGAAGCTCTTCATCAACAACGAACGTACAAGCACGATGCAGGTAGTCGAAGCCAAGACGATGAAAGTGTTGGGTTCGTGGCCATTGGCGCCGTGCGAGGGCCCGACAGGGATCGCCTACGATCGAGCCAGCAATCGCATCTTCTCAGGATGCGGGAAAACGTCCGTGGTCGTGGATGCAACCACGGGGAAGGTCGTGGCAACGATCGCCAATGGCGACGGCGTGGACGCCTTGGGATGGGATCCGGGGGAGAAGCTCATCTACATCCCCGCCGGGCGTGACAGCAATGTCACTGTCGTACACCAGGATTCGCCCGACAAGTACACGGTGGTGGCGACGGTTTCGACCATGCGCGGGGCGAAGACCATCGCCGTCGATCCGGTGAAGCATTTGGCGTACTTGTTCCAGCCGGAGTACGGCCCGCCGCCCGCGCCGGCTCCTGGTGCACCTCCCCCGGAGCAGGGATTCCGCGGACCACGGGGGCCGGTGATTGCCGCCTGGTTCTTTGCGATCGCCCACTGAGTCTGCGGGAACGCTCACAGGCTCGCGGCACCCTGCTGAAATGCCGCCGTCCCGACTGGTTAAGGATCAAGCCCCACAGCCACTTCTGCTGTGGGGCTTTGTCTTTGTCGCGCCCCGTGCTGTGAGTCTGTCCTCACCCCTGCTCGGCCTCGACTTGTTGCGGTGCCATCCAAGTTGCGTGCCGAGGGCTCAGCGTTGGCTCTGATCGAAGCCCTGCAACGTTGCTGGTTGCAGGGCTGCTTTTCGGGCGGGGATGGCGGAACTAGCGTCGGCTCATGCTTCAAGGAACTCCAAAGCCTTTTTCACGAACGCCTGGTGGTACTGGAAGACCCCCCCATGCCCGGCATCCTCATAGAGGACGAGCTCGGCATGCGGAAGGCGGCGCGCCAGGTCGACCGAGTTGCTGCTGGGCACCATCCTGTCGTGCTCACCATTCGCCACCAGAACCGGCTGATGAATGCGCGACAGATCGGCAGGACGCTGACGCCCCCAGGCGCGAATGGCCTTCAATTGCGCGCGGAACGCCGCGATCGAAACCGGCTTGTCGCGATTCTCGCTACGCTCTTTCAGTCGTGCCAGGAATTGGCGCGCCGATTTGCGGCCGTTGGGAGTTCCGGTGAAGAAGAGATAGTATTCCGGGTGCCTGAAGGTCAGCCCGCCCTTCACCATGTCGCGCATTGTCACCGACGTCACCAGGTCGATGCCCCTGCCCCCGGCTGGCCCGGTGCCCGCGAGGATGATCTTCCGCACCAGTTGCGGTTCTTCCTGC